>Ga0315293_10002195_pt1 | contig 18873 bp, 18 predicted proteins | sample YL17G13_20_MG_FD_203071 | JGI IMG/M metagenome (GOLD analysis project Ga0315293, IMG submission 203071) | Sediment microbial communities from Yellowstone Lake, YNP, Wyoming, USA - YL17G13_20 | ecosystem: Environmental > Aquatic > Freshwater > Lake > Sediment | place: USA: Wyoming | collected... | reverse complement strand
TCGAGCCGCTCAGCGGACGTCAGCGGTGCCTCCGGGGCGATTTCGAGGATCGGCTCCGGCGCGACCGGGGGTTTCGCTATCCCGATGAGGTCGAACGCCAACACCTCGTTCCCCCACCGCACTCGCAACTCGTTGAACGTCAACGACTGGCCGACAACCGACGCAGCATCAACAGGCCCGTCAGCCAACGTCACATGCGGCATGAACCCAAGATCGTCCACCGCCGGGAACCCCGCCTCAGCCAACGCCGAACACACAGCGTGCCGCAACGCTGGCAGCTCCGCACCGTTCACCAACGCGACCGTCGAAGCGTCCGCAGCGCCAAACCAGCCGATCCCACCGATCGACGCTTCGATCGGACGGTACTCAGCGCCAAGCAACGCGCACACAGACCCGATCAGACGGCGACCCTCGTCACCCAAGCTCTGAACCGTTCCCAACTTGCACAACGTCACATGCAAACCGTCCGCCGCCGCGCCATCACCAACAGCCAACGCAGACTTTTCGAGCGGTGTCGGCTCCAACGACACGATCACCGCGTCAGAGTTCCGGTCGAACGTCTTGGCGCGGGAAACCCACGAACCTTCCGGGGTGCCCCACTGGATCATGTGGACAGGACCAGCCGGGTTCGACGGCAACTGGTACGAGAAGTTGCCGCCACGAAGGTTCGCCGCAGCGACAGGGGTGTCCGCGTTTCCCTCCGGGGCCACCGGGGCCACCGGTTCCCGCGGGGTCCACCCGCCCTCGGGTGGCTCCACCAACGGGATTTCATTGGGGATGTCAACAACCGCCCCTTCGGGCATCGCGTCGATCTCAGCGACAAGTGTGTCCCACGTCGCCTTCCATTCGGGCGGACCGCTGAACTCGCGTTCGTTCAGGATGTCGGTCAACATCTTCACCATGTCGTCAAACTCTGGAGTAGCCATCAGGCAGTACCTTTCGCCAAGAACGTGCCATACCCGGCGTCGTCGTGGACCGTGAATGGTTGACCGAACGTTCCCTCACCAAGGAGTTTGGGTTCGCCGCCGGTGCCCGAATCGAACAGTTGAACCGAATCGAACTTGTCTGCGATCTGCGGAAAGATTCTCGACACCGACGCATGTCCGGCCCGGACAATCGACTCGCCCACGAACCGCCCCTTCTTTTCACCGCGAGCTTCAGCTCTCGCCACAGCCACATCAGTTGGAGCGGTCACATACAAACCCTTGACCGCAGCGCCCGACGCGCGGGCAGCGTCGATCTTCGCTCCCATCTTCTCCGTTGAGCTGTCACCCACAGCGTCGACAACAGTGTGGTAACCACCGTCGAGAGCGGCCTGTAGCAACATCGCCGAGACGTCCGACGATTCCTCGTGGACGAACCCGGCTGCGCCCCGGTCGCCCGCCTCGACGAGTTTGTCCATCTCAGGAAGCATGTTCTTGATTTCGTCAGCGTTGACCAACACCGCCTCACGGTTCGCGGTGCTCGGCATACCGCTCCGCCCCGAAGTCTCGACCGTCGACTTGCCTGCCGCCGGACCGCCGCCAAGGAACGTCACCGACGGTGTCCCGTCAGCCTTGGGTACACCTTCAAGGAACGAAGCGATGATCTGAGCGTGGAGAGCTTGACGTTCAGGGGTGTATTTCCCGTTGGCGTCCTTGAAGTCCTTTTGGGTGTCCGAACCTTTTGTGCCGCGGATCTCAGCGATCTTCGCTTCGTCGCGAGGGCGACCCTCTTTCCCGGTCGTGCCCTTCAACGACTTCTGCTCGTCGATCACAGCCTTCCGCTCAGCGCGATCAGCCTTCTCAGCGTCGGTCAACTTGTGTGGCCCCGACCCCGGGCCACCGAACTCGCGAACAGCCCAACGCCCGCCGTTGGAGTTGTCCGCAAGAGATTTCGAGTTCACCAAAGTCACCGAATCGGTCCCATCTCGCAGCAAAGCAACGTCCCCGGCAGCGTAGAGGCCGACCCCACGCTTCTGAGGGACCCTCCCGACCGACAAAGCCCCCGCATCCGCCGTCCCATCACCGCCGTCACCCGGGGTGATGTCAGCCAACGCCCCGCCCTCCTCGTCGGCCGAAGCCTCACCCTCAACCACACCCTCATCCGGCGAGTCGATCGAGTACGTCACCCAACACTGGCAGTTATGGGCGATCAACCCGTTCGCCCCATACCAGTTGGAAGCCGTGCCAAGATTGAACACATAGCCCGACCATTGACCCCACTCGATACTGACGACCTCGTCCGCCGCTACCACACCGGCGAGTCCGTCCAGAGCCTCGCCCGAGATTTCAACGTGTCCCGTTGGACGATCAACCATCGGCTCACCCAAGCCGGGACTGAACTCCGAGGACGGAGCGAAGCCCAACGAACCAGACAAGAACGACACCCCGCGTCGGTCGTTGCCGCCCACGCCGCCCGACGCGGAAGCAAGGCCGGGACCAACGAGTTGACGGCCAAAGCCCGGACCCGCGAGCGCACCCTCCAGTTCGTCGGCTCCCACGAGCATGAACTCCTGCAACGACTTGCTCAACGCGGCCACGTCGGACGTCCGCAAGAGCCGGTCGGTCGATACAACCTCGACATCGGTTACCCGTCCGTCGCCGTGGAAGTCCATCGAAGAACCAACAACCCGATGAACGACCCCGGCGTCACGAGCCGCAACGAACACCTCGGAGGCAGGGTCTCCTTGTATGTGTGGATCAACCCCCGTGATGACCGCCTCGTCAACGAGGCGATAGAGGTGATCGACCGATGGTTGCACCTCGCACGCCGGAACCCATCCACGGCCGGTGAGCACTGGGTGGTTCGGGGTAACGGTCAGATCGTGTCCGGCCCGGGTGGACAACCTCACCACCGGACCCGAATAGATCCGCCGGTAAGCACGCGAGATTTCATCCGCTGACAGCACCGTGTCGGGCAACACGCAGTTGATCGACTCCTCCGGGGGCAACTCCGGGTCCCCCGGGTACATCCCCTCGCCACCAGCGAGAACGAACAGTTCGTCGACCGCGACGGTTTGACCGTCAGCGTCCATGTGTGAATCCCGCGAGTTGCGGAACATGCAGTTCCACGTTTTCGTGCCGACCATCTGGCCCAGCTCAATCATCCCGTGAGCTGCGCCCTCGGAGATCGACGTCGCCGACGACTCACCCATCGCCTCAGCCAACGCGTCGGACAACGGCCCCGATGTGTCCTCACCCAACCCCAGTTCGTCACCCAAACGGGTCGAATCCCACCCGTCCTCGGACCCCCGGCCCATCAACGTCTCGACACGGTCCGCCACGATTTCACCACGGTTCGAGAGCATCTGAGCGATCTCGTACCCGATCAACCCGGTCATGGCGAGGATCGCCGCCGACGTGAAGAACCCCGGGCCGCCGTCCTCCCCGTCGGTAGGGTCAATCTCAGCGCCATCGGCGAAGGCGTACGCGGCTTCGGCGGCGATCTCGTCGAAGTAGTCGGCGATCTCACCGTTCATCTCGTCGAGCCATTCCTGCTGGTCGAACACTTCGCCCGGGACGTCGGGGAAGCTGTCCTCACCGAACGCTTCGAGGTTGTCCGCCATCGAGGCGCGCGTGCGTTCCGCCGCTGTTTGCACCGCTAGCGCGCCCTGCGCCGCCCAACGCTTCCGGTCCGCCTCGCTGAACGAGAAGATGGGCATGGTCTCAGCTCCGAATCAGGTCGCCAGCCACCAACGCGGACACGACCAACTCGGTTGGGATCTTGAACCCGTTAGTACCAACCGAAAGGCGGCGGTCCAACGCTGTCACCGCGTACATCGACAGTTGCTCCGCCAACTCGGCGGCAGCTACCTCCGCGCTTTGCTGCGCCAGATATGGGTCAGCGCCCTGATCGACCAAAGCGACGCGCAACCAATCCGCCACCCGGATTTGGAGATCGTTCCAACATCCCGAGAACAGCTCCTCACGACCCAAACCGGCGCGTATCGCCAGCTCCGAACCGGCGACGGTCAACACCTCAGACCGTTTCGACCCTCGCAACCGGTCCGCTTCCTCCCGGTCGATACCGTTGAACCGCGAGATCAACCGGTTAGCGGCGCGTTCCAGACCCCGGTCGAGTTCGCGGTCGGCCGCGGCGAGCAACACACCGAGCACGGTCGGCGACACGTTCGCCAACCTTGGGACGTTCGGCGGTTCGGCACCGCCGGACTGCGGTGGCCCAATCGCTCCCGGCGGGTCCTGCGCCCCACCCGGCGCGGACTGGCCGGTCTGCCACTTTTCCAATGCGGCGGGCAGATCCTTGTCGTCGGGGTACAGCAACGGCAGGATCGCCGGTCCCAACGTCGGCTGAGCGTACAGAAGTCGCTCCAAGGTCCGGCGCTCACGTTCCTCTGTCGACGGCATGTCCGCCTCGTCCAGACCGTTCAGGCGAACCCACGCGTCCTCCGACACGATTTCAAGTCCGAACCCGGTCGTGGCGTTGTCCGACAGGTCCGTCTCGGCGGTGATCGGCGTCACATCGAGCGCCAACCGGAACCACTCAGTTTCTTCCGGTTCCAACGCCTCGAAGATCGTCAACATCGGCCGCAGATACGCAGACGAGATGAACCCCACGATGACATCGCCCAACGGGATCACATGCTTCGCGATGAAGTCTGCGTCGACGTTGTACCCCGTCCAGTGGTTCAGGTTCGCTTTCCCGGTCATCACCTCGGGGTTGATGTCCAAGCCCGCCGCCAGCCGTTCCAAAGCCTCTTGTCGGAGGTCCTTGTAGAGACCATCGAGGTCGCGTGTCAGGTCGATTCGCCCCATCAGGTCTTTCGCCGGGTGGTCCTTGATGAACGCCGGGCCGCGCATCAGCAGCGGGACGAGCGATGACGCCGACGTGCGATCCTCGATCGGCGAGTTGATATGTCGGGCCAGTTCCTCCTCGAACTCGTCACCACCAGTAGCGGGATCTCCGGGGTTCTCAAACTCGTCCGACGGTCCAAACGAAACCTCCCACGGGACGTAGAACAGCCCGGCGGCGAGACGGGATTTGGCGATCGCGTCGATCACCTGCGTCAACAGCACCAGTTCCCGGCAGATCGGGAGAACGCGCCGCATCGGACAATCAGCGCGAGCTGAGTACCGTGGGTCGCGGTGGTGGAGGCGAGCGACGTACGCGTCGACGTCGACGTCCGCTTTGCCTTGCGAACCGCCCCACGCGTTGCGTGTGACCTTGCCGCCCTTCTCGACTTTCAGCTCCAACGTCGACAGGAACTCCCACAACAGGCCCGCCGAACGCTTGCGTTCGTCAACGATCGGTTGGCCGAACAGGTAGCACTCCCCTGCGATTTCATAGTTGAGGGCGGCCTGTCGTAGCAGCTCACCTTGGCCGCCTTCGGGTGGCTTGAACGCTGCCAGCACTCTCAACACGCGGGGATCGTCGGTCTCGACCCATTCGTCGGTGTTCGGGACGCGAACCTCGGGGCGGATGACGCACCGGCCGATCATGTTGGCCTTCAAGTTCAGTGCATAGCCGACCTCGCCGATGGCTTCGACGAACGAGTACGCGTCCTGTTGCCAGTTCTCTTTCGTGATCGGCGCTTCGATCTCGTCGACCGTTTTCAGCGGGGACTCGTGGTTCGACGGGGAGCGCATCACGAAACTGCCCCGCCGGTCAGGTGCTACGACAGTCCGTATCGGTGGGCGCATCCACTCACACTAGCGAGCGCACCCCATCGGACCGGGGAGCCAAGTGAGGTCAGAACTCCGAGAGCGTCGCCGCCGGGTCCGCCGGGCATGAACAGGTCGACCATTCGCCGGAGGGGAACCCTTCCACACGGTCGCCACAGCCAGCGCACGTCGCTATGACCGTAAGGCCCGGGGCGGGGATTTCACCACGCTCGAACAGGTCAGCGATTTCAGGGGCATCGGAGTTGAGGTACGGGTAGCTCATGCTGCGACCAGCTTTGCTCCGGCGCGAAGGATGGGGGCGAGGCTGTATGCGCCGTAGGGGAGGACGTACTCGTACCCGTCGTGGATCTTGATGCCGACTCGGAAGGTCTTGCCGTACTGGGCGAACGTGACGAACTTCGCGGTCCGGGCGACGACCTCGAAACGGAAGATGCAGTCGTAGTCACCGTGTGAGCGGGTCTCGTACTTCTCTCCAACCTTGAAGGTTGCGATGGCTGCTTCGTTCATGGTGGTGCTCCTCGTGGTCGGTCAGTAGTCGAAGTCGGGGTTCTCGGTCAGGACGGTGAACCCGGCGGCGGTGGCTGCCTTGGCGCACTCTGACCCGAGAAGGGCGGCGGGATCATCGGCTTCGGCATGGGGGGCGACGGCGTAGCGGGTGTTGGCCCCGGTGAGCTTGCGCCCGCAGTGGGTACACTCGAAGCCGGTCGGGCCGTAGTGCAGCTTGGCGATGCGAGCTTGGTACTTCGGTCCGTAGAAGAACTCGGTGGTCTCTGCGGTGGTGCTCATGGTGGTGGTCCTTTTGGTGGCTTCTCTCACAACTTCACTGTAGCGGTTCACGCTACGTTATGCAACCCGGGGAGGCAGTCCCATTTGGTTTCGTAAGACATCCCCCACCCACCGGAGGCTCTTTCACCGCGTGAGAGGGAATGTCTTACGAAGCCGGATGGGGCTTGGCGGGAACCGGACTTTCGTAGGCTACGGAGCGAGTCGACTCACAGGGTCAGTCCTCGGTCTTTGGTTGTTCCTACGCTTTCCGACTCCCTCCGAGACTCACCCGGTCAGTTGGCCCGCTGAACCCGGAGGATGGCGGCGAACTGGGTGGCCGGTGGGCGAACCGGCGGGCGTGGCTTGAACACCCGGCGGGGCTGGCGGTGGAAGATCCTCACGACCCTCCTCCTTCCCGGGGGACCTTCCCCCTGCAACCCCAATATACCGTAGTTCCTCGCTATACACAACCTCTGTGGGGGGATTTCACCGAAAACGCGAAGAAGCCGGACCCCTGTAGGAAGGGTCCGGCTTCTCCAACCGGAGAACACCACATTATCCGGCGAGCTTGACCGCCAACTCCAACACATCGAGAGCCGAATCCTCGAAGTCGGCGGCACGATCAGGGTCAGACACACGCTGAGCTGCCGACGTGACCGCCTGCATCAGACCGCCAGCGGTGGACTGACCACCAGAGATGAAGTCGGCGAGGATGAGATCCTGCTCGGACTGGCTGAAACCGAACTGCTTGGCGACCCGCTCCAGAGTGTCGGTCGGGTTGGTGACTCGCACCCCCGCCTTCACCTCCATCTCGGCCACCTTGGCGTCGACGTACTCCTTCGAGCAGAACGACCGGACAGCGTCGGCGGCCTGAGATGAGATCAGCTCCGCGCTGCGACGCTGAGTCTCCCCGGACCACGACACCGCGCCTTCGTCGAGCTTCGCTCCGAGATGCACACCTCGCAACGCGTCAGCTTTGATCGTGAGACCGTTCCGGCAAGCGAGGACCGTGAGCTGCGGCGTGATCGACCACGAGCCGTTCCCCGTCTCGGAGTTGCCGATCACGAACCCGGCGAACACCGTCGGGCGGTCGTCAGGGCGCAGCCAACCGTGGGACTCCAACGCCAACGCCCGCTCCGGGGTGGTGTCGTCGAACGGCGACCGGTAGTTGTTCAGCAGGACCGGCGCGAGCGCCGCGATTTCAGGGCACGCCACCTTGACCCGCATCCGACGTTCCGACAGGTCGACACCGACGACGTCGAGATTGACCCCCGCCTCGCGGGCACCCGCCAGAGCGGCGAGCAGGAAGTCGAGGTTGTCGTACGCCGCGAACCCGTTGGACAGGAACGCCCGGGCCATCCCTTCGCCTCCTTCGGGGGAGAGGAACCCGCGAATCAGGTACTTGCGTTCCGGGTCGGCGTTCAGCCAAGTGTTGACGTTGGCGTCGAGGAGGTTGGCGTACGGGTTCTCGTCAAGGAAGCTGCCCGCGATGGCTTCGGAGCGCATCCGGCGGAGGTACTTGATGGGGATACCCAACCGGTCGGCGATGCCGGTGTCGAACACGTCGGTCGGCCGGAGCACGGCGTCACCGTCAGCGACCCCGGCTTCGGTGATGATCTTGTCGCCCGCTCCGTCGATGACGAGGCTGCCGTCCTTGAACGAGAGGCGGCTGGCTGTGGCGACGTGGTCGAAGCGGAGATCCTGTTGGGATTTCAGCGTCTCGACGAGATCCCCGAGTGATGCGTTGCGGAGGGTTGTGGTGACTGTGGTTGACATGGTGGTGCTCTTTCGTTTGTGGATTGACGTCAAGATACCGCATAGTTGAACGATACGCAACCTCGGGTTGAGGATTTCACACCATTTCGGCCAGAGCCTCAGCCAACTCCCACTTCCGTTCCCCCTCCGGGGCAGATCCGACCGCTTCCACCAACGCTGCAACCAACGCCGGAAGCTCCGCCCACGACGCCCTCGGCAGATCCGACTCGCGGTTCCACGGGCGGTCCAACAGAATCCCCGACCCGTCGCCGTAATCCTCCAACGCCAACAACGCCGCCGGGTCGTCGTCGATCAACAGATCGCACTCCACCTCCAACTTCGACGTCGGACCAAGCGACACCGACCGCAGCGGCAACATCCAGTCCGCCACCCACCCGTACGTTGAGCACACCACCGCCCGCGACGCCGCACGCGACGACACCCCAACCAGATCACACCCCGAGTCGAACAACGCCATCAACCCCACCAACGCCTCCGGGTACGGCTCCTGCGTCCTGTAACCCTCCTCCACGGCAAACACCGCCAGATGGTCGTAGAACTCGGGAGACGACACACCAGACGCCAACCAGAACTCCCTGACGTCAGGTTCGACGTCGAACATCGGGGAACCACCGACCGACGCCCACCACACCGACCACGCACGCGTGAACGGGTACATCACCCCGTCGAAGTCAAGCGCGACGCACAGTGTCACAGGCCGGGATCGTAGCTTGCGGTCACCGACAAGATTTCACAAACAGGCAGGCTCAGCCTTGAACGACCGGCACTCGACCACGTTCGGCCCGGAACCCGAACCGATCCACTCCACCGTCCACGCCCCCGACGTCGCCACGTCCACGTCGAGATGGAACAACCCGACCCCGTCCTGCACCACCGCTGGGATCACGTTCGTTGTGATGACCAACGCCGGGTCTTGCACCTTGCACGTCACCACACCCGGGTCGGCAAGCGCCCCCGTCGACAGATCCGTCGTCGTGAACGACGTCCGAATCCGGGTTCCGGCTGTCACGCTGAACACGCTCACCTAACACCTCCCGAAGTCAACAGAACCGGTGTCTGCGCTGAGGCTAACGGTAGCCGTGTCACCAGTGAAGGTGATGACACCGGTGTCGGCGGTGAACGTCACCGTCGCACAGCCGACCAGCGGCGGCAACGGGTTCGTGACCACGACGTTGTCGACCAACCCCAACAGGTCGGTCAGGAACACCGCGATTTCGTTGGCGAGCGAATCGGCCAGATCCTCGACGTCGCCGACGACCACATCAACCGTTGCGGTGATGTCGTCGAGACCGCCGAGCGGGTCGTCGATACCGATACCGCGCAGCGGGAACACCGTGTCGGTGAGACCGTCGGGGTCGGTGATCGTCACCGACACCGCGACGACCGGGGTGTCGGTGAGGCCGACCCCGTCGACGACGACGACACCAGCGGAGAACGTGGTCCCGTCGACCAGCCCTTCGAGGTCGCCGACGAACACCCCGACATCAGCGGTGATGACGTCGAGGAGACCTTCGAGGTCGGTGACTGACACCCCGCCCGCGGCGACCGCTACGTCGGTGAGGCCCAACAGGTCGCCAGCGGTTGTCGCCGCCGCACCCGAAGTTGTGTCCAGCAGCCCTTCGGTGTCCCCGGCGAACAAGTTGACCGACGCCGTCGCCGTGTCGACGAGGCCCATCAGGTCGTCGATCGTCGCGCCCAACCCTGTGACCGTCGTGATGTCGTCGAGGAGACCTTCGGGGTCGACGATGATGACGTCCACCGCTGCGACGATCCCGTCCAACAACCCCAACAGGTCACCAGACGTCGTTCCGGCCGCACTCGAAGTGGAGTCTGTCAGCCCGGAGGTGTCACCAGCGAACGCCCCCGCCGCGGCTTCCAAACTGTCGACCAACCCCATCAGGTCGGTGATCGTCGCGCCCAACCCCAGCACCTCGGTCACGTCGTCGAGGAGACCCAACAAGTCGGTGATGATGACGTCCACCGCGACAACGATGTTGTCGACGAGACCCAACAGATCACCGACAGTGGTTCCCGCCCCACCGACCATCGAATCCAACAGCCCCTCAGTGTCGCCAACAACCGCTCCGACCGCGAAGATTTCACTGTCGACCAGTCCGAGCGGGTCGATCGGGATGACGTCCGCCGCGGCGACCGTCGAATCGACAAGCCCTTCAAGGTCCGACACGTTCGCTCCAGCAGCAGGAACCAACGGGTCCAACAGCCCCTCGGTGTCACCGACAACCACACCGACGTCGTTGATTTCAGAATCGACCAGTCCGAGCGGGTCGATCGGGATGACGTTCGGTGCGGCGACCGTCGAATCCAGCAGCCCTTCGAGGTCGGAGATCAACGCCCCAGCGTCGGGGGCCAACGGGTCCAACAGCCCTTCGGTGTCACCGACGACAGCGCCGACATCGCTGATTTGAGTGTCGAGCAGCCCTTCGAGGTCGGTGATGAGCGCCGCCGCCGCGATCGTGACGTCGTCGACCAGCCCTTCGAGGTCGCCGACGGTGGTGCCACCCGAACTCGACGTGGAGTCCAGCAGACCTGATGTGTCCCCAACGAACGACCCGACATCCGCGATGACTTCGTCGAGCAACCCAAGGTTGTCGGTGATCGTCACCAACTGCGCTATGCCGCCACCACCGCCGGTGGTGTCTTTCAGGAACGTCCCCGAGGACGACACCTTCAAGTTCTGTGGGTTTGGGCCTTTGAGGTACAGGATGGTCATGGGATCACCCCGTCCGGGTTACCGCTATCAGACTGGGACTTCTTCCCAACTCACCGAGTACGCGACGAGGTGGGTGGTGCCGACGCCTTGGAGTAGCGGTGCCCAACCGGTGCCGGGCGGCAACACGATCAGCCCTTGGATGTCGCCCCCGGCGTCGGTTTGCTGCGAACCGACGATCACAGCGGTCGACCCGAACGCTGTCATCATCAGGATTTGCGGGCCGAGCGTTCCACCAGTCAACGCAGCGCCACCCGCTGACGCGTAACCGATCGCGACCGACGCGCGCCCGTTGATGAGGTTGTTGCGGATCGTGCCGTTCGCCGCCAACGTCGGGACACCACCCAAGAAGATGCCGTGCATGATCGGACCGGCAGCGGTCGTCCCCGACAGCGACACGAACCCGAACCGCAGAATCGACAGGTTGTACCCCGAAGAAACCGGGTTGAACACAGCGAACTGTGTGACCGCCGCCGCGGCCGCGCCGACAAGGTTCCCCGCCGCCGCCGCGCCGGTCGTGGCCCCCAACTGCATCGAGTAGACGTTGCCGCGGATGCTGGCTTCGTTGTAGTCGCCGTGAGCTTCGGCGACGACCAGCGCACCAGTCTTGTCGCCACGGGCGACAACCTGCGCCGAGTCGCCCAACGCCCCACCGGGGGGTCCTACCTTGATTTCACTGGTTGCCATGCTGGTTCTCCTCGGCGGTGACCGCCACGGTCGTAACGGGTGTCAGGGCGGATTTCATCTGACTATCAGACTGGGATTTCTTCCCAAGTGACCGAGTAACCGGTCAACCAACCGGTGCCAGCGGCGGGGAGGAGCGGCACCCAACCGGTGCCCGGTGGGATCACAACAGCACCCTCGGCGAGAGTCAACGCGTTGACTGTCTGCGTTGCTGCCGCCGTCGCGGACGAACCGAACTCGGCGGAACACAACACGACCGGGCCGACAGTGCCGCCGGTCAGAGCGGTACCGGCAGCCAACGCGTAACCGGTCGCGACCGACGAACGGCCGTTGACGAGGTTGTTGCGGATGGTGCCGTTCGCTGCGAGGGTCGGGACGCCACCGGTGTAGATGCCGTGCATGACCATTCCCGCCGCGGGGGTGCCAGCGGTGGTGATGAACCCGAACCGGTAGATCGACAGGTTGTAACCCGACGACACCGGGTTGAACAGGGCGAACTGGGTTGCCGCCGCCGCGGCAGCGCCGACAAGGTTCCCCGCGGCAGCGCCGGTGGTTGTCGCCGAGAGCGCCATCGAAAACACGTTGCCGCGGACCGTCGCCTCGTGCATGTGAGCGTGGCCTTGAGTGATGACCTGCGCCCCGGTCTTGTCAGCTCTCGCCACCACCTGCCCGGCGTCGCCAAGCGCACCACCCGGAGGGCCGACCTTGATTTCCGATGTTGCCATGTTGAGTTCTCCTCGGACGGTTGCGGCCACGATAGCTGCGAGCGACCCGGATGAGTGGGACCACCAGCGGCGATCAGATTGGGATTTCCTCCCACGTCACCGAATACGAACTCAGCACCGTTGTCCCAGCCCCAAGATGCAACGGTGCCCACCCCGTACCGGGCGGTAACACGATCGCCCCCTCGACCTGTTCCAACGTCGGCGACGTCGTCGTCGCACCCTGAGCGGTAGCGGTGTACGAGAACCCCGCCGCCATCAAAGTCTGCGGTGCCGACCCACCAGTCAACGCCGCGCCCGCAGCGGAGGTGTACCCGACCGCTACCGACTGCCGACCGTTGGGCCGGTTGTTACGGATCGTGCCGCTCGCCGCCAACGTCGGCACGGTGAAGAACTGGCCGTGGATCAACGCCCCCGCCGCTGGGGTACCAGAGTTGGCTGCGTACCCGAACCGCATCATCACAAGGTTGTATTTCGAGGTGGCCGGGTTGAACAACGCGAACTGCGTTGACGCCGCCGCCGCCGCGGCGACGAGCTGGCCCGCCGCGATCCCGCCGGTTGTCGCCGTCAGAATCATCGAGAACACGTTGCCCCGCGACGTTGTTTCGGTGGAACGGGCGTGGGCTTGTTGTATGACCAACGCCCCGGTGCGGTCAGCGCGAGCTACCAGCGTTTCGCCGTCGGCCAACGCCTGCCCCGGTGGGCCTACCCGGATTTCAGATGACGGCACGACAGCTCCTCATATGGTGAACCCTTTGCCCAACGGTAGTGGGATCGGCACTTCTTCCCATGTGATCGACAGTGTCGCCAACCAACCGGCCCCCGATTGGCCCGCCATGAAAAACGGGACCCACCCCGTCCCGGGTGGGAGGACCACCCCACCATCGACCATTTCCAAACATGACTGGCGGGGGATCGCCGGGGCGTCCCCCACGGTGAAAGGTTCGCTCGCGAAGCTGGTTGGCGCGACGAACGTCGCCCCTGTCGTGTTCCCAGTGAACACGGTGCCAGCGGCGGAGATGAACCCGGTCGCGACCGACGGTCGACCGTTCGGGAGGTTGTTCTTGATCGTCGTCGTCGCCGCCAACGTCGGGGCGACCGCCTGCCGGAACCCGCCGTGGCAGATGATCGTCGCCCCGGCGGTGCCTGACTGCGACCCGTACACGAACCGCAAGAGCGACAGGTTGTATTTGGAGAACAGCGGGTTATACAAACAGAACTGGACGTTCGCCGCAGCGATCGAAGTGGTCTCGATGTGGAAGTTTCCCCACCCCGCTGACGTCGCTGTCAGCATCATGGAGAACACGTTGCCTCGCAGGACAGCCTCAGCGAACCGGGTTCCGGCGGGGGACACCATCATCGCCCCGGTGCTGTCAGCGATCGGAGTTTGGTCCGAACCGTCGGGGTAGTTGCCTCCCGCGCCGGTGACCAGTTCGACGGTAGCCATCAGGCCCCCGGCCTTTCTCTCGGGATTTCTTCCCATGTGATCGACTGGACTTGGGCTTCCGACGGCGACGTCGAAGCCCACAGCGGGGTCCAAGCTGTTCCCGGTGGGAGCACGATCGCCCCGTCGATCATGTCGGGCTGATTCTGGAGCTGCGACGGGAGCACGGAGTTGACGCTGTTCACCCCTACCCCTGACATCATCAACGGGACCGGCAGACCAGCCGACGCCGGGAGGACAGCGGTGATCCAGTAAACGAGGGCGGAAGATGTTGGGCCGCCGATCAGATGGTTCCTCGCGACCCCTTGCGGTGGGTTGTTGAAACGGTCGGTGGTGACATCGGTGTAGAACACCCCATGCCAGATCGGTCCGACGTCTCTGAAACCAATGTTGTTCACAAACGCGTCCATGAACTTCAACAACGCCAGATCGACACCCGACCCGGTCGGGTTCGCCAAACACAACATGTTCTGCTGACCCGGGATGACTGTTGTCAGCAGGTTCCCGACGGTGATCGCGTTGTTGGCGATCATCAGGGAGAACACCCGCCCCGCCGACACAGCGTCGTGGTAACGGCCGTGAGCTTCGGAAGTCACAACCGACCCGGTCGTTTCGCCTCGCAACGGCAACTGGCTGAGTTCCGCGACCCCGTCGGAGGGGCCTTGACCGATTTTCTGGCTCATCAACATTTCATGCCGCCCGGTACGTTGCGTTGACAGTGTGGTTCGCTGGTGTCCCAGCCGCGAACACATGGTCCGTTGTTGAGATCCCCCATGTCACACCCCGACTGAACCACATCCCCCCCTTGGAGAAGAACTCTTTGCCGACCTCCACGATCTCGGGGTTGGAGCCTGACCCGCCGCCGAGCGGGAACGACAGGGCGGGAACTGACCCTGCCGTGGGTGGGGTGTTGTCGTTGAACAACAACAGGAACCTGATTGCGGGGTTGGCGTTGGTGGCAACGACACCGGTGACGTACACCCCGATGCGGGAGGTGACCCCCGACGCTGCCGTTCCCGGCGAGTTGTACCCGGTGGTCGGCAGGACCCGGTTCAGGCGGAACACGTTGGAGCCGTACGACTGGTCGTTGACGGGTTGACCGTCGGGGCCGACGTACGCCAACGCCAGAACCCCCGGCGACGTGGACACGACAAGGTTCCCGTCCAACAGGTCAGCGTTGGCGTCCTCGACAAGCACCCCGTACCTGTCGGACACCTGCGCGCCGCGTTCGGCGTCGGCCAGACCGCCGTCGCGGATCTTGAGATGGGCGGCGCGGGCGGGGGTGAAACGCCAAGCCGCGAACCGGTCCTCCAACGGGCCGACCGTGGTCGTACCCGCGACGGGGATGAGCGGTGAGATTTCGTCGAGTTGGACGTAGCCGCTGACGGCGGTGACCCCGGTGCCGACCATGTCGGCCGAGTCGACCACCGTGCGTTTCGCCGCCCACAACAACGCCACATCATCGAACGTCATCGGTTGCGCCACCGTCGAGTTCCCCGCTGCGTTGACGACCGTGTCACCCGGCGACGTGGCAATGGTGAACGCGACTGGTGCCCCGGCGTAGTCCATGTGTTCGGAGAAGAACAGGACCGCCGCCTTTTGGACGTTCGCTGTGATCGTGAACCGGACGTAGCGGGTGCGGACCGTCCCGGCGTACAACGACCCGGCGGTCGCCGACGATACCGCCGCGATGTTGATTGCCGCCTGATCGGATCGTTGCAACGACACTGCCGTCCAGTTGACCCGGTCGTTCGACCCGAAAAAGTTGATCTGCGTTGTGGTCGTTTGGTACACAGACATCGACCGGTACCCGGCGCAGTCGATGATCGGGCTGGCTGTCAACGCCCCCGCCACCCCGGCGTTCTGCACGTTGAGCATCACATACGATCCGACGGTCCGCTGCGCTCCGACCGCGCCGTCAACATCACCGCCGACGACACGGTCACCTGAGCTTCGTTTGCGGACCGACAGGGCACCGTTGACGATGTCGACGGTTTGGTTCGCGAAGTCGGACAACGTCACCAACTTCACACCCGGCGACTCCGCCCTCGCGTCGACACCATCCAACCGAACGTCAACCGGGATTTCACCTTCGACATCAACGATTTTCACTTCGATCGGGCGGTCCTGTGGTGGGTCCTCCTCGTCGAACTCGTAGTAGATGACGAGCTGGTCGGTGGCTGCCATCCCCGGTGCCAACGGTGTCAACTTGAACGTCTGACGATCAACAACCGACGCGACGCCGGGCGAAGCGTCGGCGAACACATACATCGTCACCCCACGCGTCGCGTTGGTGACCATCAACAACCGGTCGAGCACAACGTATTGCAGGTCAACCAAACGGATCGTGCCCGCCGCCGGGTCGAACACATAGTTCGTGACCTTGGATTTCACGGTCAGTACCGGTACGAGGCGTTCACCGTGTGGTCCGCCGCTGAACCCGCGACGAACACATGGTCAGTGGTCGAGATCCCCCACGCGATCCCTTGGGAGAAGTAGAGGCCGTCACCGAAGAACTCGGTGCCAACATTGCACAGACCGGGGTTCCCGGCGGTCCCAGCTACAAGCGGGAACGACAGCATCGGGATCGACGCCGCGGTGGGGATCTGCTGGTCGTTGAACAGCAGCAGGAACCTGATCCCAGCCGCGAAGTTCGTCGCCCGGATCGCCAGCAGTAACCCCTGATAGTTGCCGATCGTCCCCGAGATCGCGTTCACTGCGCCTTGGAAACTGTTGTACCCGAGCGCCGGGACGACCGGGTTCGTGACGTACACCGACAACGCACCGCGGATCGAGTCGATCGGGTCGCCGGTCGGGCCGACCAACCCGACGCCCTGAACACCCGGCGACGTTTGCACGATTTGGTTGCCGTCGATCAGATCCGCGTTGCGGTCCTCGACAAGCAACGCGTACCTCTCCGACACCTGCGCGCCGCGTTCACGGTCCCACGGCGACCCGTCACGAATCACCTGATGCAACGAACGGTTCACACTCAACCGCAGGTTCCCAAACCGGTTTTCGGTGATTTGGGTGGGAGACACGTTGTCGTACTGGGCGAGCATCCCCGCCGCGGTGACACCGGTACCAACCGTGTTCGTACCCAAGATCACAGACCGAAGCCGGTCCCATGTGCTGCCGTTGAAGATCAAGTTCTGTGTCGTCGTCGACATCCCCGCCGCGTTGGCGGCACCGTCAACCGTCGGGGTCACCGACACGATCGCCGCGGAACCGGCCTGATCCATCGGTTCGGTGAAGAACGTCGTCACCACCGACGAGTTCGCAGGGAGAACCAGCCGGAAATACCGGGTTCGCAACGTCCCCGCCCAAACACCGGCGACCGACGCGTTGCCCAACGCCGGGGCGGAACCGCCGACCGAAGCGACCGTCGTCAACCCGTGAGCGACAGCGTCAGCACGGTTGTTTGACCCGAACCATGTGATCGCCGTCGCTGTGGTGCAATGCACCGACACCGACCGGTACGCCGCGGCGTCGAACCACGCGGTCGTCGCCGTGACCGCCGAAGGGTTCGTGACCTTGAACTCGGCGTACGACCCGACAACCCGCTGCCCGGCGACGACACCCTCTGCGGAACCGCCGACGACGAGGTCACCGGCGTTCGAGTCGCGAACGAGGAGACCCCCGGATTGGACGTCGATCACATCCCCACCGGGTCCGGCCAACGTCACGATCTGAACACCGGGCGAATCCGAGCGGGCGTCGACGCCGTCCAACCGGACATCAACCGGGAACTCCGTCTCGATGTCGGCGAGTTTCACCTCGATCGGCCGGTCCTGAATCGGGTCGGTTTCGTCCAGCTCGTAGTAGATGATGAGAGCGTCGGAGTTGTTCAACCCCGCCATCGAATGACTCAACGTGAACTGGTTACGCCCGGTGACTGTCGCTGTGCCCGGTGCCGAGTCGGCGAACACATACAGGCAGGTGCCGACCGTGGCGTCGGTGATGATGAGCAACCGGTCGAGTTCGACGTGGGTGAAGTCGGTGAGACGAACCGTCGACGTCGCCGTGTCGAAAACGTAGGTGTTGATTTTCTGTTTCATCCGAGTGCCACCGCCAACGCCACGATGTAACACGGTGACACCGCTGTTTGGCCCTGAGCGATCGTCCCCGCGACCGTCCCGAACGGCAACACCGCCACCCGTTTGTCAGTGATTTGAGTTGACGGGATCGTCGTCGCCGCAGCCGGGACGTAGATCATCGCCAACACCACCCGGTTCGCTGCTGGTGTCCCACACTCAGGGACCGCGGCAGCGGTGCCCGCAGCGACCGTCACGTTGTCAGCGTTGTCGACGACGATCATGTCGATCCGCGGGTTCGTCGGGTCGGCCGCCCCGACCGTCACCACAGCGTGAGCGGTCACGTTCGCGGCGACGCCGATGAACGCGACCTGACCAGACGCCACCGCAACCGTCATGTCAGGTGTCCCCTGAGCGGTCACAGCGCAACCAGAAACCACCCCGGTCAGCGTCGACCCGGCGGTGATCGTCTCGAAGTCAACCGAGTCGGGTGCCGACTGGAACGGGAACGTCGCCCCCGCATAGTTCGGGATGTCGAATGGCACTTAGCCCTCCCGATCAGCCAGCAGGTTCAGCGGCGACGATTTCGTTCCCGTCGACGACAAGCCCCTCCGAAGTGAGCTGGGCGACTGTTCTCGGGTCGTCCAACGGCAGCATCGTTGTCTCCGGGTCGCCGTTCCCGTCGAGGATCGGGTCGCCCTTCGCGTTGACACGCGGCACCGGGTGAACCCGTTGCACGTCGTCAGGTGACTGGTTGTCGCGGTACGCGCCGATCGGTTCACCCGCACCGTCCAAGATGATTTCAGTTCCAAAGCCAGCCATCGTTTACGGCTCCTCGATGTGTTGGTTCATGCCGGACGTTACCGCGATCGACGTTTGAGGTAGGCGATACCCGCCCGGAACAATGCCGGGTCGTCATCGAGGAAACCAAGCGCCTTCACAGTGACATGGAACCGCTAAGCGCCGAGTAGGTCATGGTTCCAAGTGACTGCGAGGGTGTCTGAGACTCCCAACGTCATCGGCCCGAACAGGGCACGCGAGTAGGTGTTCGCCGCTGACGACGTGGCGTTGGCAGCCGAGTCGTTCACGATGACGACCT
>Ga0315293_10002194_pt1 | contig 18874 bp, 8 predicted proteins | sample YL17G13_20_MG_FD_203071 | JGI IMG/M metagenome (GOLD analysis project Ga0315293, IMG submission 203071) | Sediment microbial communities from Yellowstone Lake, YNP, Wyoming, USA - YL17G13_20 | ecosystem: Environmental > Aquatic > Freshwater > Lake > Sediment | place: USA: Wyoming | collected... | reverse complement strand
AAGCCAATATCCTCAACCTGGTTTTCTATGCCGATTGTGATATCCGAATCAGATCCTCCTGCGAAATACTTATATTGCATCTTGATTGTGTTATCGTCGCCATCGAAAATGACCTCCATACCGATATCCGCGCCCGGCACGCCGGCAAACTCGACGCTATCGTATTGAACTATGAACTGATTAGTGGACGAATTAAAGTGATAATAGACATGGCCAGATCCCAGGTTCAAATCCTTCCAGAGCAAGGCAATCATCCCTGCAGGCCCGTCCGGGTCGGGGATGACCGAATGTGAGTTATCCGATGATGTCGAATCGATAAATGACAGCCAGCCATCGACAGAGACTGCGATACGATGGTAAGAGGACCAGAAGTATTCGAAATTCATGCCCATTTCGATCATGCCGGAGTTGCCGTTATCGGGATCGCTGAAGCCTATTTCCGTACCCGATGAGCGAATATCGATCCATTGATAACTCGGACCGCCACCCGTAACATTGTCCTTAAACGACCATCCCTCCACGGGCCCGCCGCTGCCAACGTGGGGATAAGTATAAGTGGTCGTGATGAGTGTATCATTAGAATGGTCCTGATCGTTAAACAGGGTCGTGAAACATTTAATTTCATGTGTATAAGGCTCGTTGGCGATCCAGAATGGGAAATTAATATCTCTCTGCTGAAGGCCGGGGAGGTTGACGACAGCTTGAGTCTGATTATATACGGTTGTTCCGGCGGTATCCACAATCATTAGCGTGACATTGAAAGTAGCTGCAAATAAACCGATATTTTCGACTTTCACGGTAACCGGTATGGTATACCCCTGGATTGTCAATAACGGTGGGGAGAGGATGGCGGCGATTGTGGCGTCGTAATTAAAATTATCAATCCGCTCAATCCTGATGCTGTCAAGGTACCACCTGCCGTCATCATTGCCAACGTATTTAAATCCGAATTTGACATTGCTTTCATAATTAGCCCATTCATAAATGTTATGCAAGGTATCATAGGCCGGACTGGTCAACCCGCCCCAGTCAGATCCCCGATATATCGCCAGGGTTTCGGGCCAGCTGACTCCGCCATCGATAGAGCCGAGAATCATGGCCGAATCGGAATTATCAGGGCCATCGTCATACCACTGCTTCAAAGACATCCTGATATCGTTGGTGCCATCCGAGAAATCCATCGCCTGGCTGATCAGCATTTCGTTTTGTTGTTCGACAGGCGACCAATAGACATCGGCGACATTGCCCCATCCTGCGGCGCTTGCCTGGTGCCAGTCGTTATCGTCCCAGCGCACCACATTTATGTCGTTTATGGTCCAATTTGACGGCGGATTATTTCCATAAGGACCCCAGGATGATTCGAAATCCTGATGCATGAGGGAGGCGCCATCGGCCCTGAATTTGATATCGTCGATCCGCCATCCGCCGGCCACGATCGCCTGCCGTTTGACGTATTGAAATGCGACCTTGACCGAGGAATGGCCGGCAACAAACGATGAGATATTGAAATATTCGCTGTCGGGGGCTGCATCACTGCCGATATCGGAACCGGCATAGATAATCACCGTATCACCCCATGTGGACCCCCCGTTGTTAGACAGCATCACTAGGGCGGAATCGGCCGCCTGCGACACTACATCGTCATAATAATGACGGAAGAAAAGCGTGCAGGCCGATGCAGCTCCAAAATCTACAACCTGCGATATCAGCCAATCGTTGTTGTATCGGCTTTGGATGGCACCGCTTACCCTGGCGGTACGGCCCCCCCAGGCGGAATAATTGAACCAATCATAGTTGTCCCAGGTGCCATCGGCAGTGCCATAATCGACGATACTCCAATTTGGGGGCGGATTAGCCCCATTCCATCCAGATGGGGTCTCGAAATCCTGAAAAACGACCGTATCGCCATTTGACGTTTCCGGCAAGAGGAATGGCATGATCAGAAACATCAGCAGAAATAATCTCGAGGTTTTCATAGCAAGCTCCTGTTTTCGGCTGGATGCTGAGCCTATGCGACTCGAATCCAAATCTATCGCGCAACTAACAAAATTACTGACAGAAACTGAGCAATTTTATCGATTGGATGCCCTGTTACCAATCCTCTCGAAGATCTAATAATAAATTAAGAACCGTTGCGGCCAATGATGCATGAAGGCCCTGCCTTCATTAATAAATGATAGCGTATTAACGTCTTAAGTCAAGTGATTTTTCGAGGCTTGCGGTGAACAAGACGCATTTTACTTGAATCTTGCGGCGGTACGCCATATATTCGATCATCATGCTTTTGAAATTTTCTGCCAGGCAGGCAAAAGCAGGCGGCGAAACCGCATGGGAGGGGCAGCCTTCAACCGCCGATAAATTCAATGTAGGTAATAAATTATATATATCTTTTGATTCCCGGGAGGGTTTATGAGCCTTTGGATCGTGCTTCTTTCTTATCTTCCGATTGTAATTGTCCTGGCCTATGTTCTAAAAGATGTCTACGGGAAACATCCGTTCGTATCTCATTCGGTAGGCTTTAAGGCGCGCCGAGCGCTCAATTGGGTTCCCTTGGGGCTGACATATGCGTTTCTCTATATGGCGCGGTATAATCTGACTGTGTCGAAGAATGCCCTTGGTGATTTGATGACCAAGGAGGATTTTGGAACAATCTTTTTTTTCGGGACCATTACCTACGCCGTTTCATTTCTCATAAACGGTCCGTTGACCGATAAATTCGGCGGCAAGAAGGCGATATTGGCCGGAGCAATCGGGGCGGCAGTAGCGAATATCCTCATGGGTTTCGCCACATATGGGATCCTCATGAAAAAAATCGCCGTCCCGCTTACCCTGACATTTTCAATACTATACTCCATCAATATGTACTTCCAGAGTTTCGGCGCCGTGGCCATAGTCAAGGTTAACGCTGCTTGGTTTCATGTCAGAGAGAGAGGAACTTTCGGAGGGATTTTCGGCATTTTAATCTCGCTTGGTCTATTCTTTGCGTTTGATTGGTGTGCCGCGATTGTCAAAGCCACTCTGGCCTCTGTCGATACAACTTCCATGTCATGGCTTCAGAACCTGCTCCGCGATATATTAGGAATCACTAATTCGCCAATAGATCAAACCTGGTGGGTTTTCTTCGTGCCGGCCTTTATCCTTGTATTTTTCGCGATCCTGGATTTGCTAATTATCCGCGATGAACCGGCCGGGGCCGGTCTTCAAAATATATATACCGCCGATGCGTCTGCAGGCGAGGATGATAAGCCGTTCAAACTCGGGGAGATTCTCTCGAAGATCCTCACCAATAAGATCATCCTGACAATCGCCTTCATTGAGTTCTGCACGGGCGTCTTGCGTAACGGCGTAATGCATTGGTATTCGATATTCACTAACGAATACCCCAAGTTGGCCGGTACCACCGAGGTTTTGCCGGTCCACGCTTTTATGAAGAACAACTGGGGGCTTATGCTGATGCTGGCAGGGGTATTCGGCGGCATGTTTGGCGGAACCATTTCCGACAGGCTTTTTCAGTCGAGGCGCGGGCCCGTGGCGGCGCTGTTATATGGACTCTTATTTGTCGGCGCGCTTCTCATGGCCTTTACCGTAAGAGGCGATCAAATCTTACTGGCATTTGCCGTTATCGGGATGTCGTTCGCGGTCATAGGGACCCATGGGGTTCTGTCAGGAACATCGACAATGGATTTCGGCGGCAAGCGCGCGGCCGGCACAGCAGTAGGACTCATCGATGGATTCGTTTATCTCGGCACCGGCGTCCAATCGCTATCGCTGGGATTTATCACTACCCGCAACTGGGACTGGTGGCCGATTTTCCTCATACCGTTTACCCTATTGGGCTTTTTCCTGGCAATGCGCATTTGGAAGGCCATTCCTGTTCCCAAAGCCCGGCCGGAGCAGGCGAAATCGGTGTCGGCAACATAGTCTCGGCCCCGGGCTTGCCCCCCGCCCTTTGGGCGGGGCAATGGCGCCTGCGGCGACGAGACGGAATCCAACGAATTTATCGAAAATGGGGATGGTTCAAAACCACACCTGATTGCCGGCGCCATTTGGCCCGAACGGGCCGGGCAAGCCCGGGGCCGATAGAGCCTTTTTCAGCGCTAATCAGGAAGCCGATCCCAAGCCCTGATCAATTCGTCGTAGCTTCGAACTCTGAAAAAATTATCGCCGAGGGGGATTTGGGTTGAACAGGGCGATATATATAGGGCCGGCGTGGCATTCGGGATTTTGCTTGACATATAGGCCAGCTCCTGCGGCTCATTATCGAAAATGGCGACAACTTCGCCCGACTTTGAGAGTTTCGCGGCGGCATCTCTTTTGAAAAGGGCGTTGCTATGTTCCTTGAGTGGTTTCATCAGGATGCTGAGATCATCGTCATAAAATGGGAATCCGTTTTTTACGATCGAGGACCTGGTGCCCAGGTACATGCCATTGCGGTGACGGCCGGTCAGGTAGGAGATTACCGCTCCGGTATCGGACAAGCGGCGGACAAATCCCGGGGCGTCTTTGATTGCCCGGTCGGCCCAAAGGTATTGGTCGGTGAAGAAACGGTTATCCCAATCCTCGAGGAACGCCGCCCTCACTTTAGGGTCGAAAATCCCGATCTTATCCAAGAGGCTGTTCAGCCAATAGGGGAAGTCATCGAGATCGAGCGATTCGATATTTTCGATTGTTTCCTCGGGAATTTCGGGAATCATGCGTGCCGCGTCAACCAGGATTTGCTTGGTGCGCGGGAAATAATACATGAGAGTGCCGTCGAGGTCGAACACTATCCGGGCCTTTTGGCCGGTCATCCTGTTGGCGGATATTTTTGATTTCAGTTCTGAGGCGAGTAAGTCGTAATTTTCGATCACCGGTCATCCTTTCTCTTAATTAATTTCGAATATAATACGATTCCATCGGTCCGCCAAATCGAAAATTTGTTGACTGATGCTGCCTGAGGGTGTAAAATGCCATTGGTTTTATGTTGAAGGCCCCCTGGACAATCTGGATTACCGGCCTATCTGGCTCCGGAAAGACGACAATTGCCAAGCAATTGCTTGGCATGTTTGACACATGTAATGAGAAGGTCGAGTATCTGCGGCTCGACGAAATCAGGCAGGTGATCACTCCCAATCCCGGATTCACCAAGGAGGAACGGGAGTTTGTTTATCGAAGCTCCGTTTATATTGCCAATATTCTCAACAGGCACGATATCAATGTGGTGATTGATTCAGTCGATGGGGAGGGCACGGGACGCGCCCTGTGTCGCCAGATGATCGAGAACTTCGGAGTTATATATATTCAATGTCCTCTGGAGGTTTGTATCGAGCGGGAGAGGGTCAGGACTGATCGGGCCAAGATAGAGAAGCTTTATGAGCGAGCGATTCAGGGCGAACTCAAGATCGCCGGTTATGGAAATCCATATGCTCATGAGGAATTCCCCCTGTTAGTCATTGACTCGGACCAGCTTACAGCAGAGGAGGCGGCCCGCAAAATATTCGGTGCAATAAGGGGAAGTTGAGATCCGGGTGCGCCAGACGACAGGGAAATATTTTTTAAAATGCCGAATAATTGGGTTGACAAATCAGCGTATTATGTTAAAATATTTAATAGGCATTGGCAGGAATAGTTCTTCTGAGTTCTACCATTTTTCAGGGAGAGACAGGCGCTGGCAACATCTGCTCTGGATCATAAGAGACAATACTCTGTTAGAAGGTTAAATTAATAATAAGGAATTAATTACTGACGCGTATCTCATCGCGTCCTAACTTTTTCGTTTGCTTGTGAAAACCGGAATTGTAAAAATTGAATGATTTAAGCTTAGCGTTAACTTTCGGGAATCAGGATAAAAATTATTTGTAGCAAAATGTTAACCCTCCATCAAAAAGGAGATACCATGCAAAAAAGGCTAATAGGGATGCTGGCCATCTGCCTCGTCTTGGCATATGTGATGCCTGCCGTGGCGCAAGATATCCAGCTGCTGCAAAATCCGGGATTTGAGACGTGGACTAACGGTCCCAGCTCTCCTCCCGACCATTGGATAAATATCAATGCCGATTCCATCTCCGCCACGCGGGAAGCATCGATTTTTCATGGAGGAGCTTATAGTACTAATCTGACCTGGATTACGCCCACCCAGGCTCAGTGCGATTTCCTGTCTGATCCTGTTCCGGTTATTGCTGGCAGTGCCTATGCATGCACGCTATGGGCGGTGGATAACGACCTTGGCGGGAGAATCACGATTTCCTTACGTTACGATGTCGGCAATTATTACCCTAGCATTTATACCGTCGATTCGCCGAACTGGCAAGCTTTGGGGATGACTCATACGGCGCCTGTAGCTGCGACATCGGTTAGGGTCGGTATCAGATGCTACGATTATGGTAGCTGGGATGGCAGCTCAACTGTGTATGTGGATGATGTCCACCTCTGGGGTCCAGAGGTGACAGGCAATATTCCGCCGTCGATTACAAACGTCCTTCGTTACCCATACCCGATCATCAACCCGCCGGATAATGCCGTGGTCACGGCTACCATCATGGATACTGATGGAATTGTCACCACGGACAGCTTATACAGGCGCGTTTTCCCGGGATCATTTTCATCTGTATTCCATGACAGCATAGCTGCTGGAAGCAACTACTGGTTTACCATCGGCCCGCACTCGGCCGGAGATTCAATCGAATACTATGTAGTCGCAACCGATGATGATGGCGCCCGTTCTCAATCGCCAACTCGCGGTTATACCGTTGCGGGTGCGACACCCCCTAGCCATGTTCCTATCTACGCCATTCAACATACCACTACTCAGGGGGACTTGCCCAACTGTTTTCCGAGCGATTCGATAAATCTCTCTCAGACGGTCACAGGCATTGTGGTTGGAAGATACGAGCGGACGGGCGGCACGCCTCCATATCGTAGCAGGTTCCTCATGCAGGATGCAACCACTCCTTGGTCCGGCCTCAATGTCTACTATGCTCCAACAGAGGTCCAGGTGGGCGATAGCGTTACGGTTACGGGTTCAATCATGGAATACTTTGCTGAAACGGAATTGCAGGCAGTTACCGTCTTCACGAATCATTCCTCGGGCCACACTTTGCCGGCACCAGCCGTCCTCACATGCGCCACCTTCTCTGCGGATAGCTGCAGCGCTACCGCCGAACCGTATGAGGGTATGATCATTCAGATAAACAATATCACCGTAGGCGATTCGGCCAACTACGGCGGCCTGTGGGCCTATGATGCCACAGGCGATTCCACCATTATTCAGAAGGATCTTTACCAGGGTGGCGATAATCCCCCCACGATCACGATCGGCCAGACCTATAGCTACGTCAGGGGTATCGGTCGCTATATCCGTGGGCGCTATAGAATCGCCCCGAGATTCGCTTCGGATGTTTACACCGCTCCCATTCCGTGCACCGGCGGCACTATATTCGACGTTGAATTCACTTTTGATCCGGGCTCCGATACTGCCGACTGCTGGCCTTCCCCAGATACCGGGCAATTTGTGACCATCTGCGGTGTTACAACAGCCGTTACCCAGGGCACGGTCCCAAGATTCTACCTGCAGGATCAGAATAACCCGTTCTGGAGCGGAATTTACTGCTATGATTATACCATTGGAGGCCAGATAGCTCTCGGCGATCTGGTCCAGGTTACGGGTCGTGTGAAGGAATATTATGGCTGGACAGAAATCGACTCGGTTTCCGCGTTTAGCGTTCTTGGCAGCGGCCAACCATTACCGGATACGGCTCTCATAACCATCGCCTATCTGGACGCCATGTGCGATTACGGCACTGAATCCTATGAGAATATCCTTGTGCAAATCAACAACGTGGCGGTGGTATCGGATAATGGATTCGGCGAGATGTGGATTCGCGATTCATCCTCGCCCGACTCTATCCGTATCGACAGCGACCTCTGGCAGTATGGTACCGACCAGCCCAGCCCGCTTCCAGCTCCGGGTACAAACTATGATTACGTTATTGGAGTAGTCAAATGGGAGGGGAGACAGGGTCTCGGTTACGACCGCGGATGGGTCATACTTCCGAGGTTCGCGTCCGATTACCATCAGACCGTATTTACCGAGCCCGAGATAACAGAAGTCTGGTCGGTCAACAGCACCACTTTGGCCGTCGGGTTCGATAGGGTTATGCGTCCGGCTGAGGTCGAAATCCCGGGCAATTACTCTACCACTCATGGCCTTTCCATTACAGGGGCGGTTATAAGCACCGATGGCAGAAAGGTTACCCTGACAACTGGCGCACAGCCTAATAGCATGATCGATTCGCTGAGAGCTGTTAACCTCTGTGATAACCTGGGCACCTGCATGACAGTACCCCATTATGGCTTGTTCCATTCGGGTCTGACTCCAATTTCAGCGATTCAGACTCCGGCCGCCGACGGTGACACGTCGCAGTATTACATGCACGTGGTAACCTTCAAGGGTGTCATCGTATCCGATTCGACGATGGCCCACCCGACCAACTTGTGGATCAACGACCAAAGTGGGCCGCCTTACAATGGTGTCTTGATTTACACGGGCGGCCTGACCGGATCCATCCCCATGATGGGTGATACCACTACGATGACCGCGCGAGTAGAAGAATACTACGACGCAACCGAGATGACCGGTCTCGCCAATTACAATAATGTGGTGATTCACGGCAGTGGGCCTGAGCCGGTGCCTTATCAGGCTACCGTTGCGGAGCTTAATGCCAATCGCGAGGCTTTTGAGGGCGTACTTGTCACAGTCTGCGATTCATTTATAATCACCAATCTATCGCCTGACACCAGTGTTCTGCAATATGGCTTCATGGTTAGAAAGCTAATCCCGCCATTGGATAGCTTCATTGTTCACTATCAGCCTCCGTTGCATACCAGGTATGCGTACGTGCCTGTAGTCGGCGCGCATATAAATGGTATCACAGGTGTCTATAAATTCCAGCGCTGGCAATATCGGATAAGCCCCCGCCGTGACGCCGACATCAACTCCTTCGATACCTGGTGCGCTGGCGGCCCTGGCTGTGACTACGTACCCGGCGATATCAATGGCAATGGCTCAGCCAACGGCATTGACGTGACATACGGTGTCAGTTACCTCAAAGGAGGCGGAGCCCCCAGGGATTCCTGCAATTGCCCGCCGCTGGGGTACCCATTCTATGCCGCCATGGATGTTAATGGCAACTGCGCAGCCAACGGCATTGATATCACATACTTTGTAGCTTACTTGAAAGGCCTGCAGCCACAATTGAGATATTGCGCGGGTTGTCCGCCGGCCAGGCAGGTCGCGCCGGGAACGGAAATCCCCTCAATTAAGCCTTCCATGAAGGCCAGAACCGCAACCGTGACCAAAGGCAAAGAATAGAATCGACTATTCTCGGGGCCTCCCTTTGTCGAAGGGAGGCCCCTTTTTTACGCCAAAAATAGAAATAATTACGCTTGAAATGCGCCAGCCCATTTCATTATAATAATGCGATAGCGCGACGACGAAGGTTAGATAACCCTTCGTTGATCCGAGATTGATTTAGGTATTATTAAGCTGATGCGGTGATCGATCCGACCGTAAGTAAAAATGACGAAAAAAAGTAATACCCTTCCTTCCGCGGGATTGAAGTGCGTCCGCAATTTGGTAATCTCCGTCCTGGTTTTGACCATTTTAGCCCCATCGATTCACGCCGATGATGACGAAAGGCACACTGTTAATGTCGGTAACATTAATCTGGTGGTCACGAATTATGGCACCGTCGGAATCGCCTTTGCCGAGCGCGGCCGTCTCTCATGCGAATACCCCAGAGGCTCTCATATCGAGCATATGTTTCTGGGTGGCCTGTGGGTCGGAGGAATAAGAAACAACGAAATAGCGGTCTCTACCGGAGCAATCGATGTTTCCAGCAAGCCAAATGGCGCCGCCGAGGGATTCGAATTTACGACCGGCCGCTGCACGGGCACGCCGACTTTTTTCCCCGCCGATTCGATTATGGAACGCTCGCTATTGCCGGTCTCTCAATATTACAATCCCAATGCCATCAGCCATCAGGATTTCGTCTGCTCCTACTCTGACACCAACCTGTGTATCCCTCAATCAGGAGAGGAAATTCCCAGCCACCGGCCGCTCGGCATTACGGTGAGACAAAATACATACGCCTGGAGCCAGTCATTTGCCGACGCCTACGTCATACTCGAGTTCACTGTTAAAAATTCAAGCTCCGACGTCATCCGCGCTCCATATATAGGGTACTGGATAGACACCATGGTCGGCAACACCGACCTGAACCCGCCCCCCAGGTGGGCGCCGACATACTCCTGGCGATGGTACGATGACGCCAATAATTATATCGATTCACTTCAAATGTGCTACGAATTCGACTATGACGGTGATTTCGGGTACGCCGAAAGCTACGTCGGAATGCAGATATTAGGCACCGAGCCGGCCTTCTTCCCCGATTCGGCCGCGATGGGAGACACCGTTCTTTATCTGAGCAAGACCAATTTTTATGAGTGGCTGTTCAGGAATACCCTCGATCCTATCTTCTTCATGCCCAGAACCGATATCGAACGTTACGACCATATGGTCACCGGGCTGAACGATTATGAGAACTGGCGCAATTTTCAATCTGCAACTGGCCCGTTAAACAGATCGATGTTGATATCAACCGGGCCATTTCCAGATATGGCTCCCGGCGACTCAATCAAGTTCGTTTTTGCGATTGTATGCGCCGATAAATACGGCTCCGCCCCGATGGAGGACGATACCGACTATAACAGGCGTAACCTGTTTTTGAATTCATTCTGGGCCAAGACGTCCTATCTGGGGGAGGATATCAATGGCAATGGTATTCTCGACCCCGGGGAGGACTTGCCGCCCTTCAATAATATATTGGATCGCTATAGGCTTCCAGAGGCAACTCCGCCCCCAAAGATCAAGCTCGTCGCCAGCCAGGGGAAAATTGACGTCTATTGGGATAATTCCGCCGAGAGCTTCATCGATCCCGTTACCGGGCAGCCCGATTTTGAGGGTTATAAAATTTACCGCGGCAGGATAACTCAGGAAAACATGAATGTCGGACTGAAACAACTCCTCGAGCTCGTCGCGCAATTCGATCAGGAAGATTCGATAGGATACGACACCGGCCTTGACCTTGTCCGCTTGCCGGAACCTGTCGAAATTGACGGCGTTGTTTATCACTACAGATTTACAAATGAGAACCTTCTCGATGGCTGGCAGTATGCCTATGCCGTCACATCATTTGATAGGGGGGACCCGGACAATAATCTGCCGAGCCTTGAATCGAGTGCGCTTTTGAGCGTCGGGCGGGCGTTCCCCGGGCCAGCCGCCAATACCGGACGAGAGATTACCGTGTTCCCTAATCCCTACCGTGCCAGCTCCCTCTGGGATGGCCGCGGTGACGATGGCGTCCAGGAACGTTCACGACTGATTTATTTTGCAAATTTGCCCGACAGATGCACCATCAAAATATACACCCTTGCCGGTGACCTGGTCGACACGATAGAGCATGATGGCGAAACATACACCGGCGCCGATATCGGCTGGTTCGATCAATTCGCGCCGGGGGAGAAGGTGTTCTCGGGCGGCATACATGCCTGGGACCTCGTCACAAAATCAGACCAGGCTCTTGCCACAGGTTTATACTTATATACGGTAGAGGATAATAGCTCAGGGGAGCTCTTTAGAGGGAAATTCGCTGTAATAAAATAAGGAGAGAAGTTGATGAGAATCGTTACAATCTTGCTTTTGGCCGTTATGGCGGCGATCCCGGCGCTCGCCCAGTATCCGGTCGTACCAATCGACAGCATCCAATGGGTGCCGTGCGGGACCGATAGCTCACGTTATGCCGGTGATACGGTAATTACCGGTGGCCTCATTACTGCCGGAACCGGCACTTTATATGCCGGCGCAGGCGTGACATTTTTCATGGAGAATCCCTCTGGCGGCCTGTTTTCGGGGATCATGGCATACGAGGCCAACGCCCAGGGGTATCCAGACCTGTTCCCCGGCGATTCCATCATGTGTACGGCCCGGGTGAGCGAGTATGTCTCAACCGGCCCGCCATTTGTGGTGATGACAGAGCTTTTCATCGTGCCGGGGACATTCCAGTTCAGGGGTTATGGCATGCCACAGCCCAATCCCATCGATGTACTCGCGACCGAGATTGACTCCACTGGTGGCGCCGATTCCTGCGGTGAAAAATATGAGGCCGTCTTTATCAGGGTCCATAATCTTACGGTTGATACCGTAATCAATTACACCACCACCTCGGTCTGGATATGCCACGACTCGCTGGGTGGGACATGTTTTGTGCGCGAGGCTTCCGATTCTATCCCGAACTCATACAGGCCTGCCGTGGGCACCCAATACGATTTCGTTCAAGGCGTGATATATCATCGTTTTGGGGCCTTCCACCTCGAACCTCGATATATGCGTGATATGAGGCTTTTGGGAGGTTTCCCGAGCGTTACAAGCTATCGGTCGCCAGAATTTCCGCTCGTCGGCGACACTGTTACGATCACCGCTGCTGTCAATGATGATAACCCGATCCCCTCGGGAAACGTCAGACTATTTTATCGAATCAATCTCGGAGGCTGGACTAATGTTCCAATGCAGCCTAATGGCAGCGATCAGTACATATTCAGGCTGCCCTCACCAGTAGCAGGCTGGAAAGTTGATTATTATATTCAAGCCACCGATAACGAAAATCATACCACAAAGGATCCATACGAGGCCCCATTCTCTTTCTACGAATATAACGTTCAGGTGGCCCGCGAGATGACAATCGCCCAGGCGAGGATCGATGCCAATGCCGATTTCCTGCCCGACCTGCTTGATTCGGCTGTAATCGTTCGGGGTATTGCCATTTCGCCGAATTTCTCATCGGGTACGTATAGCAGTTTCTTCATGCAGCAGGATACCGCCGGTATCCAGGTTTATTTTGGCTCCGCCCAGATCACGGTCAATCCTGGAGATTCGATCATGGCCAACGGGGTTATTGACCAGATCAATGGCGTGACTGAGGTACATGTTTATCGGGGCAGCCGCCTGGCCAATTACGGTCCAAGCGGCCATATTCCGACCCCCCGTATCCTTACCTGCGATGACCTCGGCGATATCAACGGAGAGGCATACGAGGGGACGCTTGTCAGAATAAATGACGTTCTCATCCTCGAGATTCCTAACCCCTGGCCGCCGCTTGGTTCCTCGGCGACCATGACCATAGTCAATGGCGCCGATTCGGCCACGCTGCGAATCGATCGCTCGACAGATATCGATGGCCAGCCGCAAACCGAGCCCCGGGCTGATATTGTGGGCGTGGTCAGCCAGTACGACAACTATGACCCATACCTTGGCTTTTACCAGCTCATGCCGCGTTACTACAGCGATTTCACGTGGAGACCGGTGAATATCGCGGGTGATGACAGGTTGCCGAATTCCTATAAGCTCGATCAAAACTACCCCAATCCGTTCAATCCCAGCACAAAAATCAGCTTCTCCCTGATACATAAGGGGAACGTGACATTGTCTATCTACAACCTGCTTGGCCAGAAGGTTGTGGATCTGGTCAACCAGGAGCTTGGGGCCGGGACGCATGTAGTCGAATGGAATGGCAGAGACAGGTCCGGCAAGCCGGCCTCCAGCGGACTCTATTTCTACAAAATGCGGGCCGATGATTTTATCGATACCAAGATGATGACCTTGTTGAAGTAGTATTGGTTCCATGAGAAATATCAGAACGCTCTTGATCATTTTGATACCGGCCCTTATGGGCGGGTTCTATGCCAATTGCACTGACAAGGACAGCGTCGGACCAAACTCCAACGTGCCGCCGGAAACCCATCTGTTCCTGCAATTTTCCGATACTCTCCAATTGCCAGGTGAGACAGTCAGTATGCAAGTCCTTTACTGGTACGGGGACGACCCCGATGGCGAAGTGATCGGATTCGAATACAAATGGGATTACGATTCGGCCTGGATATTCACCACTGATGTCATGGATACGTTCTTCGTCCCGATTGCCCAGCCGAAAGATACTTTCATCTTCCAAATTAGAGCGATCGACGACAAAGACATGCGCGATCCGACTCCGGACCGGCTGTCATTTCCGGTCAGGAATTCGCCCCCGTCAGTTTTCTTCCCGATTGACTTCGTTCAGCGTTATTCGCGCCGCGAATACAATTGCTTTTCCTATTTCTCAATCGGCTGGAGCAGTTCCGACCCCGACGGCGATGCCACAATTACGAATTTTGATTGGTTTCTCGCTGATTCATCATATCGGCCCTGGGACAGCACTACTGTTGATTCCATCTATTGGAATAGCTCATTCCTTGATCCAGCCAATTGGCAGCACCTCGACTCGCTGACCACGAAGAAAATATTCAACGATCTTCAGCCGGGGAGTTATCGCCTATTCTTACGATGTCGAGACGTGGCCGATGCCTACAGCAATATTATTTATTATCCCGATACCGTGGCCGGCTCCGCCTGGAACGTGATGCCGGTTAGGGGGTCGGTCCTGTTTGTAGACGATGACCAATTTGCTTCCAATGTCGATTCGCTTATTCCCATTTCTCTGGCCAATATGTACGGCCCGGATGGTTTTTCGACATGGGTGACCATTGCTCGAATCAGCTACTACCCCAGGGACATAGAGGAGACCCTTAAGCTTTTCGATAAGATTATCTGGCATGGCGGCTCATATCCTCATTTCAGGGACGCTGGCGATGCCATTACAAGCTACATAGCCGCGGGCAAGCATCTGCTGGTATTCTCAACTCAGCGCGCTGCCGGCGATACAACTCTATATCCGTTCTTGCCGGTCGACTCAATTCGAACGCCAAATATAGGGGTCAGTTTCTGGGCCGATAAAGTGGATTCATGCTCTGTTGGGCAAATCCCAGACGGATATCCCGATACGTTAACCTCGCTCGGGGTCCAGCGTATGGGCGACGCAACTGGAATAAGCCCCGGCTCGCCCCCGGGCCTGATTCCGAGGCCGGTTGATGCGCTTTATACCCTCAGGGGTATGTATTCTGGGATTATCGATACGATCGCCGTCAGGTATCCGGCTTTTTCGTCCGGTCCGGCACAGGTGGTCTATTTCGCGGCTCCTGTCTACCTTTGCTCGTCGCAAATAGGCGGGCTTCTGGAATATATTTTGGAGGAGGAATTTAGATGAGAAGGGCAGCGACCATACTGCTCCTGCTTCTTTTCCCCTTGATTGCCCAGGCGCAGAAAACCTACGTCCTACAGGGTAAAATCACCGATTCGGAAACGGGCGAGGCTCTTCCTGGGGCCAACGTGATGCTGAAAGGCACATACTACGGCACATCGTCCGACCCCAATGGTGTTTACAGGATCTCGAACGTAAAAGAAGGCACTTACAACCTCGAAATCAGCCTCATCGGCTATAAAGTCATACAGCAGACCGGGCTGACCATCAACGATAACGCCCAACTGACAAACGATTTCAAACTTCAGTCCTCCGCCTTGTCGCTTGGCACCGATATCGTCGTAATAGGGGAGAAACCCCTTTTGGATATTGAATCAACCGAATCGAAGAATATAATCGGTTCCAGGGAAATCGAGGCCGGCGTCATCGACGATGTCACTGACTTGATCCGAAACCAGCCCGGTGTTGTGGCCGAGAAAAACGAAATCCACATAAGGGGAGGGAGGTCATACGAGAATTCCTATCTTGTCGATGGCCTCTCCATACAGGACCCGTTTTCGGGCGGGACCTCGGGATTGATGCTTTCGGCCAACTCCATCGAGGAGGTCGAGATTTTCACCGGCGGTTTTAACGCCGAGTACGGGCAATCGATGTCGGGAGTTATCGAGGTCAAGACCAAGCGCGGCTCCGATCGGCTCAAGGGGCAGTTTTCATACAAATCCGATGATTTCGGCCTGTTCAAATTATCAGATTTCAATTCGGATATAGTCGAGGGATCGCTTTCCGGGCCGGTGCCGCTGTCGCGTGGGAAAGGCTCCTTCTTTCTCTCTGGCTACGGGCACATCTCCGACACCTATCTGCCTCATAGCCACGAGCTTTATTCGAGCCTGCTTAGCGGATCGAAATATGCCCCGCGGGGGTCTAATAGCTATACGGGCCTGGGAAAAGGGATATGGGAATTCAGCCCGACCAGGAAACTGATCCTGTCAGTCAGCGGCTCAGCCAATATCGACCAGGGGTTCTCAGCCAACGAATTCGAAAATCCAACTCCCGATTTTAACGCTTACCCTTACCAGTACCAGTACGACCTCAACAACTACAACACACAGACCCGCATTTCAAATCAGACTTCGCTCACCTGGACCCACACCACCTCGCCGGCCTTCTTCTACGAGCTGAGGTTATCGCGCTTTTTCACGCAGCTCCGGAGCGAGGTGTCGGGTAAGCATTGGCTCGATTATATTCAGCCGATCGATATCATCCCGATCAATTATTTCCCCGTGACTGTATGGGACAATGGCCGGCTCGATACGGTGGCCTATTCCGTGACTACCGGTGACGGCTTTTATGACTACGGCGATGGTGATATCTGGCACGACCACTACTTCGAGCAATACACATTCAAGGGCGACCTCACCAAGAGCATCGGCGAGCGCAACCTGCTCAAGTCCGGTATCGAGGAAAACATTCAGACCATGCAAATGGTCGATATCATCAGCCCCTGGTCGGGCCAGACAGGGCTCGGTTTGAATCATGACATATACCGCGTCTATCCGTCATCGGGAGCCTTATATGTCCAGGACAAAATCGCCTCATTCGGGTTGATCATCAATGCCGGCCTGCGCCTCGACTGGTGGATTCCAGGCAAATACGTCGATAGAGCGGTTGCGGATACGACCATCGTGACAAAGGACCTTCAACAAAAGTATTATAGAAAAACCTTTGAGCTTTTTGGACATAGAGGGAAAGCCCATCTTTCTCCAAGATTAGGTATTTCTCATCCGATACTCGACAATGCAATGCTTTTTTATTCATATGGACATTTCTCGAAACTCCCTAAACCTCAGAGAGTATATGCGAAACTAAATTCAATTTCCCAGTCGACTTATCAGCTATTTGGTAATCCTGATCTTGATCCCGAGACCACAGTTTCCTACGAAATCGGCCTGCGATACGAGGTAACGACTAACGACGTCCTCACGGTCACGGCCTATTATCGCGACATATTCGATTATATCGCCGCGCTTAAGATCACCACGATCGGCCGCACCACGAGCCAGTCATACCTGATGTACTTCAACCTCGATTATGCCAGATCGCGCGGATTGGAACTGGAATATAAAAAGCGCGCCGGCAGTTTCTTCACCGCCAATGTCACTGCCTCATATTCGATAGCCACCGGCAAATCGTCCTCGCCAAAAGACGAGCTTCTGGTGGCCCGCGGCCAACTCGAGGAGCGCTCGATTAAGGAAAATTACCTCTCCTGGGATCGGCCCTTCCGTTTCGCGGTCGATCTAAGCTTCTTCGCCGGCAAGAAGGACCATTACAATGTATTCGGGCTGGCACTGCCCTCCGACTGGGATTTCTACATCCGCACATTCCTTCAATCCGGGAAGCGTTACACGACCTACACCCGTATCGAGCGCCAGGGCGAATTGGATCAGTACGTGGCCAACAACAAAGACCCATACTCTGCCGTATCGAATAGCTGGCATTGGGTCGATGTCAGTTTCAAGAAATATTTTCGAGCTTTTAGCGTGAGAATGGCCTTTTTCACCGAGATTACCAATCTGTTCAATGGCAAGAATTCGGATATCATCAATCCCCTTACGGGGCGCGCCTACGAATATGGCGATCCCGTTCTCGACACATGGAATAACCCGCTCAATCCCGACCCCTCGCCGTTACAGCCTTTCCCGTTCAATCCTGCCAGATACCTGTCTCCAAGAAATATCAAGGTGGGGGTATCGTTGTCATGGTAAAAAGGGTTTTTGTCTTGGCCATTATCCTGGTTGTCGCGCAGGCGCCGATATCGCGGGCCTGGAATATATTCCCAAATCTGGGCGATGAGCGAGCCGGCACAGCCTCGATGCAGTTCCTGAAGCTCGGCGCCGGGGCCAAGGCTGCCGCCATGGGCAACTCCATGTCAGCTGATCCCGACGGAGCCTTTGGGCTATACTGGAATCCGGCGACCCTGGTATGGGTCGGAAAGGCCGAGGTGGCGGTCTCACACAAAGCCTGGGTTGTTGATGTCAATTATGATTTTTTGGGCTATAGCATGAAGCTTGGCGAGGACGCCGCTATCGGCGCCAGCGCCCTCTTCCTGGGAACCGATAAGATGAATGTCACCGACGAGTACCACCCCTTCGGCACCGGGGAGACCTTCGGATTCTCAGATATCGCTTTTGGCCTATCGTTCGCTCAGCGCTTGACCGATTACTTCTCATTTGGAGCGACCGCCAAGTATGCCCAGGAGAGTATCGACGATCTTAAGATGCGCGGTTTTCTACTCGACCTGGGAACGTACTATCAGACAAACTTCCACGGCACCTGCTTTGCCGTCACGCTGACCAATTTTGGCCAGCAGGTCAAACCCGATGGCGATTATACATATACCAACCCATCCGGCGAGGAGATTCCCAAAACATACCAGTCATTTTCGCCTCCGACCGTCTTCCGGATTGGTGTTACGGCCGATCTTCTTAACGGTGGCAGCGGAAAATGGCGGGCCTCTTTGCAGCTCGATCACCCGACCGATAACGCCGAGGCTTTTGTTTTCGGCACCGAATACGGGATAAATGACATGCTTTTCCTGCGCGGCGGATATAAAACCAACAGTGACGTCCAGCATTTCTCGCTTGGGGCCGGATTCAAGTTGAATATCGGGGCCATGGAAGGCGAACTCGATTACGCCTTCTCGTTCGTCG
>Ga0315293_10002191_pt1 | contig 18891 bp, 21 predicted proteins | sample YL17G13_20_MG_FD_203071 | JGI IMG/M metagenome (GOLD analysis project Ga0315293, IMG submission 203071) | Sediment microbial communities from Yellowstone Lake, YNP, Wyoming, USA - YL17G13_20 | ecosystem: Environmental > Aquatic > Freshwater > Lake > Sediment | place: USA: Wyoming | collected... | reverse complement strand
CCGTTCCAAAAATCCTTGTAAATCCTTATAAATTCACCATGAAAGTATAAGATATTCTAATTTATAGACTCGTTAAAGTTTATAAGATTTACATGAGTTTCTTACCGCCAAGGAACGCAGACGGTAATTGCATAATAAAATGCAATTAATCCTAAAAAATATGTATGCTATATCTTGGTTATCGATATCGGCATTTTAGTAGGAAATTTAAAAATATTCTCAGCGACCCGTGTCCTTAATCGCATACAGGATTATTGAATATTTTATGTGGTTAAACCGATAATTCGGGAAGCACGCGAACTCCACTAACCCCTGTGCTTATTTGTTATAAATGAATTGTATTTAAGTCCTTTTATGGTAATAATATATTATTGTTTTTTTTGGATTCGATTATATAAGATTATTTGACAACTGTTGAAGCCCCCTCTTTTTTTATTTTTGGGAATTTTTTTTCACATGAACGGCAAACAAATCGCGCTTTTTCTTTATTTTTTTATTTGATGTGATGGCACGTTTTCTAGTTTTTACTTTTTTAGCCATATTTATTATAATATACGACTAAAAATTTTTCGCTAAAGTAAATAAAGAAATATAATACAATATATAAATAATAAATTATGATGGAAGTTCAATTGTCGTCAGATAATCAACACGAAAATCAAAATTCAAATATAACCGCTTATTTTTTAAAATCAAATATTACCCAAAAAAATACATGTCTTTTTCAAAAACCAAAACCACAAATCAGTTTATCTCTTCCTGATATAATACATCATCTATGTTTCAACATAAATAAAAATGATATTATTCTCGACTATAAATATTTTAAAATGTCTGCTTTTCAAGAAACATATGAAATACTTATTAAATATATTGTTGATGTTATCAAGACAGTTTTATTAACGTATCCCGATTTTTCATTTCATATCAACATGAAATCGTTGACATTAAGCGATATTGATAAATATTATATATTTATTCAATCTATTTCCGAGACATTGAAATCCGCATTCCCTAATAAATTGGATAAGTGTTGTATTTACAACGCGCCTTTTATTTTCTCTCAATTATTCAATACACTATCTTGTTTTATAGATAAAAATACCCAAAAGAAGATAAAAATGGTTGCCTAGATTTGCTACTTTGCGGTTAGATGATGTTTTGATTTATAGCGATATCGTTTCGCAGGAAATGTTGGATGATGAAAATAATATTATAGTTGATTTATTTGATAAACAGTGTAAATATTATATTGCATTTGATAAATGTGTATACATTTCAAAACTTATGGAAAAGTTTGATCAATTGAAACATAAACTGGATAAATTTATGTAATCATCGTAATCTGGAATGCTGTTTGAGTAATAAGAATGGCGTCGATTTTATTGAACGGAATTGTAAACAGCGGCGGATTAATTATAATTCCGTATTTATGTTCATATACGATAACCGAATTCGCGGTAATTGAATCTATAATATACCGACAATCGTGTCCGAAACCGTATATTGACCATCCACGCAATAAAATAGCAGAATACGTTGCTAAATCGGCGAATTTAATATATATTCGTTTGTGTTGTCCTTCTACTCGATTAGATTGATTTATCCAATCTTCGGTAATGTAATATATGCGTCCATCAAAAGACTTGTTGTATAATGGATGTGTGCGTATTTCGTCGATAACTTTAACGGAAACGCGATCATTTATCTGGAATTGTTGATTATTAGTGTTCATTTATTTATTTTAGTGTATAGTCAATAATATTATAATCAAATCAATTTTATTATTTATACGATATATTATTTATACGATATATTATTTATACGATATATTATTTATACGATATATTATTTATACGATATATTATTTATACGATAAACGTATTAAACCTAATTATCATAATAAATTACACAGAGAAACATTAAAGAGAGAAGAATCAAATGAAATTTACCATTACCGAAAAAAACAAAAAGGATCAATTTATCTCTCTATTTGGTTTATTGAAGAACTGTTCTAATATAATTAATATCATGTTCAATGAATCGGATATGTATATTCAGGGAATGGACAAATCGCATATTTGTTTATTCGATATTCGAATACTCGCATCGTGGTTTTCATCATACGAAAAAAAATTGGGCGAAATCACAACTATTTGTGTCGATACTCATATTATCCATAATGTTTTATCAATGTGTCAAGATAATCATACTCTTATGATACATTATGATGGTTCTCAAGAACCGGATACAGCGAATATTGATTTAATTATTAATGCATCAACAAAAACCGATTTCAATAAATATTTCAAAATTCCTTTAGCAGATTTAGATTCTGATATTTTATCTGTTCCTGACACTGAATATGAAGCCGAATTTTCGATCAATGCGAAGAAAATTAATGAAATCATGGGACAATTATTACATTTTGGAGATACCATAAATATAAAATGTTCAGAAGAACAAATTGTTTTGGGTGCAGATGGAGTTGGAGGAGAAATGACTGTAAATATTCCGATTGACGATTTGACAGAGTATGCGATTTCGGAAGGGGATATTATTGATTTATCATTTAGTTTACAATATATCCAGAAAATGTGTATCACACATAAATTATCAACTGAAATTGATTTTGCGATTAGTGCAAATTATCCTATGAAAATTAAATATAATTTAGGAAATGATAGTTACGTTTTATTTTTCATTGCACCTAAAATCCAAGAATAATATAAGTAGGTGGGCAAGTGAGTACAAACACCGAAAAATTTGTATGATTTTCTATTAGTATTAGTATCATAACAAAAATGCAAATAATCATCGCTTTTTTTGTTTTTTGTATTGTTCTATTTATTTATTTACATATCCAATTTCATCTTAAAACGAGCAACGATTTAGAAATATTCGAGATTGATCAAGCTTCGAAAGATAAATTAGAAGAAATTGCGGATTTACGGCAACCTATTGTATTTGATCTAGAAGATGATCGTATTATACAAACAACTAATAAAGCATATATTTTAAATAATTATAAAGCATTTGAAATAAATATTCGAAATGTGAAGGAAACCGATTATAATAGCGAGATTTATATGCCATTGCCAATATATGCGGCTGCAAAATTATTTAATGAAGATAAAACGGGAACGTATTTTAGCGAACACAATGCGGATTTTTTACAGGAAACGGGACTCGTGAAAAAATTGCAATATAACGATGAGTTTTTAAGACCGTATATGCTCTCCAATTTTAATTATGATATTATTATGGGATCGGAGAATACATGTACTCCGTTTCATTATGAATTGAATTATCGAAATTATATATTAGCTACCCAAGGCACAATACATATAAAATTGGCTCCTCCACACAGTAGTAAATATTTATATCCGGTATATGATTACGAGAATTTCGAATTTAGATCGCCATTGAATCCATGGTCAATTCAGCCTCAATATAGTGCGGATTTTGATAAGATGAAATGTTTAGACGTTACATTAACGCCAGGTAGAATTATATATATCCCCGCTTATTGGTGGTATAGTGTTAAATTTGGAAAAGATTCAAGTGCTTCATGTTTTAGGTATCGAACGTATATGAATAATATTGTTATTTCTCCTCAAATTGCAATGTACGCTATTCAAATCCAAAACATTATTAGAAATGTAACAAAGAAACACGATATTCGGGAATTAAATAAAGTCAATAAATATTCAAAATCAGTTCTGGGAGAGAAAGAAGAAGATGAAAATGGGGGATCTGCTAGTACTGGCACTGGCACTAGCACCGGCACTGGCACTGGCACTAGCACTAGCAATGGCACTAACATAGTTAATAATGATAATTTAGAAGACTCGGATCATCAACAACAAAAAGAAGAAAAAAACGAAGAAGCTGTAATTGATAATACAACACTTATTTCGGATTTGTAATATTGTTTGAAAATTTAGGAGAAATTTTTATATTTGGTATATAATATAAATGAATCAATCCATTTCATCCATCCAACCTTACCAACATGTTACAACCCAACAAGTATGCGGATTTTCGATCCGTGTTCAGCAAGTTACTTTATTTGAAAGTTGTTCTGTTGCAGTAAATACATACGACATAAATAATAATTTATTGAATGTTCAAATGGTTAATATTACAGGTGAAGCATATAAAGCATGGGCATCAGATGATACGTATATTACCAGCTATGTTGCGCAACAACTTGGATTTACTATTGCACCTGCACCTACACCCACACTTGAGCCTACACTTGAGCCTGCACCCGCACTTGAGCCTACACCTGAGCCTACACCTGAGCCTACACCTGAGCCTACACCTGAGCCAGCCGTATAAACAATATAATAATATAACCTAAAGATATTATTATATAATAATACATAATCCCTGAAATATGGCAATATATAAAGTACATATTAATGATCGTGATTACACAGATTGGAAATATCATAATACTATTAATTTTACCTCTGTGGATTTACCGTTAATTAATCCGGCAGAATATAAATTGTTCACTAATGATATTTTTACGTTATCTGATACAGACACAACAGTACAAATCATACACTCAACTGTACGGACAAGTGTGTCTATTCCGGGAGTTCTTATATTAAAAGATAATAAAACGTATGGGCGATATAACCCCAATAAAAAATTATTATATAAATGTATTCCGGATGATATGCGGATTCCCGCATTTCTTATTCCATATGAACTGAAAAATCTCGGGTTTTCAAAAGTGTTGACGAATCAATATATTACATTTAATTTTATTGAATGGACTGGTAAGCATCCCATCGGTATTATTTCACAATTAATTGGTCCCGTTGATATTTTAGATAATTTTTATGAATATCAACTATATTGTAAAAGTCTAAACGCATCAATCCAGACATTCAATAAAGATACACATACCGCACTAAAAACAATGGGACATGATGAGTTCATTGATAATATTAGTATAAAATATCCGAATATTGAAGACAGAACTGCCCGAAAATTTTTCACAATCGATCCTTTAAAAAGCGTTGATTTTGATGATGCGTTTAGTATTCATCGACAGCCCGATTCGCCACACATAATTCAACTAAGTATTTATATTTCAAATGTAACTATTTGGCTCGATGTTCTTAATCTATGGGATTCTTTTTCGCGTCGTATTTCAACTATTTATTTACCAGATAGAAAACGTCCAATGTTACCTACTATTTTGTCGGATTGTTTGTGCAGTTTGCAAGCAAATCATACAAGATTAGCATTTGTCATGGATTTATCTATTGATACAAATACAATGATTATTGAAGATATTAAGTATTCGAATTGTAAAATCAAGGTAACCAAAAATTATTGTTATGAGGAACCCGCATTATTAAAAAACCCGGATTATTTATTATTATTGGATATTACCCAACGATTATCCGCACAATATAAATATATAAATAATGTGCGAAATAGTCATGATGTGGTATGTTATTTAATGACTTTGATGAATTTTAATAGTGCGAAAGAATTATTGCGTTCACGTAATGGGATTTTTAGGACGACTACGGTTGCGGATTCCATATCTACTAATACCCCCGACATAATCGATTTACCGGAAGATGTCTGTAAATTCATTAAAATATGGAATAGTGCGGCTGGACAATATGTGGATGCGGCAACACTTGCAGAAAATCAATCGATTTCTCATGATTTATTGGAAATGGATGCGTATGTTCATATTACTTCACCGATTCGACGATTGGTTGATTTATTGAATATTATTAAATTTCAACAAAATAACGGGATGATAGAATTATCTGAAAATTCTGCCCGTTTTTATGATAAATGGATCGCTGATCTAGATTATATTAATACAACAATGCGATCAATACGTAAAGTGCAGAATGATTGTTCGTTATTACAATATGTTACGAATCATATTGGTATTACTGCCGATAAGATTTACGACGGATATGCATTTGATAAGATTATTCGTAATGACGGATTATTTCAATTTGTTGTTTATTTACCCGAACTAAAAATGACGTCACGGATTACTATACGTGAAGAATTAAACAATTATGAAAAACGACAATTTAAATTATATATATTCAATAATGAATCGAAATTTAAAAAGAAAATTCGATTGCAATTAGTTGAGTTATAATGAATGTGGAAATGTAGATCGAGCTGGTTGATTTGTACGGTAACGTGGATCAGATAAAGTTCCGTACAATCTTACATCATATCGGCATACAGGACATTTTGGATTTGTTCGAAACCATGTAGTTATGCCAGCAGACGTAAAAATATGCCCGCATCCTAATATTTGTACAACTTCTGACGACGGCTCAAAGTTGTTCAAAATGATCGGACATTGTGTATTCAATGGATTATTTATGTCGGAATATGTGATAGTTCTTGTAACTGTGGGTATAAGACCCAATACACAATTCGAAATATTTGGTGTGTGCGTATTAGTAGTAGCACCTAAAGATTGAAATAAATTCAGCAGACTAGTAACATCAGGGTTCGATGAATGTGGAATATAATATTCAAAATACGCGGTATTATATGCATTTGCAGAAGAAGAAGAAGGTTGTGCTGGGGTACTATTTCTTGATCGATTTTGTTGCCGTTGTTGTTGTTGCGGCGATTGTTGTCGTTGTTGTGATTGTCTCGGTCTCGGTCTATGTCGGCGACGGCGCACAGGATTCGTCAATCCGCTAATAGTATCCATATTATATCTAATTGAATTGAGCGATAAATGCATCAAATCAATTTGACGAATTGTTTGATTATACAAATTCAAATAATAATCAAGTAGATATCGTTGATCTTGAGACATTGATAATATTATATATATAAAAAATGTGTTTAAATGTATTGTGTGTATAAATATATATATTAAAATAATTCACCATATATCAATAAAATAAAGCAATAATGAACCATGATAAATATCGAAATAAAGGTTTAACTGGTCTGGCGAATTTGGGGAATACATGTTTTGCAAATTCGTGTATTCAAATATTATCACATACCTATGAATTGAACGATTTTTTAAATTTACAAACATATAAAAAAAGATTAAACCGAAAAGTTGAATCCGTATTATTACTTGAATGGGATAATCTTCGTACCATAATGTGGAGTGAAAACTGTATTGTATCTCCGGGGAAATTTATAGGAATAATTCAAAAATTAGCACAAATTAAAAAGATTGATATTTTTACGGGATATGCGCAAAATGATTTACCTGAATTTTTATTATTTATTATTGATTGTTTTCATACAAGTTTAGCTAGAGAAGTAAATATGAGTATAAGTGGAAATTCTGTAAATAATGTCGATGATATGGCAATACAATGTTTTAATATGATTAAAAATATGTACAGTAAAGAATATTCGGAAATTTGGAATATGTTTTATGGTATACATGTTTCACAAATAATTTCATTGGAGACGGGGGAAGTGTTAAGTACTACACCGGAACCCTATTTTATGATAAATTTACCAATCCCGCCACCAGAAAATAAAAGTCCTAGTTTATCCGATTGTTTTGATTTATATGTAGCGGGTGAAATATTGGATGGAGAAAATGCCTGGTTTAATGAAAAAACGCAACAAAAACAAAATGTTCAGAAAAAAATATCATATTGGAGTTTACCTACTGTATTAGTTATTGATTTAAAACGATTCAATGCTCAAAATAGAAAAAATCAGATTTTAGTATCATTTCCTTTAGAAAATTTCGATTTATCGAAATATGTAGTGGGATATAAAAAGGAAAATTATGTTTATGACTTGTATGGTATTTGCAATCATAGTGGTGGAGTTAATGGAGGACATTATAGTGCTTTTATAAAAAATGCAAATGGTAAATGGTATGATTTTAATGATACATTTGTTAAAGAAGTTGTCGATTTAAATCAATTGATTAGTCCAAAAGCATACTGTTTTTTCTATCGAAAAAAAACGATAGTTTTATGATTGTGTGATCTTATTTGTAAATATTATATAATAATATAATATATAAATATTCATAATCATATTATTCGGAAAAACCAACAATGAGCACTGACCCAAATAATTCAACTATACCGACATCTGTTCCAGATAGTCAAAATATGTATAATTATATTAATAATTTTCTTATGAATCCAAGTGTCATTATTATTTTAGTTGTTGTTGTTGTCATATATATTATAGTATTTTTTACTTTAGGAAAGTCTAGTACTGGCACTGGCACTGAAACTAACACCGATTCAGGGATTTTTGGCGATAATAGCGGTGCTAATACGGGTATAGGTTCAGGGATTTTCGGAGATAATAGTGGTAGTAGTAGCGGTAATAGTGGTAGTGGTAATAGTGGTAGTGCTAGTGGTGCTAGTGGTAGTACTAAAATAATTATGGTCATTGTTATCGGCATGTTAATTGTATTGCTAATATTTAATGGATTACAATATTTTTTTGGAATAAATTTAATCACGTCCATTCAAAATCTATTTAGTGGAGAACCCCAGATAAATGTAACTATTGATCAGACACAACAAGCAACTCCTGAACCTATCCCAGAAATAACAAGTTTAAATCAAGTATTCAATATTCCAGGAAACACATATGGATACGAAGATGCGAAGACATTATGTAGCGCCTACGGCGCGCGGCTTGCATCTTATAATGAAATCGAAGATGCGTATGGAAAAGGCGCAGAATGGTGTAATTATGGTTGGTCTGATAATCAATTAGCATTGTTCCCTACTCAAAAAAAAACGTATGATAATTTACAACAAGTTGAAGGACATGAAAATGATTGCGGTCGACCAGGAATTAATGGCGGATATATTGCCAATCCACACGTGAAATTCGGGGTAAATTGTTACGGTCATAAACCCGACATGACACAAGAAGAAGAAGAATTGATGGAAACAAACAGTCCATATCCAGTAACTAAAAAGGATTTAGCAATGGAAAATCGTGTGGCTTATTGGCAAACGCAAATCGGTAATATATTAGTTTCTCCATTTAATTCTAAAACATGGAGTAGTGGGATTAGCCCGTTTTAACTGGGTTAATATTTTTCGGGTTTTATGATTCATTTGTTTTATTTTTTTGACGGGATTCGATTCCACCAAGTCATCTTTTACCACCGTGTCATCTTTTACTACCGAGTCATCTTTTAATTTACGTTTTTTTGTTTGTTTTTTATTACTATTATTTTTTAGTTCGGCTAATCTCAATAAATTGCCATAAATATCTTCATTGACAACTTCCACTTTACCGCCATATTGTTGCGATTTATTTATAATATCATTACTACTGCCACCATAAAGCCCTGCGGGAATTGCGAAATGGGATGTAACCCCAACGCCGCCACCAACTTGATATGATGATTGCATTAATGGATTTCCTTCCTTTAAAAACGGAGAATTAACTTTAAACCCGCTACTATAAATATCTCCTCCTTTTTGATACATTACCATATTATTAGGATTCATTTGTATTATATAACATTGTTATTTTATATTTTATTTTTTCATATAATATAAAATTATTTTGATGGAAATCGTTTAATTTCGGGTACCATTTTACTATCTCTATTAGTTTTTAAATATTCAATTATTTGATTAACTTGTGTTTCATTTTTAATAATATTCCCTAATGATTTTTCAACATATTTAAATGTTAATTGATTTGATACCCTGGTAGATGCAAATTTTAAATTTCCGTCTCCAATTTGGATAGGCGTATTCATTAAATTATTTGTTGTTGCGTATTTTGTTAAATTATCGCATAATTGTTGTTTTTTTTCACGTAATTCATTTACTTTTTCATTCAATACTTTCAATTGATTGTCTACTGCTAACCACTGTTGAAGTTGTTGGTCGAATATGGATTTTGGATTATTTGGATTTGATTGATTCATTTATTATACAATGTGTAAAAAATATTATTATTATTAGTATTATTATTATTAGTAAAAAATATAAATATTATTTATGGGTAGTATATAATTAATGCCAATTATGGTTCTAGGTAAAGGAATACATCGTTCGCCTATATCTAAACTAAACACTACCGCATTAACCGATATTGCCCGAAAAAATACAAAACGAGTCATATTATTTACAAATGCACGAAACGAAAAAAATATGAAAGAATGGGCAGCACATCATTTATTAATTGGATTTGATTTAATTTATATTTTTGATCATAAATCTGATATTCCATTACATCGCGAATTTATTAATTTTGATAGACGTGTAATTGTCGAACGATGTAATTGGGAAAATCCCGTGAAATTACCATTAATGAAACGTGCTGCTAAAATATCCGAATCTATGCATGCTGATTGGTTTTTATATTTAGATGCCGATGAATTTTTAATGTTGAATGCATTTTACGGTGTTAAACAAATGTTAAATGTATATAGTTACGCCGATTCTTTAGCAATAAATTGGCTATTGTTCGGCACAAATAATCATATTAAAGAACCTACTGGTTTAATTATGGAAAATTATACACGATCAGATGAAAAATTAAATAAACACGTGAAATCATTTGTACGTCCATCTCAAGTTGTTAATGTAACCAATCCGCATTTTTTTCATATTAAAAATCCATATCGAAATATTACTATAACTAATAAAATTATGCCAGTGAGGCCGTTTAATGAATGCGATATTGGATTTAATTACGCTCATGCGTATATAGCACATTATATAAATCAATCGGAAGAAACATATATTAAACGAAAAGTATTAATGCCAACAGATGATAGCAATTCACTTCGACCGCGTGATTTGAATATTCATGCAAATCATAATACAGTTAAAAATCCAATGCCTAAAATGAAATATGCGCCAGGTGTTAAAACATTTTTACAACATTTTATTGATATATACAAATCTCAAATATAGTATAAGCATTAGGATAAACATTGCGACAGCAATTGCATACAACACACATTGACCATACAATAAATTCAATTGCCATTTATCCGCACACTCACAGTTTTTCGGTAACGTTTTTCTTAAATTGTAGACTTCATAAATCAAATAGGATTCAATACTAATCATTAATAGTATGTAGAATCCTGCTATATACAACATCGTGGGATTAGCCATAAGTAACGCAACTAACTGTGGTTTACCATAATATACACTCATAATATTTCCTAAAGTCAAAACTACCAATAAAAATAATTCAATGTTTTTAATTCGATCAACTAATTGTTGGTTTACACAATCGCAATTTTCTAAACCACGTACATAATTATAAATGCAATATATTAAAATGATACTTATTACATACATAATAATTGTTGTGTATGTATATGTACCAGATCCAGATACTATCGCCGCGCTAGATTTAGAAGATGATTGAAACGTTTTCTTTGCCATTGGTTATATTATTTACAGAGAAAAAAATAATATAAATAATATATTGTGTTTTTGATAAGATCTTTTGTCTTCGATCTAGTGTCTTCGATCTAGTGTCTTCGATCTAGTGTCTTCGATCTAGTATCTTCGATCTAGTGTCTTCGATCTAGTGTCTTCGATCTAGTGTCTTCGATCTAGTGTCTTCGATCTAGTGTCTTCGATGCGATCGATTCTTTTTTGTATGCGAATACCCAGATCGTCTCGCAGTCGCGCGTTGTGTCGCCAAAAGACCAAACGGAACGAGCGCTTGCCCGATCATCCCACCCCACGTCCCGCCGCGCTTATGTCTGCACCCCTTACTTTGCTTATGTCTACGACTTCTTCTGCGTCTTCCACCTGTCATGGAAAATGGCCCTTTTCCTGCTGCCGCGGCGGTAGATGCGACAGACATTTGTGGTGAACCGTTTGCATGGGTTAACAGATTTCCGTTTCCTGCAGGCGCAGATCCACCGAATACATTATTCCATTGTTGATCTCCTCCTCCGACGGCACCGAATACCGATTGCCATCCGCTTGTTCCTCCTCTCATTCCTCTTCTTCTACTACTGCTTCTACTTCTTCGGCGTCGACCGCCCTTTGTTAGTGGTGTTAGTTGTGGTGGTAGTCCAGGTAATCCGGTAGGTGGCATACTCATTATATATACCCCACGAAAATATTATTTTGCTATAATTAAATTTTTATTACGCAAAATCAATATTAATAATGATAATATTGCTAAAAGTAACATAAAAATCAAAAATATTAAAACCAATGCAACATAAATATATGGATTCATTTCAATCACCATTAATTCAATTATCGGTGCAAATAATACACGTAAATGATATTTAATATCATCACGTTTCAATACATCTAAACATTGTCTAACTATAGTTTCTTTCATACTCATACTATAACACATAAACATAAATACCTGGGTTTTACGTGCGTGTTTATTTTTTACATTTTTTCTGCACAATAATTAATAATAATAATGATGCAGGAACAACAACAACAACAACAACAATCGCAAAATAATAATATTTATGAACCTAATAAAACATTTAATTTTGCTCAATTATCTTTAGCGCAACCTACTGGAATTCAAGGAGGTGCTTATTTTACTAAAATCGCGCAACAAAATAAACCGCTTTACATTGAAACCCCGCGATGTTTAACTAAACAAGGATTTATTAAAAATGGGAAAAAAATGTTTGTGGATCTCATGTTCAATAATAACGACGAAGAATTTATACATTGGATCGAAAATCTTGAATCTACTTGCCAAAAACTAATATTTGAAAAAAGCGAATCGTGGTTTCAAAATAAATTGGAGACCGATGATATTGAGACCGCATTCACGTCTCCTTTACGTGTATACAAATCCGGGAAATATTATCTTGTTCGTGTTAACGTGAAAATGAATTATATTACCAATAATCCACACATTAAAATATATAGTGAAGGTGAAACTCCCCTTACCATAGATGAGGTTAATTCTGATACAACTATTATTTCAATTGTCGAAGTTCAAGGGATTAAATTTACTAGTAGAAATTTCCAGATTGAGATGGAACTTAAACAAGTTATGGCGTTGAATACAGACAAGATTTTTGATAATTGTTTGATCAAATCTTTAGGAGGAAATTCTGTAAATTCTGTAAATTCAGTAAATTCCGTAAATTCTGTAAATTCCGTAAATATTGATAAAATAGTAATGACTAACAATGCTCTCGAAAATTTAGAACATATACACGAACGCGAAAATGAAAACGAAAATGACACTAATACCGCCCATTTAGAACAATTAAGCGAATCCATTTTGAATAATGATAATAATGTAGCAATACCATCCATCATTGTTGAACCAAAATTAGTTGTAAATTTAGAACAATCCAATAGTTTTGTGCTCGAAGAATTCGATATTAATTCCACCTTGAATAGTTTAGAAACAATTACCTTGAAAAAACCCAATCAAGTATACTACAAAATATATAAAGAAGCGCGACGAAAAGCGAAAAAAGCGAAACGTGAAGCTATTGTCGCTTTTTTAGAAGCCAAGAATATTAAGAAAACTTATATGCTCGACGACTTTGATGAAAGTGATAGTGGCAGCGAGGATAGTAATTTAGATAATATGTCTGATGAAGACGATGAAAATGAAGATCAAGAAGAACTTAATGCATAATTTTATTTAGCAATGTTATAAATAAAATTTATAATTTATAACTTATAATTTATAACTTATAATTTCAATTAAACTGTATTCCAAAAAATATTTTATCGTTAATTTTATATAATGAGCATCTCTTTACAAAGAATCTGGAAAGACTATGGTATCGGCGCAATCATCGCACTTTTGATTGTCCTTTACGGCATCAGCGTTTTTGTTAAATATTTGAATAACAAGGGCAGTTTCGGGTCAGAATATATGTCCCAGGGCGCAAATCCCGCTTACAAGAACGGGTCCAAGGGACGCGGCAGTGGATCTAAATCATCTTCTTCCGGACCTCAACCCGCTGAAGCTTTAGGTCAAAATGAAGTTTTTGCATCCGTCAATGGGATTTCCACTCCTCACCAGGGTATCCCCACTTCATGTTCCAAACCCAATATCCAAAATCCATCTGATCTTTTGCCCAAGGACAATAACAGTCAATGGGCGCAATTGAATCCTTCAGGGAAGGGCGAGTTGTCCAACATCAATTTGTTGAAGGCCGGATATCATATCGGCATTGATACGATTGGATCATCAATGCGTAATGCAAATCTTCAAATTAGATCTGAGCCAGCAAATCCACAGCTTTACGTGGGCCCGTGGCAACAGTCTACAATCACCAATGATTTTTTCAGACCACCTCTCGAGATAGGATCAGGTTCCCAATAAATTATTTTGTGAGCATAAAAATAAATGTATAATATAATAATATTTAATATTTTATACATTTATTTACACCAATTCAACTTCGAAATTTTCATACATAACTACATTTAAATTGATTAGTAATTAGAGATATTTACGGATGACAATAAAACAAAAGAAAAAAACAAAAGAAAAAAACAAAAGAAAAAAACAAAAGAAAAAAACAAAAGAAAAAAACAAAAGAAAAAACAAAAAAAAAGAAAACAAAAAGAAAACATAAATGGAAAATGACAATACCATAGCAAAATTAAAGGCGCCGTTATCATATCGCCGCATAACATATGAACTTGTTGATCTTATTCAAAAATATAACTCGATCCGCGTTTTATATGAAAATGACACGATTACAATAACAATAAATAATGTACAATTCAACGTATCAATTAAATATCCATTTTGTCCCCCGGATGTATTTATAAATGATAGTCGGTATAGTCGTTTTATCATTCCACCATCTAAACGTATAGACCGACATTTCAAGGAATTAAATATGTGTATTAAAAATGAAACTAGAAAATGTTGTTTATACTGTGCATCGATAGTTGCAAATCATTCAGTTATATGGCGACCCACATTTACAATTAAAAAAATAATGGATGAAATTGAATGGGTAAAAGAAACAAAACAAAAGATTAAATATATGCTTATTGTGGAAATGTTGTTTATATATTTTGGAAATAAATTACGGCGACCTATTAATATTGATAGGCAAATATTAGAATATTTATTTGATTATGAAGACGGTATGTAATATACTGTAATATTTTGTTTGGATAATTTAATAATATTTATGTATAATAAGTTGTATACGTTGTTAATGAATGAAAGTATTTTGGTATATGTGATTGTCGGATTTATTATTTTAGTATGTTTAAAGATATATTCGGAATCAGATGTCTACAATTTAAAATGTGTTATTTCAGGAGTAGATGGAAATAGATATTGTGTGAGAGATCGTGAAAAAATTAATGACGCGGTAGATTTATTGGCTCAAGTAACTGCAAAATGTAATGAATTGGTGATATTTGTGAAAGAAAAATATCCCGATCATGAAGGAGTTAAACGATTAGTAGGTGGATATAATCCTAAGAAAATCAGTGAAACATTACCGAATAGCGAACTTACTGCGTATAGTGAAAATAAAGGCGAAAAAATCGCATTTTGTTTAAATCGAACAAAAAATAGTACATCGTTAATTGATATTAATACATTAACATTTGTTGCGATTCATGAATTATCGCATATTATGACGGTATCAGTTGGTCATAAAATGGATTTCTGGCAGAATTTTAAATTTTTATTGGAAAATGCAAAGGATGCGAAAATATATGATCCGGTAGATTATAAAAAAGAACCTCAAAGTTATTGTGGGATGATGATTTCGGATAGTCCTTTATATAATTTATAGTTATTCGAGACACAAAAAATAACAAAAAAACAAAAATAAAAAACAATACAGCAATATATCCATATAAAAATAATATGGATATATAATAAGAAATACGAACTACAAAATAATAAATAATAAATAGGAAATGACGGAAGAATCGATACCCATCCCAATATATAAAGTAAATAGATTGAAAGATTCGGGTACTATTACATCTATACACGTATTTTATGGTGCGCCCGCCGAGTCTTTGAAATTAGAAGAAACGGAAGATAATCTAGATGATTTATTTGCAAGAGAACCTGAAAATCCAGCATTTGCCGGTATATTTAATGAAGAGGAAATGCGAAATATTAAAGAAGTACCGATCCCCGTATTTTTTTCAGTGCATCAAATACATCTAGATGATAATATTGAAACAATTAAAATGAAAATTGCACTGACATTTTCAACGATGACGCCAGTACCAGTATCAATATCAATTGAAGAAATATATTTATTTGGATTGAAAGAAACAACGCTTTATCCGGAAAATATTTATCAAATATTAACACAAAATGGTAGAACAGAATTAACTGGACCAAGATTAAAACACGTTTTAGAAAATATAGAACGTGATGAAAATGGTGATCCGGTTGATTTGATGAATACGATGGTATCACCCGTCGTATCATATGATGATATTTTGAAATTAAATATAGCTAATAAAAAATATTGGGTATCTTCTATTTTAGGACAACGACATTTTGTCAGTATGACAGAATATCCATTTATATATAATCCGTTTTATGTCACGGAATACGACGATTTTGCGGTAAATAAGGCGATAACTAGTAGAAAAACGGTATCTGGTCAATTATTATTGAATACTTGCAATAATTTATTTGAAAATACTATTTATTTATGTTTAGCTCAAGATGTATTAGAATATCAATCTACTATTGCATCTTTATCGGCTTCAACATCAATGGAAAAATATACGTTGCAATTATATTATCCGTTTTTAATAAATAAAGATATTTCAACGTTGGATGCGTTGGTATCAAACCGAGAACAATTGTTAACTGAAAACAAGGTAAGAATACACGAATCTTCTATGAAAAGTGTGGATATTTTTTATGATATATATAAAGAAAAAACAAGTGATTTGTCGTATCGCGGAGAAGGGATTAAATATATAAAATGTACAATAAATCCAATTAGTAAATTAAAACTTCCGTTGGACAATATTTTTAAAATAATACATGCAGAAAAAGATCGACCATTGATTAAATTTAATCCACAAGCGCGGCAAGAAAATGTATATAGATTATACGCGCCTGAAATTACGACGGATGGTAGAAAAATCCCGCAATTATCTAAATCAGCGATTTTAAAATTAATACGTGGTATTGGTAAAACAAAATCCGTTTCCGTTTATATAAAATCCGAGTATAAATCGAAAATATATTCGATTGTTTGTGAATTTCAAGATAATGGTAAAATAACAATAAGTTGTGAGTTTGAAAGTATTTTATCGTTGGAGAATATTGATGAATTATTTAATGTGGCAGTAAATCCAATTATTACAGATATTAAAAACTATTTGGAACAAAATGGATATACCATTGATTTATTTAATAGACTGGATGATGAAAATATGGAAATCTTGCAATTAACATATCAATCTATAATTGAAATAGATGCTCCTGTAAATTTTGATAATATTATGGGATGTGTAAATGGGGTGTTTGTCATTGAATCCAAAAATAAATACGTAGATTCGAATATGCCAGTGGATATGAGATTAAAAAGAGTTGGAAATTTTAATAAAATGACAAGTCAAGAAGCATTTATTATTGAAAAACAAAAACAGGGATTTCGAGCCGAAGAAATCATCGGATCGTTGGTTGAAAATTATGATGTATCTGAACAAGATGCACAAGATTTATTATCAAAAGTAGTATCTGAATTACAAGTTAAACAAGGAATAGGTAAAAATAAACAATTAAAACAGATAAAAAATAATCCAGGATTTAAAACAACTGTAAATATGAATAAAATGGCCGGAGTATTGAAACAAGAAAAAAAATCGATTACATTTCAAGTTGAAAATATTGATGATATTAGATATTTGGCGACTATTCCCATTTATATTGATTCGTTAATCAGATTAACGCAGAATATTAGCAGTACTGGTGTAAATATAGAAAAAATCAATTCTATTTGTTCAATTTCAGTTGAAGAACCGGCAGATATTATTCCCGAAGAATTGGAACAACCATATAGACAATTTAAAGAGGAAGATGATGAGGATGAAGATATAACAAATAAACCTAAAAATGCACTTGATATTTTATATGGGAATGATGATGATGAAGAAGAGGGGGAGGAAGAGGGGGAGGAAGAGGGGGAGGAAGAGGGGGAGGAAGAGGGGGAGGAAGAGGGGGGAGGCGAAGAAAAAGAGGAGGGTAATATGATAGGAGGAGCAAATTCTGGCGATGATAGTAATAATAAAACTAGTAGCGGTATAGGATCATTGGAAGAAGGTGAAATTTTGGGGTTAAACGAATTGTCTGGCCTTGATGATAGTACTGATTCTACTGATTCTACTGCTGCTACTGCTACTGCTGCTACTGCTGCTACTGCTGCTACTGCTACTGCTGCTACTGCTACTGCTGCTGCTGCTGCTGACAATGGTGAGTTGGAGCTGGTCGAATCTGATTCAGATTCAGGTTTGGTCCGGTACACGCTTCAAGGATGCGATCACTACATTCAAAAAATTGTTGCTCAAATTGAAAAAGATCCAAAAAATAAATCCCAACAGCATGTAGCCGTTTTGAAAAAACTTGAAAAATTAACAGCCCCTTACGATGCAATCATTGATGGCGGAAATGTTCTGCATTCATACAACGGTAGTCCCAATCCCGACGATTTGAATGCCATGATTCAACTTGTTCGGAAAAACGGGTGCAGTCCGCTTGTTGTCATCCACAAATCACACACTGACGAACGACGCAATCCATCCTACGCTCCGCGCATCAATGTCCTACTACGTGATGTGCCTCACATTACTACACCGATTGGACAAAACGACGACTTGTTTATTCTGTTGGCATACTTGATGCGGATCCAAAGCGAACCGCCCCGCCAAGAAAATGGTAGGCGCATTTGCATTGTGACGCGTG
>Ga0315293_10002190_pt1 | contig 18892 bp, 28 predicted proteins | sample YL17G13_20_MG_FD_203071 | JGI IMG/M metagenome (GOLD analysis project Ga0315293, IMG submission 203071) | Sediment microbial communities from Yellowstone Lake, YNP, Wyoming, USA - YL17G13_20 | ecosystem: Environmental > Aquatic > Freshwater > Lake > Sediment | place: USA: Wyoming | collected... | reverse complement strand
TGCAGGAGTAATTTCCAAGGTTGCAAACATTTGGTGAAAAACAGCGCCAATTAAAATTGAATTTGCAGGAAGAAGGGAAAATTTTTTGAACGCCATAAAGGCATTTGTAACCAGACAGCTTGATTATTACAACCCGGAAGCGAAAACCAAAAGCGGAAAGCCGCCGGACATAGCCAAGTGGATAGAAAAAGGGGCCAAAATTTTTGCCAAAAGAGCCTATGTTGATTTCGTAAGAAGGCAGGAAAGGGAATCAAAAATCAAGGGGGGTTGGAAACAGGCAAGCCAATAATGGCTGCGAGAAGCTGGATTCCCCCGGCTGCAAAACCCTTTTTGAAAAGGCTTGGATTGGATCCGGAGACTGTTGCAGACCTTGGATTTGGCGATGTGAGAAAAAAAATAATTGAAATTGCCGAAGCTGAAGAAACAGGCTTGGCACCAAGGGAAAAACAGGCAGTAATCCATTGCTTAGAGGGGGAAAGCACGGCAGAAGTTGCTAAAAGACTGGGCTTGAAGGCAAAGTCATCGGCAGTGGCAATTGAGTGGTCGGCCGCCAAAAAAATCAGGGCACGGATGCAAAGGCTCTAGGACAGGAAGCTTTAAAAACCTTATATGAATTCTATTTCATATGAAATCCCCTGCATACAAGCATTGCTTTGCCATGCTTGGAAACCCTTTGAGGGTTGACTTGATAAATGAGCTTATGCATAAGCAGCACAGCGTTTCAGAGCTTGCGCTTATCCTTGATGCTGAGCAAAGCAGGGTTAGCCATGCGCTTGAAGCACTGAGGAAATGCGGCTTTGTTGAGGCAAAAAGGGAAGGCAAAAAAATGATTTACACAGTGCCTGCAGGCTTTGCAAAAAAAGCAAAGGAAAGGGGCATTTTTGCCGCGCTTGAAATGCACTATGCAGGGCATGCGGAACAATGCTGGATGGCTTGCGAGAAAGAAACGAAAAAGGCGGTTGAATGAAACACAGGATATACCTTGACCATGCTGCAACAACACCGGTTGATAAAAGGGTTGTGAAGGCAATGCTGCCTTTTTTTTCCGGAACATTTGGGAATGCAAGCAGCCTGCATTCCTTTGGAACAGAGGCAAGGGAAGCAATTGAAAAAAGCAGGGAACAGGTTGCCAAAGTGATTAATGCAAAGCCGGAGGAAATAATCTTTACAGGCGGCGGCACTGAATCAGACAACATTGCACTGCAGGGCGTTATGAAAGCAGGCAAAAGTAAAGGGCTTGTTACAACCGCCATTGAGCACCACGCAATTCTTTACACCGCGGAACATCTGCAGAAAGAGGGCTTTGACGTAAAATTTTTGCCTGTAAGCGGCAAAGGCATTGTTGAACTGGATGCTGTTGAAAAAGCCATTGGAAAAGAAACAGCCCTTGTTTCAGTGATGCACGCAAACAACGAGATTGGGACAATACAGCCGATTGGGGAAATTGGAAAGCTTTGCAAAGAGCGGGAAATTTTGTTCCATACTGACGCAGTGCAGACAGTTGGAAAGGAAAAAATTGACGTGGAAAAAATGAACATTGATTTGCTCAGCGCAAGCGGGCACAAATTCTACGGCCCGAAAGGCATCGGGTTCCTGTACAAGAGGAACGGAGTTGAAATCGAGCCGATTTTTTTTGGCGGCGGGCATGAAAAAGGATTGAGGCCTGGAACAGAAAACACTGCAGCCATAGTTGGAATGGCAGAGGCATTGAAAATCGCGGTGAAAGAAATGCAGGAAGAGAATTCAAGGGAACGCAGGCTGAGAAACAGGCTGATTGAAGGCTGCTTTGGAATAGAGGACAGCTGGCTCAATGGCGCAAAAGAGCCAAGGCTTGCATGCAATGCCGCACTTGGATTTGATTTTGTCGAGGGGGAGAGCATGGTTTTAATGCTCAGCGACAAGGGAATAGCTGCAAGCACAGGCAGCGCCTGCAGCTCAAAAAGCCTTGAGCCAAGCCATGTACTGAGGGCAATAGGATTGCCGCATGTGAAATGCCACGGCAGCTTAAGGTTTACTTTAGGGAGAAGCACAAGCGCAAAAGGCATTGAATTTGTTTTGAAAGCGCTGCCGCCGATTGTCGAAAGGCTGAGAAAAATCAGCCCATTGCACAAGGGCGTTGACATAAGCAACTTTGAGCACGATGTGGAGGAAAGGCACAGCCACTAAGTGGAGGGAAAAAGATGTATTCCAAAAAAGTCTTAGAAGAATTTAAGCACCCGCATAACATTGGTGAAATGAAAAACGCAGACGGGATTGGAAAAGTGGGCAATATTCAATGCGGAGACCTGATGTGGGTTTACATCAAGGTCGGCAAAAACAAAAAGGGCGAAGAAATAATCAAGGACATTAAGGTGAAGACTTTTGGCTGTTTGCCTCCAAATGAAAAAGTTGTTTTAGGTGCCGACTGGGAAAATATAGCGGCTCTAAAGCAGGGCCAAAAAGTTATCAATGGCACAGGCGCAAGTGACACTATTGCAAAAACCTTTGAAATACCATATAATGGAAGAATGCTTACATTTGTTCCGCTGGTTTCACGCTACAATTCGTTTTCTGTTACGCCGGAACACCCCCTGCTTGCAGTAAAGAGAGAAAAAGTCGGGGCTGGCAAATGCTTGCAAGGAAAATCAAAATGGTTAAGAACCAGCAAATCAAAGATTGCACAAACCAGCCCTGAATTTACAGAGGCGGGGAATCTAAAAGCCGGTGATTACCTGGTTTTCAATTACCTGAAAGAAGTTAGAGATGACGCGAGCTTATCAAAAGATTTAATGCGGTTGTTAGGGTATTATTTATCCGAAGGATACCCTATCACAAGAGGGAACGCAGTAGCCTTTGCTTTCTGCAAGAATGAAAAGATAATCCAAGATGCAGAAAAATTGCTTGAAAAATTGGCAAAAAAGAAAATAGGCAAAAGAACAAGAGGCAATGTGACTGAGGTTTACCTGTGTTCCAAAAAATTTACTGATTTGCTGATTTCTTTATGCGGAAAGGGGGCAAAAAAAAAGACCCTTTCAGAAAAAATTTTGCTTTTACCGCCTGAAAAGCAATTAGAGCTAATAAAATCTTTTTGGGCTGGAGACGGGGATAAAACCATCAGAAGAAAAGGCAACAGCCCGACTTATAGGCTGGCGACCGCTTCTGAAAAATTAGCAATCCAATTCCAAGAGATCCTTGCAAGAAACGGCATGTTTTCTTCCATTTCAAAAAGGCAAAGAAAAGAGCATTTGATTGAAGGCAGAAACGTAACTGGATCCGAGCTTTTCATAGTAAGCTACAAGACTTCGAGAAACCACAAATTTGTTCATTCAGTCAATGGCTATTTTTTGGTGCCAATAAAGGAAATCACTGAAAAGAAGTACCTCGGGCCGGTATATAACTTGGAACTGCCAGGTGAACCAAATTCATACCTAGCCAAAGGATTTGTAGTACATAATTGCGTAGCAGCCATCGCGACTTCAAGCAAGCTAACGGAGCTGGCAAAGGGAATGACCCTGGAAGAAGCGCTAAAAATTGACAAGCAGAAAATAGCAGAAGAGCTCGGCGGCCTGCCGCCCGTAAAAATGCATTGCTCGGTTTTGTCAATGGACGGATTGAGGAAAGCAATTGAAGACTATAGGAATAAAAAGGGAAAACAAGCAAAGTAGGTTACAGCATGGCACTGAAACAGGCAATTATAGTGAGAACGGATTTGAAAATGGGAAAAGGGAAAATAGCGGCACAGTGCTCGCATGCAAGCGTTGAGGTTCTGGAAAAAGCCGGTGAAGGAACTATTCAGGAATGGAAAGAACATGGCATGAAAAAAATAGTCCTGAAGGTTGCAAACAAAAGGGAACTGCTTGAATTGTTCCAGAAAGCCAAGGAAAGCCTTCCGGCTGCACTTGTAAAAGACGCTGGCTTGACGCAAATAAGGCCCGGGGAGCCAACCTGCATTGCAATAGGGCCAGCCGAAGAATCTGATTTGGACAAATTAACAGGGCATTTGAAATTGCTTTAAAGCTAGCGCAAACTATTAAGTAAAATGCATTGCTTCAAAAACAGAACTGTGTTATGCTTCGGATTGCACCATTCTGATGCAGCCCTGCTTAAAATTTTCAGGCATTGGGTCGCAGATTGCAAAATCGCCAAGATTTCTTGCGATTGTTGAATGGCACAGGAATTTTTGCGTTTCGTTTTCCGCAAAGTATTTGTTGCAAACGCTCAGCTTTTCCTGCTTCATTTGCCCCTGCAAAGCATCCATGCAGTCCGCAAAGGCAGTGTAGTCTTCCACAGGAATGTTTTCGCATTCCGCAATTTTTTCTTTTGTTGAATCGCTTTCAAAATCAACCGCAACAGCCCTAATGCAGTCTATTTGCGCAGGCTTTTCCGAAATCAGCAGGCATTCATCAGGATTCTGGCTGTTTGAGGCTTCAAGCGCCAAGCAAATGTCCTTTTCAGCCTGGGTTTCCAATGAGCCGCAGCCCTGCATAATGCTGTCGGCTGCAACAGGGGTCAGCTCTTCTTCAACAAACTCCAAATCTGAAAATTCTTTTGCGTAATCCTGCTCCAAGGGCTGGCTTTGCTGCTGCTGGTATAGGGCAAAAACTATTGCCGAAAAAGCAACAAAGGCAAGCACAGCGCCGATTGCAATTGTCTTTCCCTGCATAAGAACCAATAATGCCCAATGCTGTATTTAAAGGTTTTTTTAGGGAAAATGCGCGAAGCACCATTTTTTCCCAAGGCTTTTTTTCCGGCAGGAAAAAAAGGCTTTTAAATCGCAACAGCAAAAAACCTTTCTTTCCCGAGGCTTTCTTTCCGCAGAAAGAAAGGCTCTCCCAAGGCTTTTTATGCGCAGCATAAAAAGGCTTTGCCGGAGGCATTTTTCCCAAGGCTTTTTATGCGCAGCATAAAAAGGCTTACTTTTATTAACCGCAAAGCAGTATTATTTTTGGTTATGGCTGCAAAGGGTCAAAGCGAGGCAAGCCTTATTTCCATCATCAGGGAAATGGTAAAGGCAGGGGAAAGCGAGGAGAACATACTCAAGTCTTTGGAGCAATTGGGCGTTTTGGAGAAGGACGCGAGAAAGCTCTTGCTTTTGGGCGAAGCCGACACTTTTGCCCTGCTGCAGAAGGAAATAAACAAAATGGTGAAAGAATACTTTGATGCTGAAAAGCCGCAGCTTGTTGAATACATCAAGCAAAAGGTCGGCGAAAACGAGCAGGAAATGCTCAACAGAGTGGAGAACAGGTCATTGGATGCATTTAAGGAAGACCAGCGCTTTATTGAAAACCAGGCGACAATGTTCCAGGCAAGGATAAACCAAAGCGTGAAAAACATCCTTGATTTGAACGAGGAAACAAAAAGGAACATCAGGGACTTGGGGGGAAGGGTTTCAAACGATGAAAGGGAATTGTGGGTTTTGAAAGAAAGGGTTTTTGGCACAAAAACAGTGAAGGCACTAAGCGCGATATTGCTTGCCTTGGAGGCAGTGCTTGCAATCGGAACACTTATTCTTGTTCTCACAGGAAGCCTGCAGCCGACCTATGAATCAATGCTGACAGCCGCAATCCTGGGAATAATTGCGGCAATACTTGTTTTTGTAATAAGAATGAGGGCATGAAAATTTAAGGGCCTGAAAAAAATCTTTTTTTGCTTTCAGGGCCTGCCGTCGTTGCCTGCTTTGAATTCTGAAAGCGCCTTGATTGCGTCTTTGAGCAGGACCTTGTTCCTGATGCCCTTTGTTTCATTCAGGCGCAGCTTCAATTCAGAAATAATGTCCTCTACAAGAAACCTCATAAAAATTTTTCCCCTGAAAAGGTTTAAAAATTGCAGGAAATGATTTCCTGCAGCGTTTTGCCCTGTTTTTCGGCATCTTTCAGGCTGATTGTGAAAAACTTTCCTGTGTTGTGCAATTGCCCCGGCTTCAGGAAAAACCAGCCTTTTCTCGGAACCTTCCATCCTACAAAAGCCTCTCCGCCTGCTGTTTTTGCCCATTCAGCCAAATCATGCATCTGCTGGATTTCAATTGCAAGGTTTTTGGCTTTCCTAGCCTTGCACTCAATTGCAATAATCCTGCCCTGCTTCAAGGCAATAATGTCCGGGGCGGGCAAAGGCGAAACCCCGCTGCCGGCAATCCTTACAACTGAAAAGCCTGCTTCAAAAAACAGGTGCATTAATTCACGCTCGGCATTGGCGCCCTTTGAATGGTAAACCATAACAGCTAAAAACAGGGAAGGGCATAAAAATTAAACAGGCATGGCAAAAAAATAGCCGCGGGAAAGGCAGGCGAAAGGCATGGAGAAAAGAAGGCAGTTAAAGAGAAGCGATGAATGGGAGCAAGAAAGGCTTGCAAGGCGCGATGAAATTTTCAGGCAAAGAGGCCGCAAAATAGTTGCCGAAAACCGCAAAGCGAGACAGAAAATAGAAATTACTTCAGCCAAAACAGGAAATGCGCTTGCAGAACTGGAAAAGCCCAAGCCGGATCCAGTGGTGGTAAAAGAGGCTGAAACTCTTCTCAAGGAAACAATAGCATACTTCCAAGACACCCTAACAAATTACAGAAAGTTTATCAGAAGCGGAGAGAAGGCAATAGGAACCTCAGCCATTGGCATGAAAACATATGCAGGGCTTGAAGGATACCAAAGAATAATAGGCATTAATCAAAAGCAGCTGCAGCAGATAATCCAAAGGAAAAAAGAAATAGGCATGAAATAGCGAAACCAACTGGTAAAAAACGCCAGCAATAATTTTTTTGCTTACCTAAGGCAAAAGGGCATAAAAATTAATGGGATGAAAAGAAAATGAATCCTGGAAAGCGAGGGAAAAAAATTGGAAAAGCTTTAAGGAAACTGGATAAAAAACTGGGAAACCGGGAGTTTGCCGCAAGGGTTGTGCGGAATGTTGCGCTTAAGAGGCGGCAGAGAAACCTTGATGCCAGAATATTGCGCCTTAGAAAAAAACTGATAACAGCCAAAGGCAGGCAAAAGGCTGAAATAAAACAATTGATTGGAAGGCTGGAAAAAACAAGGGAAATTGGCGAAAAGGCGTTCTTTGAAAGGTAGCATTGGCTTGCTCTTAGGCGATTGAACCCCTTGGTTTTTAATGCTTTACTATACATAATTTTTTTGTGGAATTGGGCTGCTTTTTGAAAAAAAAAGTTGCCTTTTTGAATTGGTTGAAAATTTATCAATTGCGAAACGCAATCATTATGTGAAGCATTATTGTTGTTGCTTTGAATGGTTGTAAAAGAATTTGAAAAAAAATTGGTTGAAGCAAAGCAGGGCGTTTTGTTGCCTGTGCTGGTTTCAGCTGAAGGCAAGCAATTTGCCTTGGTTGGCTTTGATGAATGGGCCAATGCATTTAAAGTAAAAGTTAAGTCAAAAGCCGAGAAAGGGAAAGCAAACCAGGAACTGGTCAGAGAAATCCAAAAAATTTTCAGCGCAGAAGCTGAAATAGTGAAAGGCGAAAAATCAAAGCAAAAAACGCTTTTGTTGAAAACAACAAAAAAGCAAGCTGTTGAATGCCTTTCAAGGCTTTTGGGCAACCAAAGAAACGCCTGATTCTACGCCAAGAAACTTTTGGAAAAAGTTTCAACAAAAAAGCGGCAAAAGCCGCAAAAAAATGACAAAAGGTGATTTAACCAATGGCGAAAACATATCTGAGTACTGTAAAGTACATTATCAAAACAGGCTTTACTATTGAAGGCATTGTTGACAAGCATGACATTATTGGCGCAATTTTCGGCCAAAGCGAAGGCCTTATAGGCGAAGAAATGGATTTGAAGGAGCTGCAGAAAAACGGCAAGCTAGGCAGAATAGAGGTTGAAGCAGAGGCAAAAAACGGGAAAACGATGGGAACCTTAACAGTGCCAAGCAGCCTTGACAGGGTGCAGACAACAATCCTTGCTGCTGCAATTGAAACAGTTGACAAGGTTGGGCCTTGCAACAGCGCTTTCCAAACCCAAATGATTGAGGACGCAAGGCAGGAAAAAAGAAAAGTTGTTACAGAAAGGGCAAAAGAATTGCTGATGAAAATGGGCCTGGAAATGCCTGAAACACAGGAAATTGCCGAAGAAATAAGGGAAAAAACCAGGACAGCTGATTTGAGGGAAATTGGCATTGACAAGGTTCCAATAGGGCCTGACGTGGATTCAAACGAAGAGCTTGTTTTGGTTGAAGGCAGGGCAGATGTAATCAACCTGCTAAAGCATGGAATCAAAAACGTTGCCGGAGTCGGCGGGGCAAAAGCCTCAAGGACAGTAGCAAACCTTGCAAAAAACAAGAAAGTGACATTGTTTGTTGACGGAGACAGGGGCGGGGACATAATTGCAAGGCAATTAAGCCAGGCAATAAAAGTGGATTATATTGCAAAGGCGCCTGACGGAAAAGAGGTTGAAGAGCTGACATTGAAAGAAATCCTCAGCGCCCTGAGAAAAAAAGATGAAACCGCAACAGCATTGCAGTTCAGCGCAAGCAGCTTTGAAAGGCCCCAAAGGGGATTTGGGGAAAGGACAACAAGAAGCTTTGGCTATCCAAGAAGGCAGGGCTTTGGTGATTCTTTCAGGGGCGAAGGCCCAAGGCTGTTTGCAAGAGGCAGCGAAAGGCCGTTTGCAAGAAGCCCACAAGGAGAATTTGGAAGGGACAATGAAAGGCCATATGGAAGAAGCCCACAAGGAGAATTTGGAAGAGGCAGCGAAAGGCCATATGGAAGAAGCAAGCCTTTTGAAAGAGGGCCAAGGCGCGAAAGATTTGAGCCAAGGCAAAGGTACGGCAGTGAAGGAACTGAGGAAAAAAGGGAAATGCCGTTCAGGCCAAATGACTTGGGGCAATTCGGTGAAATAATGAAACAGCTTGAAGGAAGCCTGAAAGCGCGGATTATTGACGACCAAAACAACGTGCTGCAGGAAATTGACGTAAGGGAATTATTGAGGGAAATGGAAAGGTTCAAAGGCGCAAATGCAATAGTGCTCGACGGCATAATAACAAAAAGGCTGCTGCAGGAAGCGGAAAAAAACGGGATAAAACAGCTGGTTGGCGTCAAAAAAGGAAAAATTGATGAATCAGCGCAGGTAAAAGTCCAGACATTGTATTAAAGCCTTTTTTGCTTTTGCAAAAAAGCCTTTGGAAAAACCCAAATTGCTGTTGCAATTTGAAAGTTTAAAAGGGTGTTTCAGCCCCATTGGGCAAAAATTTGAATTGAAGGAACACTCTTTCTTTTTTTTATTTTTTAAAAAAAAATCAGTGCTTTTTTGCCCTTGCTTCCTGCCTATGCGCGGCAGGGCCGAATGGCCTCACAATCCTTGTATTGTACATGAACAATCCAAGCACAAAAACAGCTGCCCAAAAAAGCAGTTCGGCAACAGGCCTCAGCAAAGTGATGATAAATTGCCTTGGGGTGATTCTCTGCTGGTCAGCCCTTAATTGCAGGCCTGTTATCCTGTACAAAGAGTCCTTGCATTCAAGGTACTTCATCATTGCAACTGAGTCAGTGCTTAAGCCGATTTTGTGCAGGCAATCGGGGTATTTTTTCATTGCATCCCAGCTGTCAAACATCTTGCCTGAAGCAGCAATGAACATCACAACTGCAAGAATGATGATGAAAGCGCCGATTACCTTTGGCAAAAAAAGCCTGCTCCTGCCGAAATAAAACAATGCCATGGCCTTACACGGCAAAAATAATGCATTATTAATATTTAAATGTTGGTTTTGCACTAATTCTTTATCAACCGGGCTCGTGGTCTAGCGGTTATGATACGACCTTTACAAGGTCGGGGTCGCCGGTTCGAATCCGGCCGGGCCCATGGGTCATTGAGTGCAACGAAATGACCCCGGTCTAGTCGTTATTTTCCCAAGGCTTTTGCGGAGCAAAAGGCTTTTCGAATCCGGCCGGGCCCATTGAAAAAAAAAGATGTTTCAAATGCACAAAAGAAGCAGAAAGATTTCTGGGCGAACTCCTAACAGGGTGCGAAACTTGCTTCCGGTAAGGCATTTTGGCAAAATGGAAAAAATCAGGGGAACAATAGAATTGCAGAAAATCTGCCAGACCTTTTCTATTCCATTCGAGCCGATTAAAGTTTATGGCAGGAACAGCAAGTTTTTGCTGAGCGATATTGAGGGTGCGGACAGAATACTTTTTAGAACAGAGTCAAACAGAATGGAACGTGTTGTAAAGGGCGCTCCTGAAAGGTTAAACAGAATCGCCGAACATATAAAGCACGCCATTAGTATAAGCGGCAAATCAAAATTTATTGTGCAAAAGGTTGGATTAAGGCGAAATATTGAAAGATTTGGCACAATAAATATCAATAGCAAAATGATTCAATATTTCGAAGAGCGGCATAATGCGGCTTACGAAAAGATTCAACCTGCTTTTTTATTAGGTGGTATTTGGGGCGGTACACCTCAATTTGAATTTAAAGGCAACGAACTCAACCTAGGCGCGGGAAAACTTATTAATAAAAAGCTTGGCAACCGAAATGCATCTGAAATGCTGAAATATTTGCAAAACAGAATTGGAAGGGACTATACGGCAAGGCTGCGTTTTGTAAAATACAGGGGCAAAAAGCAATGCTTCTTTTATGATATGACTACTCACTGAATCTGCAAAAATACGGCATTGCCATGACACGTGTTTTCAGCAACAATTAAATATTGCGGAAAGCTCTTTTTATGCAACAATAGCAAACATGCATAGTGCTTTTAAAAAAATTCCGAAGTTGATATTTTTTATGCGCTTTTCTTTTGCATTGGTTCCTGTTTTTTTCATTCTTTTTTCAGCAGCCTGCGCTGCAGCGGAAATTGAAAATCCTTCAATGGTTCAGTCAGCAAAGGCAAAGGTTGTGGTTGAAGGCAGCGGCGAAATAACAGGCAGCCTTTTTGGAAGAAGCGCGGAAATCGAAATATTGAGCTTTCAGGACGGCACAGGGCAAAAGGTTTTGTCTTTGGAAGAAAGGCTTGAAATAAACGGAAAAACAATTCTTGGGGAGAAAAAGCTTGATTCTTTCGGCAACAGGTATGCCTTGTTCAAGGTGAATGAAACAGGGCAATTCAGTTACAGGATTGAGGCGGTGGTTGAAACAGGCTCAGCCTCGCCGGAAATGCAGGATTTTGACTTGAGCCAAAAAATAAGCCGGTTCCAAAACTTTCTGCTGCCAAGCAAAAACATTGAATCAAACAGCGAAACAATCAGGACAATTGCGTTAAACAGCTTTGAAAGCAGCAGCTTTCTTCAAACTATTGTCGATGTGACGCAATGGGTGCATGACAGCGTTGAATATGACTTAAGCTATTATCCGGAAAACTATTCGGCTTTAAGCACACTGCAGTCAAGAAAAGGCGTCTGCGATGAATACTCCGTGCTTGCCGCGGCAATGCTCAGGGCAAAAGGCATTCCGACAAAAATAATTGCCGGAATGAGCTATAATCCATTGGCGGAAAAAGGCTGGGACAACCATGCATGGGTTGAATCATTCAATCCAAATGGCGGCTGGACAGCTGCAGACCCTACTTTTGCCGAAGCAGGCGTTGTTGACGGAACCCATATTGCAAGGGGCTTTTTTACCGACCCCTCAGAGGCAAGCATTTCAAAAAGCATGGCGCCGCAGACGGCCGATGTTTCAATTGAAGAAAAAACAATTGCAATTGAATTGCAGGAAAGCAGGGAATTTGAAAACCTTTTTTCAATGGAAGCAGAAAACATTGCCCTAAACACGCAGCAATGGTTTGAATTTGGCATAAAGGCAAAAAACGAAAAAGAAAGCAATGTGATTGGCTGGTTTACACTTGCTTTGCCCCAGGGCTTCAAAAAAGCCGGCGAAACAAGGCTGCTTTTGTTCCAGCCAAGAGAGGAAAAAGAAATAATCTGGAGCATTTTCTTTGAAAACGCGCTCCAAAAAAACCAGTATATTACAGGCACTTACAAAATCCTTTATTTGGGCGGAGAAACTGAAAAAAACCTGAAAATAATGCCAAATGAAGCAGGAACCGAAGAGGCAAAAATCAGGCTGCTTGGCATTGTCCCAATATTTGACGCAAACAGGCTTGCGATTGAAATAACCATTGAAAACACTGGCAGGGAAAAAGCCATTGTGGAAATCGTGGTTGGCGATTTCAATGAAACAGTTGAAATTCCAGGCCTTGAAACCAAAAAAATTATTGCAACAATTCCTGCGGAAGAAGGCCAATCATACAATGTTTCAATCAATGGCCCAGGAATCTCATTCAAAACATCAATAACAGTGCATGCAGGCATTGCAATCGCAAGCCAGCCAAGCGGAAATCAAACAGCAGGGCAGGGAAAAGAAATGCTTGAAGAAATAGGAAAAAGCCTTTTCACCGCGGAAGCGGCAATAATTGCAGGCATTATTATCGGAATAGGCATCATAGGCTTTCTTTTAAAAGAACTGCTGTCAAAATAATTTTCTAAAGCGACCGTGGTCCAATGGTTAAGATTCGACCTTGCCAGAGCCTTTTCTTAGAAAGAAAAGCCTCGGGAAAAGAAGCAATTTTGCTTTGCAAAATTGCAACTGCAAAGAGGTCGTGACCCGGGTTCGATTCCCGGCGGTCGCATTAGCCGTCATGTCCGGCTGGTACGGGTACGACATAGAAAAGCAATGGCTTTTCTTGCCTCGTGCCCCGCAGGGCACTCGGTTGCCTGATGGCAATCCTACATGCTCGTTCCACTCGCCTCATCCGGCTGGTACGAGCAAGAAGCCTATCTTCGCTTCGCTCGATAGGGCGGCTTCGCAAAAAAAAAGATTAAAGATACTGCTGCAGCTTTTTCCAGATTTCGGCGTGGATTTCTTCTTTTGGTTTTATGCCTGCCCTGCTTTGGCAGTCGATTTTTATCCAGCTTTCTTTTTTGCACAATGCCAAGTAAACTTTTCTTGTTGATTCCAAATAATCCAAATCAAGCTCGTGGATGTCTTTTTCCCTTTCCCTTGTTTGCATCAATTGCGCTGAAACACTGACAGGTAGGTCAAGAAAAATTGTTGCATCCGGCTTTGGCAACCTTGATTCGGCATTCTGCAGCCATTCAATGAATTTTGCCTGCTCTTTTCCCATGAATTTTGCTGCCTGGTGCGCAATGTTGCTTGCGCTGTACCTGTCGCAGACAACAACCTTTCCCTCTGAAAGCCATTGCCCTATTTTTGGAGAAGCATTGTACCGGTCAATAGTGTAAAGCAATGCTGAAAATTCCGGCTTTACCTCTTTCAAAGAGCCGAACTTTCCCTGCAAATACTGCTTTACAAGCTGCCCAAAAATTGTTTCATACCTTGGAAAAGATAAAAGCACTGCATCAAAATTGCTTGATTTGAGTTTTTCAAGCAGCAATTCGGATTGGGTGCGCTTTCCAGTTGCATCGCAACCCTCAATAGCAAACAATTTGCCTGGCATGCAAAAACCAAGAATAACGAAGTTATTTAAATGGTAATCGGGACTAAATTTTTTAAGAAACGCGTCCGTTGTCTAGTGGCTAGGATCTCACCCTTCCAAGGTGATGACATGGGTTCGAATCCCATCGGACGCATTGGCCGCCATAGGCCGGCTGGTGCGAGCAAGAGCCGCCACTGCCGGCTAGTCAGAGCAAGGAGCCTATTGCTTTCAGCAATAGGCTGGCTTTGCAAAAAGTTAATTTTGATTGAGGCAAATATGGTTTCGAAGAATTCAAGGAGCAAAATTGCATTGGAAAGGGTTTACAGGCTGTTTGAATTGGCGGAGCAGGAGTTTGTATTGCATCCTGAAAGGAGCAGGCGCTATGTTGAATTGGCCAGGAAAATCAGCATGAGGAACAAGGCGCCTATTCCTGCTGAATTGAAAAAGCTGTTCTGCAAAAAATGCGGGGCATTTCTTGTGAAAGGAAAGAATGCCGAGGAAAAGGCTGTTGGGGAATTGGTTGAAATTCATTGCAAAGAATGCGGGTTTGCTTTTAAGAAATCGGCAGCGCAATAAAGCCTGCAAGCGGTGCTTTTTTAAAGGTTTCAGGGTGGGAATTTTATTATAAGAAACTTTTTTTCACTCCTCTAGGAGTTGAGTGGAAAATTGCTCCGAAAGGAGTTTTTTGAGGTGGATGAGTTTGAGTGTTTTTGAGGTTCCAACCTGGGCTTTGATTAAGGTAATTGCAGCTGACTTTAAGGGCCAGGGAATAAAGCAGCCTGCTTGGGCAAGCTTTGTGAAAACAGGCTCGCATACTGAAAGGGTTCCTGACAACCCTGACTGGTTTTTGGAGAGAATGGCAAGCATTTTGTACAGGGTTTTCAAGGAAGGCTGCGTTGGAACAGGTAGTTTAAGGAGCTATTATGGCGGCAAGAAAAGGCGCGGTCCCAAAAGGCCGCATTTCAGGAAAGCCGGCGGAAAAATAATCAGGCTTTGCCTGCAGCAATTGGAAAAGCAGGGGCTGGTTAAGAAAAGCAAAAAAGGCAGGGTTATTACCGCAAAAGGCCAGGGTTACTTGAACCAAAAGGCAAAAGAAGCTGTTGTTTTTGCAAAAGAGTTTGAAGCGCAAAAGCTTGTGGCTGTAAAGCATGAGAAGAAAACAGAGGCGGAGAAACAGGTTGAAGAAGATTTGAGAAAAAGGGAGCATGCTGAAAAAGAAAAAGGAAAAGCAAAAGAGGAAGCCAGGAAAAAGGAAAAGCACAAAGAGGAAAAGAAGCCGGAGGAACAGGCATAATGGATTATGAGGAAGCCAGAAGGCAAAAGCTTGAGGAGCTGCAGAGAAAGCAATCGGAGGAAGAACAGGGCAGGGAAGCAGAGGCAAGGATTGCAATGGCAGTGAGAAGCCTTCTTTCAGAGCAGGCAAAGTCAAGGATGGGAAATGTTGCTTTGGTGAACAGGGAGCTTTATTTGAAGGCAGCGCAGGTGATTTTGTTTTTGCAGGAATCAGGAAGGCTGCAGGGAAAAGTAAGCGATGAAGAATTGAAATTGATTCTGGAAAAATTGAGCAGCAAAAGGGAAATAAAAATAAAAAGACGATGATTTTTATGGCACGCAACAAGGACGAGGAATTCAAGCAGTTTTTGATTGGGGCAAGGAAAAAAATCAGGCCGGGAATGACAAATGCGCCTGTCTGGGTGCTGCAAAAGGCAGGCAAAAGGATTTGGAACCCGAAGGCAAAAAGAAGCTGGAAGGACGTTGACTTGGGAAAAATGTACAGGGAAAGGAAGCACAAGCAAAAGGCAGCGAAAAGAAGGCAAAGCGAGTAAAGGCATTCAATGAAACAGATGGTTGTTTATGGCAAAAGAAAAAAAGGCAAAAGTGGAAAAGGTTGAAAGGGAATTTGTTGTAGGCTTGCGCCAGGTTTACAAATACCCCAGGCAGCAGAGGAGTGTGAAAGCCCTTTCTGTCATGAAGCGGTTTGCATTCAAGCATTTCAGGGCTGAAAGCAAGAATGTCCTGATAAGCAACGGCGTCAATGAATTTTTGTGGAAAAACGGCAGGCAGCATGTTCCAAGGAAGATTGCAATAAAAATTGTTTTTTCCGCAGGAAAAGCCCATATTTTCCTGAAAGGCGAAAAGATTTCCCTGCCTGAAGAAAAAAAGGAAAAAAAGAAGGGAGAAAAGCCTGTTTCAAAGGAAGAAAAGGCAGCGGAAGAGGAAAAAGAAAAGAAAATAGAGGAAAAAAAGATTGCGGAAAAAGCGGCGGAAATGGCTGCATTGAAAAAAGGCAAGGAATAAGGCAATTGAGGAAACCTGCGCGGAATCAAAAACAAGCGGAAAAATCGGGGAAAAGGCATGAGAATTGAGCTAGGCACTGTGAGAGAAAGCCCTTTTGTAGGCGTTTTTTCAATGGCAACGGAAAAAATTGTTTTGGTCCCAAAAACCCTCTCCCAAAAAGAAGAAAAAAAAATAATTGATATTTTTGGAATAGAATTGGTGAAGGCAAGCATTGCAAACAGCAGCCTTATCGGAATATTTGCAGAGGGAAACAGCAAAGGAATCATAGCTGGAAGCGTTCTGGAGGAAAACGAAAGGCAGGAGATGCTGCAGATTGGCCTGAAAGTGAAAAAAATTCACGGCATCACGGCAGTGGGAAACCTTTTGGCAGTGAACGACAAAAAAGGAATCTGCTCAAACATTTTCAGCAGGCAGCAAATGCTGGAGATTGAAAAATTTTTGGGAATAGAATTAATGCAGGCAACAATAAACAACAGCGATGTTGTCGGCGCAAGCATTGTTGCAACAAACAAGGGCTTTGTCATCAACAAGACGGCGAAGCAAGAGGAAATGGAAAAAATCGGGCTGCATTTCGGCTTGCAGGGCGAGCCTGCAACAGCAAACACAGGTGATTGCTTTATCGCAAACAGCCTGGTTGCAAACAGCAATTCGGCAATTGCAGGCATTGTTACAACAGGGTTTGAGCTTGCAAGGATAGACAACGGGTTAAGGGGCTGATTATATGGCGGAAAAAATTTTTTTGGTTGAAGGCGAAATACTGCAAAAGGGCAAAAAAAAGCCCTTTTCAAAAAAAGTCAGCGCGGAAACAGCTTCCTTTGCCGCAGAAAAGGCAATGTGCCTTTTTGGAAGCAACAACAAGATCACAAGAAAAAGGATTTTTATAAAAGAAACAAAAGAGGTTGAGGAAAATGGCCGATAAGCCGAAAATGGAAATAACCGCCCAGCAGCTGATTGACACATATAGGTCTGACCAGGCAAGGATGGATTTGCTGCAAAGAAGGCAGCAGAGCCTGCTGCAGATGGCAGCGGAAATGAACGCTGCTTTGGACACTGTGAAAGAAATCCAAAAGGCAAAAGAAGACGAAACCATAATGGTTTCTTTGGGAGCGGGAATCTTTGCAGAGGCAAAGATAACAAACGTAAAAAAAATAAAGGAAAGCCTCGCAGGAAACATTCTCATTGATTCGCAGCCAGAAAAGGTTTTGGCTGAATTGCAGGAAGCCATGGACAAGGCAAAAAAAGAGATTGAAACAGTGCAGCTCGAAATCCAGAAAACAGGCCAAAACATGCAGGGGATTGGAAACATTCTCCAGGAAAGCCGGAAGGCTGTGCAACAGGCAAAAAACAGCAGCGATGTAAGCAGCGTGAGCTAAATTGTTTGAATTGCTACGGAAAAAACTGGGCAATTTTGCGGAAAAAGTCAAGAAAAAAATAGAGCAAAAAGCCGATGCCGAAGGCGAAATTTCCCAAGGCTTTTTGCAACAGCAAAAAGGCTTTGCCGCGCCAGAACAGCCCGAAAAAAACCTGATTGAAGAAAAACAAAAAGAAGCGCTGCCAAAACTTGAGGAAACTCCCGAACTTGAATTGCCTGCAGAGGAAGAGGCTATTGCTGAAACTGGTGAAGAAGAGCCTGCAGCGGAACTGCTTGAAGAAAAGGCACCTATTGAAGAAAGGGCTTTTGCCGAAGGCAAATTTTCCCCAGGCTTTTTGCCGGCAGGCAAAAAGGCTGTTGCAGAAAAGAAAAGGGAGCTAAAGCCAGCTGTTTCAATCAAGGGAAAGCTTAAAGCAGCAATAACCGGCGCTGTAACGCTCAAAGAATCTGACCTAAAAGGGCTTTTGTGGGAACTTGAGCTTGCATTGCTTGAGGCAGATGTTGAACAGACAACGGCGGAAGAAATTTGCAGGCTGATAAAAGAAAAATTGTCCGGAAAAATCATCAGCAGGAAGGAAAATGCCGAGGCGGTTGTGAAAAAGGAAATCAGGGAAGCGCTTTTGGGAATGATGAAGGCAAAAGAGATTGATTTGCTGCAGGAAATAAAAGCAAAAAAGGAAAAGCCATACAGGATTCTTTTTTTGGGGCCGAACGGTTCAGGAAAAACAACAAGCATTGCAAAGCTCACCTGGCTGTTGCAAAGCAAGGGATTGAAAGTGATTTGGGCAGCATCAGACACTTTCAGGGCAGCCTCAATTGAACAGCTTGAAAAGCACGCAGAAAGGCTTAATGCAAGGGTGGTGAAGCACCAGTATGGCGCGGACCCTGCTGCAGTGGCTTTTGACGCGGTAAAGGCGGCGCAGGGAAAAGGCATTGAGGTTGTATTGATTGACAGCGCAGGAAGGCAGGAAACAAACAGGAACTTGATGGGCGAACTCCAAAAAATTGTGAGGGTTGCGCAGCCTGACTTGAAAATTTATGTCGGCGAGGCATACACAGGGCAGGCTTTGCTGCAGCAGGCAAAAGAATACGACAAAATGATTGGCATTGACGCATTTATTTTGACAAAAATAGACTGCGATGCAAAAGGCGGCACAACAATTTCGCTTTTATTCAAGCTGCAGAAGCCGATTTTGTTTATTGGAACAGGGCAGGAATACAGGGATTTGCAACGATTTGAGCCTGAATTTGTAATAAACAAGATAATTGGCTAGCCCAATGCAGGCTGTTTTTTTATCAGCGGTTTTCCGGGGCTTTGCCAAACAGGACTGAAAAAGGCGCCTTGCACTACAAAAGGTGGATGCTGTTGAAAAAATTCCTAAGCGATTTCAGCAACCTGAAAAATATGCCCCCTGATGCAATAGAACTGTGGGAAAAATACTTGGTTTACAGCATTCCTTTGGGAGTTGCAAAGCAGGTTCAAAAGGCAATGGACCACGCTTTTGAGGGAATGAAAGGCGAATACAAAGCCATGTTTTTGCAGGAAGCTATGCTTCCTTCAGCTTGATTGGAATAGGCTCTGTTGCAGGCAGCTTTTCCTCTGCCTTTGCTTCAGCTTCTGCCACTTCAGGCGGAGGCGGCTTTGGCGGAGGAGGAGGGAGCGGAGGCGGTGGCGGCGGAGGGGGCGCGGGCTAGCTAACCCATTTCTTTTTAATAAAAATGCTGCCAAAAAAAGTTGCAAAAGCTATTTAAAAAGTAATGGAGTGAACTACCTGCCGCTGAAGCGGCAGGCGTCCGCGGGGGCTAATTTGACGGCAGTAGCGTGGTTTGCATTTGGCGTGGTTTTTCTGCTTTCCAGTGTTTTTGTTGGCTT
>Ga0315293_10002188_pt1 | contig 18900 bp, 5 predicted proteins | sample YL17G13_20_MG_FD_203071 | JGI IMG/M metagenome (GOLD analysis project Ga0315293, IMG submission 203071) | Sediment microbial communities from Yellowstone Lake, YNP, Wyoming, USA - YL17G13_20 | ecosystem: Environmental > Aquatic > Freshwater > Lake > Sediment | place: USA: Wyoming | collected... | reverse complement strand
CTTTACACAAGCTGCTGATAAAATATTAGATTTTTTTAAAGCCGTTATCCGCTATAGAGATTTTGCATTAAGATACCATTCTCATTGTTTTTATGATAAATATCAAAATAATACCAATGCTAATTCAAGACGTTATGAAATTCAAGATGCTCAATATCTTGGACCACAAATTACAAACTTTAGTAGTAATGTGACTATTAATAATTTATCAAGAGCTAAAACGGTTGCTGTAAAAGTTAATCCAAATAAACAAATACAAGATCCTTCAGTAGATGATGTAACTAGAATTCCGGCATCTGCAGTAGATGCTCTTTGGGAACCAGAGTTTTCATTAGGTACTACTGGAACTGGGCCAGATGTTTTAAAAACCCCATATAAAGAATCTTTTGGTAGATCGGCATCTGGTGCAGGTTATGGTGCAAACAGCACACTTGCTCCTGGTAATTCGGGTATACAAATAGCTTCTTCAAATTATGTATCTTTAAAACAAAGAATAAGAAATCAGTATGGTCAAATAAATGGAGTAAATATTGTTCCAACAGATAACTGTGTAAACCCAACACCAGCTACTGGACAAACAGCTTTTGTAAATACTGTATTTGGAGGAGATACTTATATTGGACGCTACACAGAAAAAAATACATTTTATTATTTTTATAACTGGCTGTATGGTCAGCCTGATGGAGCTCAATGGGATTACAAAAAAAATGTCATGATTCCTTATCCAAAGTTCTTTGCCAACTTTGATAAATTTGAAACAGGTGACTTTATACAATCTGTTGGTAATATATTTAATCCAAGCAACTGGTCAGGAGGTTTTAGTGGACTAACAAGCAGTCTTGTGCTACCTTCTGATTATTATAATCTTGATGGTAAAACTTGTTCACCCGGTAATTTATTTAACTTTAGTGCATTCAGATTTGCTGTAAGATATCAATGGTTTTACTTATTTAATTCAGGAGTAAAAGACTTCTTTGTTGAATCTGAAATTAACATTGATCACCGGGACTGGGGAGATCTAACTGAAGAACAACATTATGACCCATATAGATTTACAGATACTGGATCAATGTTTAATACTAAAATCATCCGTGATAATAACTTCTACAAATATGATCAGTCATTAAGTATTGCAAAGCTGTTTATAAACTATGCTTCATGGGCAAGTGTCCAACAAATATCTTACAATCCTTATATAGCAGAGACTTGTTTTATATATAATCCTACTAGAGTAATTTATTCATTACCAGCTGTATTTGAAAGTGTGCATGATAGCTGGACTAATTTCTTAGCTAATAACTATTATGATTTTAATACGCGGGTAACTTGTATAAAACCTGTAAATAAAAATGGTGCCCTTATCTTCTTTGAAGGAGAAAGTCCGGCTCAATTTTTTGGTACAGATCAATTACAAACAACTGGTGGTACTAAGCTTACTATTGGAGATGGTGGTTTATTTGATCAGCCTCTTCAAAATATTGTTAATGCAGATCGTCCTTACGAGTACGCATCCTGTCAAGATAGACTATGCGTTATTAACACGCCGGCTGGTATTTACTGGATTAGTCAAAACCAGAGCAAGATATTTAATTTTGCAGGTGGTTTAACAGAAGTCTCCATGCAAGATATGAAGTGGTGGTTGATTAATTATTTACCTTATAAGTTAACTGAACAATTCCCAGACTTTAATTTATTTGAGAATCCGGTTATTGGTTTAGGAACACAGTCAATTTATGACAACCAAAACGGGCTTTTGTATTTTACCAAGCGTGATTTTACAGTGCGTACAGATCTTCCCCCTGGAATAACAATTGAGTATATAAATGATGACAACTTTAATGTTCTTCTTGATGGGGTAGTACAACATGCTATAAAATTAGGTGACCTTAATTATTTTGAAGATGCTTCTTGGACGTTAAGTTATGATCCTAAAACTAAAGGCTGGGTATCTTATCATGATTGGCATCCTAACTTGATGCTACCTGGTAAAAATACGTTCCTTACAGTTAAGGGAAATAGCATTTGGATTCACAATTCTATAAAATCTACTACGTACTGTAATTATTATGGTGTTGATTATCCATTTGAAATTGAGTATCTGGTTGACACTATTCAGAATATAACAACTCTAAGAAGTATTGAGTACCAGCTTGAGGTTTATAAATATGCTCAAAATAATTTTGACCGTTTTCACGTATTAGACTTTAACTTTGATGAGGCTGTAGTATATAATACTGAGCAAGTATCAGGATTATTAAAATTAAACCTTACACCTAGAAAAGACCCTATGGCCTTAATAGTTTTTCCTAAGACTAATTTTAATAACATTGATATACTCTATTCCAAAGTGGAAAATAAATTCCGCTTCAACCAATTCTGGGATATAACAGCTGATCGTGGTGAGTATAATGTAAATGCTCAAAGGATGATTTGGAACACGGGCACCAATGGTTATAACCGTGTGTTAAACCCAAATAATATGAACTATGCCAAAGATGAATTTCAAAGAAAAAAGTTTAGGCATTACTTAAATTATGTATTTTTGCGTAAGAATGTTTGTGCAGACAGAAAAATGCTTATATTATTCACCAATAACAAAGACTTATATTCACCAAGATAATGGGACATAACTCGCGCACCTTCAGCAAAGACCATAAGAATGCCAAGTCCTCCAAGGAAGGCACTAAGAAAAATATTAAGACTAGCTTGAATAAACTACAGGCACGCAATGAGACTTTGTTTGGTTCTGCTGGTAGAAACTTTTACAACCCAAATTCAAGATTTGATTACGGCGGTGCATATGATATGTATCCTTTTGGAGGAGTAAATACTAAGACTCACACTCACATGGCTCAAGGTGGGTGGTTAAATAAATATGAGGGGGGCGGCCCTAAAGCTCAAGTTGATGTAACTACTCCTGAAGACTTAGTAAATATGAAAGGTTTAGGTTATCCTATTTATACTGGACAAAAAGATTTCTACGATAAATTTAAAGATGCTAAAACTTTTGTAAAAACAAAAGCTAATCCTAAAGGAATAAATTCACCATTTTTTTATGAACCGGAAGGTGATGCAAAGGACCCGCTCAAGAACTCTTGGATAAATGAAGGTTGGGACGGTTATGATGACTATCCATTACGATATAATTATCAAGAGTTTGTTCCTTCTACAGATCATACACCTGTTTGTAAGGGCGAACAATGTACAGCTAGAGCAAATAGAGCTATAGGTACTATGTACTTCCAAACTGGAGATAGCTTTTATCAGAATCCTGATGTTACTAAAAAAGACATGGGAGTTACTTATACTACAGCAGCTGCTCCTACGGCAGCTCAACAGCAGCAGTATGATTATATGATAGGTGACAAAGAGTTTGGTTCTTTAGACGCTTGGGATGTTGTACAACAAGCTAAAAAGAAAATACCAAAGAATGTATTGTATTCTGCTGTTGTAGATGTTCCAAAAGAAGCTGAAGAAGATTCTTATGCAAGAAGCGAGTATGTAGAAAAATATGAAAAGACGGCTTTAAAAGCAAAAGACGTTTGGAAAAAATATGATATACCCATTGGTTCTTATATAAATGTTGGTTTACGTACGGGCGGTCCGTATATAAACAGTAGGAAAGATATAATAGCTGGTAGTCATACTTTACGAGTAACTGGTTATACTGATGAAGGAGAACCTCTTGTAGCAGATTATGGTACTATAGTACCTCTTTCAAAAAGCATGTATGCCGATGATAGCCATGATTTTGTAGCAGGAATAGTAACAGTTCCTGGTAAAGAAAAGTATACTTATAAATGGTTTAAAGAACAAGCTAGAGCAGCTTCTAAACCTAACACTACTCCTTATGTAAAAGATATAAAATCAGAAAAATACGGAGGTAGGTATAAAACTTTTCACGATAATATCGTAAAAGAAAAAAATTACATAGCTACTAAATTAGGAGTGGATAGTCAAACCTATGATCAGTACGCTAAGATAGCATTAACATTAGGTGGTGTTGAAACTGATTTTGGAAAAGGAAAAGTTTTTAATCTTCCTTTTTTAGATAGCATGGGTGAGTCTACAGGCGTTGCTCAAGTTACTGAATCCAACGTAGCTGATAAATATAAAAAGACATTAGCTAAATACAAAGATGATCCTGAAGCTTATAATGCAATGTCTGCTTTATTGTATGTAAGAGAACTAGATAAATATAAAGATAAGTGGTTAAAGTCTGGAGAGAAAGCTGGAGAAAGACCTTTCAATAGAACAGATGAATCTAGTATAAAAAATATTGTTAGAGAAGCACAAGGGAGAAAGCAACAAGGTTACATAAATAGTGATATAGTTTTATCAGGACCAGGATCAAATGGTAAATCACCACAAGATGTATTTAGATACACAGATGCTAATGATAAACCTAGAGAGATTAGACTTCCTTTTAAACAGTTTTGGCAATCTGATGCAGACTATGAAGAAGAAGTTAATGAAGTATTAAAGAAAGAAGATCCTACTCTTAGATTTTCTGATAAAGGTGATAAAGGAGGAAGAACTATCTACAAAAAGACTAAAGGTAATACCATACCTAAAACCTTAGAGGACTTTGTTTACTATGCATGGCAAACACCTAATGCTGTAGCTTATGGTGATGCTCAAGGTAACAGTACTTATTATCAGAAAGCAAAAGCTATACAAGCAAAACTTTTTGGTGAAAAGCTTGCTCAAAAAAAATTAGGAGGAGCTTCCGATTGGCTAGATAAATATGCTACGGGAGGTCCTATAGTAAATGCTCCTAATTATGAGAAATGGAAAGCAAAGTTACCTAAAGCCTTACAGTATGAAGGAGATTATGATTTAAGAGGATTATATAACTCTAATCCTAATACTAAACCTTCAGCAGATTTACATTTTCCTGATACTTTTAAATTACCTAATCATCCAACTTTTAGTGAAGAAAGTATTTATGCTAAACCACCTTTAAGATTTGGTAGTTGGTCACAAGAATCACAAGGAGATTATCTACCACCAAAAGATATTTATAGTAAATATTCTAATGGAGGAACAACTGGAGAATGGCTTGATAAATATGAAGATGGTCAAGAAGTTAGTAGTGGTGATCCTAAAACTAAAAAAAGATTTTCACCATTACTACAAAGTGTAATGGATGATAGAGCAAGTAATGTTTCAAACCCAAAAGCTAAAATACCAGCTAGTTTAATAAACCCCGCTTATAATAATGTTAAGGTAGCTCCTACAAAACAAGCTACTATTTCACAAACAAAGCCTGATTACAGGTCAGCTATTGCAAAGAAAGAAGAAATGCAAAGAGGATTAGAAAATGAAAATCTAATTCTTAATAAACAGACAGGACAATATCAAAAGAGTTTAGTAGAAAATACTCCTGCTAATCAAATGAAACTATTATTAGGTGCTGGTGCTGCTCCTTTTATAGCTGCGGGTGCTCTATCGGGTGCTGGAAGATTAGCAAGTTCAGGCATATGGCCGGCTCTTGGTACAGCACTAGAAGCATCACCCTCTTGGGCTTCGGGTCTTAGTATTAACAATGCCTTTGGAGTATTAGGTATGAATAGTATTGTTAATAAAGGATTGCTATCAGATGAGTATGCTAAAAATATAAGGGATGCAAACGGTGCTTGGGAAACAACAATGGCCGTAGGAGAACCTGTTTTTGATGTTTTTAATGCAGTTAGTTTGGCAACTAAAATGGGTCCAGCTTTTTATAATGCTGCACAAAATTTAGGTAAATATCTTACTGAGGAGACAGCTTTAAAGAATGCTTCTAAATTAAATCCTAAAGCTTTTAAAGAAAATCCTCTATATTATTATAGAGGTATAGGAGAAGAAGGATTGAAAACCGCTCAAGAAACTAATTTAATAGGATCTAAAAATCCTCAAGTTTATACTAGTCCTTATTTTGCTAAACAAGGAGACTTTAAAATAGCTAAGCATTTTAATCCTGACGTAATAGTTGAAGCAAAAGGAAAAAGTTTATATGATGATTTAACAAATTTAAATAAAGATGATCTTGTTTTTACTAGAAGTAACATGGGTTCTGTTCCTTTAAAACATAGTAGTTTATCTAAGGTAACACCAGGTGTAAATTTAGAAGGAGATCTTGCTGATGTTGGTTTAGAAGGTATTTCATTAAATAATCCAAATATTAGAATTTTAAAAAAAGATTGGTGGCAAGGATATAAACCTATAGAATTTAATAAAAATATACCAGGTTCTTCTAATGTAGGGGCTTCTGTAGAAAATAAATTAATTAATTCAAATACACAATTGTCTGATCCTATTCATATTAAAGCAGTTGAACATGTTAATGAAAATGTTAAAAACCTTAAATCTATTCCTAAATCACAAGTTGTTAATTCTCAGTTTGGGCACACATATGTTTTACCAGAAGGAATGACTATTGATAACTTAAATATGTCAGATTTAGAAGGTGCTAAATTAGATGATGTATATAATTCAATAGTAAAATTAAATCCAGAACTTAAAAATATAAATGTTCCTAAAAAACATGTTCTAGGAGCAGTAAGTTCTAATATGGCTCCGCAAGATATAGCAGATATTAATAAGTTACCTAGAGTACCTCAATTTATAGAACACGATCCTACAATGGGATTTGTTGATAACTTTAAAAAAGCTTATAATGAGACCAAATGGAAAAACTTTACAGATACTCATGAAGGTTTTGATTTTAGATTTAGTCCAGAGAGACAAAAAGAAATCATGAGAAGTTACAATCCAAAATTAAATGTTGATGCTGTAGATGATGTTGGTAGAGGTTTAACAAGAAATACAAATGAATTGCCTCCACCACCACATGAGATTATTTTAGATGAGCATTCAATTAATTTAGAAAGATTGACACCTAAAAATAAAAGAAAAATGATGTCTTTTGATGATTCTGATATAGGTGGTGGTTTAACTTTAAGAAACAATCCATCAAGAGTTAAAAATACAGAAGATATATTAGGAACAAAAAGAAGTATTAAATCTGTCATGGATAAAAAAACAGGTGAAAGTATTGATTTAAAAACTTGGAAAGATGATGATGGGCAATTATATTACTATATGTCTGCTAATATGCCTTCAAGTAAAATAAAAGCCGGAAAAGCATACATGGAAATTGAAAAACATATTCCAAAAGGCGCCTCTTTATTAGAAAATTCTAGTTTAAGTTATGATAGTTTTTTAAATATATTAAAACAAACAAAAAATCCTAAGTTTGAAACTTTTGTAAAAGGAAAAATAGACATGAATAACTCTGCTAAAAATGCGGCATTTAAAATTAAACCAATGGGGACGGCAGGATTAACAGAATTTGCTTATAAAAAGCATGCTGATAATGCGGTTAATGAATTAAATTTACTTTTAGATAAATACAATTTACCTAATGCTAATGTAACTAATGAGCATGGTAATTACTCAATACAATTACCAAATATAGGTTTAAAAAAATTATATTCTATTATAGGTTTAAATGCAATAGGAGCAGGAGCATTACAACAAAAGAAAAGAGGAGGCTGGCTAGATAATTATTAAACATTGGTAAAATTTTTATATATTTAACACGTACAAAAAACTATCACTATGAATGCACAACAAATGTTAGCACTGGGAGGATTTCCAGATACAGATCAAGGAAGAAAAGCTTTTTATGATAAATATCCAGATGAAGCATCTTTTCATAAACAAATGAAAACAGGTGGTTCATCCGGTGTAGCTTTCCCACAACAATCAACTATGGCAAAATTAACATCAAGAAAAAAAGGAGGATCCCTAAGCGGCGCTCCTTATGACGGGCAACCTACCGCAAAGGAATTCTTTCAACAAACCTGGATTCCTCCTGGGCCTGTAGGCTTTTATGAAGATGGTGGTCAAAATTCTCTTCAAGGTATGCAAAATCCAAACTTTAATACTGGTTATGCCTTAGGCGGCCAGAATACAAATGGAATTGCTTTTCCACAACAAGTTCCAGCTAATTATTTCTTTGCTGGTGTTCCATGGCAAAATGATTTAGGTCACTTTGCATACGGGGGAGGATTGCCTGGTGGCTCTAATGAAATGCCTTGCTTAGATTGCGGAGGCTATATGGAAATGGGCGGGGGCAATCAATTTGGTGGAGATGTTGATGGTGGTATGGACTACTTTAAAAAAGGTGGTCATTGGATTCAAGAAGCAACAAAGAATATGCGTACTGATAAACCATGTACTGGTTCAAAGTTTGGTGGGCAGGATTGTCCTCCTGGATCAAAAAGATATAATTTAGCTAAAACTTTTCGTGCAATAGCTAAAAAAGCTTACGATGGTGTTAATGATACAGCTCTAGATCCTCAAGGTGATTACATTGGTGGTATGAAAACAGACTTTGCTAAGGCGTTAAGCCAAAATCACGCTATGGCTACAGCCGATGATCTAGCTAACAACTATGATGCTATGGCTCAAAATGCATCTATGGGAAGTACCCCTATGGCAAACCATGGTTATAATATGGGTTATGATTACAATGGTATAAATCAAGATAACCTTAATAATTATAATATGGGTCAGGGAATGCTTGACAATATGAATAGTAAAAGAAAAATGAATAACAGTAATCTTTTAACAGGAGCAACAAATTTTGCTAAAGATTTTTATGACCCAAATAGAAACTTTGTAAACTGGAATCTTAAAAAAGCGGATGCTGTACCTAATGATCCTAATTTACTTACTAGTAAACATGGAGGAGAACTTTATAAAGCCGCTTTTGGTGTCGATGCTTTTGGTAATCCTTCTTCTGATCAAATGGGCCCATTATCAATAAATGAAAGTAATCAAAGAACTATTGATGCTGCTAAAAACTTACCTTGGAATAGAGGTAATCAAATGTTTGGACCTGGCCCACAAGGACCGCGTCGACCTGGGGGCAGTGGTAGTTTGTGTACTGAGCAAGGATGTTTTCCTTTATCCGATATTAATCCTAATACAGGACAACCTTGGGGAGGAATTGATCCAGGATTTAATCGTGGTGAAACACGAGCAAGTGCTGCTGACAAAGAGAGAAGAGCATATGAACGTGAAAGATATATTGATGAAATGATGAGAAGAGGTTCAGGTCGTTACGGTGAGGAAAATCCAGATTACTGGACTTCTCAAAATGGTCAAACCCGTTATGACTATGGTGATGCAAATTCTTGGTATAACTTAAACCGTTCAGGAGACTTTGGTGGCAACTGGAATACAAGAGGTTGGAATACGCCAAACCCGTTTTTTAATCAAATGTTTGGTGATCCTAATATGAGTACCCGTCTTGCATCTATAACTCCAGAAAGAGGACGGTTTGGAGATCTGTTTAACCGATCAGGAGTTGTAAGAAATCCTAAGAAAATTACTTACCGTTTTAACACTTATGTTAATCCTCAAACGGGAAAGGTTGAGACAAAAGCAGTACCTGTAGAAGGTTCTGCTCAAGGCCCTTCAACAGCACCAACTCAAGGACCCGCTCAAGGACCAACCGTATATAATGTGCAAAATAAACCGGCTGATTATAACTTCATGGATGAAAAGCAGTCTGGTCCAAGAGCAACTCAAACTCCTGATGTTCCTAAGTCAGATAGACAAAAACAGATTGAGCAGTATATGCAAACTATGAATACACCGCAAAGATCTGGACCACAAGGACCCCAAGCCGCACCAGAAGTATTTCCCATGCCAATCACGATGACCACTCAGGCAATGGAAAATATGCCAATTACTAGTCAACCTTTTAATATGCCTAACCAGTTAGATATACAAACTATGAATACACCAAGTGGTGTTAATAATCAATCTGGTTTAGTGGATCCTGCAACAGCTAGAAAAATAGAACAGCTTAAACAGAATAATCAATCTATACCAGATTCAAATTATAATTTTATGAATGAGCAAAGACCTGGTCCACCACCTGAGCAAGCTTATGGCGGAATGCCTGATTATAGTTATGCTTATGGTGGCTATTTACCAATGGCTGCATTTGGTTATAATGTATATGGTCAAAAAGATCCTAATTTTGCAGGTCCTTTATCTCCAGAGTATGAACAAACAATGATGGGAGCACAGCCGGCTAATGAACTAAAACCTCAAGATCCTACAGGAGGTTATGAATTAACTTCAACAAAAAAGAAAAAGAAAATGAATGGTCAAAATATTTATGGAGCTACCATGGGTGTTTTAGGAGGTCTTGAAAATATTGCTTTGAATCCAGACCGAAATGCTTTACAAGATGACATGGCAATCCGTACACAATCTCAGAATGTAAATTCAGCTGTTCGCGGCTATAGAGGAAATACAAAAGAAATAGGTATGGGTACAGGTTCTGATTTTGGCGGTATATCAGATTCACCACAAGGCTTTACTAAACAGGGAGGTATGATCTACGCTAACGGCGGAGCATATCAAACAGGAGTTCCTATGGATTTAACGGATGATGAAATAGAAGCTATTTACGCAGCAGGAGGTACAGTAAGTTACGTTTAATTAAAACACCATGAAGAAAAGAGTTATAATAAATTTACCAAAGGGCCAATCAGGCCTTCAGGTAAAGATGCGAGATCTTAGAGCAGGTCTAGGACTTAACGCTAATACTATGCCTTGGCCAATCATGGCAGGAAAAATGTCTGAGCCTAACATCCAAGTTAACTCAACACTTTCTCCTGTGCCCCGTGACGAGGCTAATTTAGAAGCTGAAAAAGGTGAGATTGCGGCGTTACCTACTAAGTCAGGTATTCCTGATACTTATAAGATTGGTGGCAAGCGTCACTATGAAGGAGGTACACCATTAAATCTACCAAAAGATTCTTTCATTTATTCTGACACTCCAAAGATGAGAATTAAAGACAAAGTTGTCTTAGCTCAGTTTGGTATGCCCGAGAGAAAGAGTGGCTATACTCCTGCAGAGATTGCTAAGAAATATGACGTAGCTCCTTTTAAAAAGATCTTACTTGATAAGAACACTGATAAACTACATAAGCAAACAGCTGAGTTAATGATTGCTAACTACAATCTTAAACTTGCCAAGCTAGCTTTAGTACAAGAATCAATGAAAGGATTCCCTCAAGGGATCCCTCTTGTAGCTATGCCTTATATTGAGTCTATGCAAATTGATCCAGCTGAGTTTGTACAAATGAACCCAGGGCAAGGTGATGCCAGTAGTCAAGGAGAAGAAGCTGGTTCTACTATGGCTTACGGTGGTGGTGTTGATTATTTTGACAATGGTGGATACAAATCTGAAGCAGAATACCAAGCTCATTTACTAGATCCCTATTCTCCAGAAAAAAAACAAGCAGAATTGGATTGGATAACAAGCCGAAATCTTACAGATGTAGCATCTCAATTCCTACCCCTTTATGAAACATATTTAGATGTTAAAAACATTTTTCAAGGAGCGGCTGCTGGTGACAGAGAACTTTTAAATTCTGGAGTTGTTGGTTTAGTTGAGCCTTTTGGTGGGAAAGCTCTAAGCAATGTTATTGATTATGCTACAGAAAAAGGGCTAGGTAAAGGTGTGGCTAATACAAATGCCGCTAAAAGAAATGCCATTCTAAATATGACTACATCAGATCTTCAAAAGATGTATACAAAATATGGACGAGGGGGTTATGATAAATGGGCTAAAGATGGATTTCCTAAATTAGCCTATGGAGGAATGCCTAGATATGACAATGGTGGTGGAATAACTCCAGAACAAGCTAAGGTAATGATGGAAAAAGCATTAGCTTCAAACGATCCTCAAGTAATGAAACAGGCCGCTGCTAATATTGCAGCAATGAAAAATTCAGGACCTTTTTCATGGGCTTGGAATCCTTTAGCTGATGAGTGGGATTTTGATAAGTATGAAGATATACTTAATAATAAATCTACGCAAGTAGAAAATTATAATGCAGGTCAGAAAAACTATACAGATTATAAAATTAAATTTTTCACAAAGGTTCTTCCAGAATATGAAAAAGCTTATACGCAATTTCAAGAAAATCCTTTAGCAGCTCCTAGTGTGGATATGCAAAAGATGAAAGACGTAATGAATGTAAAATATCAATTAGCAGCTTATGAGGCAGCAATACAAGCTGATAAACAACATAAGCCTATGCCATTGCCTGTTAGTGGAGATATTCTAATGGGTGATCCGAGTACTGTCTTTAACCCAGCCCTTCTTGACAGTTTTTTGCCAACAAAAGAAGTAGCGCCCTTGAAAAAAACAGAAACAGTACTTACAAATAACCTAGCCGTAGAAGAAGCTCAAAGAAGATTAGTTGCAGGACAAAAATCCCTCGATTCAACTAAAAATTTATCTGAACCTGATACAACTAGTGCTACATATAAGAAATGGAAAAACAAACTAGTAAAAAATAAATAAGCCATGCCAAAATATAAAACAAAAGACGGGGTATTTGATATTTTAGATTCAGAAGTTGCAGCCTTTCTAATAGACTATCCACAAGCTACCCTTGCAAGGGCTGTAATTTCTGCAGGAAGTAGTTCTAGTGCAGCGGAAGAAGCTGAAAGACAAAAATACATTAACTCAAATCCTGATAAAACAGTTACTCAAAAGGACTATGATTATTTAATGGATCTTTACAAAAAAGCAGAGGCGGCTGATGCAACCGGTACAAAAAAAACCAAAGAAGCTGAAACATTTCAGAAAGCTTACCATGATATATTGCCAGGAGTAGCTAGTAACATTATTGCACAACATCCTGTTAAAACAAGAAAAGCTAGAGATGAGGGAAGAACATGGTGGGATCTTGAAGGTAATGTTGATTCTTATTTTGGTCCAAGAACTATAAAGTATATGGAAGAGCTTAAAAAAAAGAAGCCTACTGAAAATGTTACTGAAATTGCACCTACGCCTCCACTTAAAGATGACACTAAAGAAAAAGAAAAAACGGTTGATGATAAGGTTATTGTAAGTCATGGTGATAAGGAAAGAAGATTTCCTCCTGTTCCTCCAGCATGGTGGCTACAAGATAAAAATAAAATGCTTAATGCTGGTTTAAATTATATGGGTATTAAAGCTTATAATCCTTGGGAAGCTCAAGCAACTTATATGACTCCGCGTACTACTTATCTTTCTCCTGAAAGAGCTTTAGGTGAAAACCAATCTCAAATGAATATGGCTATGAACACCTTAGCTCAATACAACAAACCTCAACAATTTAATGCTCGTATGACAGATATATCAGGTAAAGGCTTTGCTAATGCAGCTAATACTATTGCTGATGTTCATAACCGTAACATACAAATGTTTAACCAAAATTCTACACAAGAAGCAGCTATTAAAAATACTGAAGCAAGAGAACGTGCTGGTAGTGCTACAAGTATGTGGGATAAATATCAAACGGTTAGACAGAACTTTGATGCGGCTAAAGCTAATGCCCGTAATGTAATGGTTGATACACTTAATCAAGGTATTACTAACCGTGCAAATACCTACAACTTAAATCAGATGAACCCACAGTATGCGGTTAATCCTGGACAAGGCGGAACAATGTATTTCCATGATGGTAGAGATCTTAAACCTAGTCAATCTCCTACGGCATTATCTGATAAATTTGCTTCTAAGCTTGCAGATCCTAGATTTAAAGCAATGGCTAATTCAGATCAAGGTAGAAGCATTCTTTGGAAAATGACACAAGAGGAAGCTGGTATAAATAGCAATGACGATTATATGGCAGAATATCAAAGAAGCCGTCAAAGAGGTGCTAGTAATCAAACCCCAACCCCAGCAGGATACCCTTCACAAGATAGTTAAATTTTAAAAGTTTATTAAACTTTATAGATTTTTTACATATATTTACAACAAATTAAAGTATGGCAACTTATATACCCGGTGTAGCAGACTATATACCACAATTACAGCCTTTCCAACCAGATTATAATTTTCTGGGGAACATGCTTCAAACAAAGCAGTCTCAGTATGACTCTAATTATAAGCAGTTAAGTCAAACTTATGGCACCTTATTAAACTCGGACATGATGCGGGAAGATAACATTCAAAAACGCAATGAGTTTTTTAAGATGATTGATAATGATATTAAACGTGTATCAGGACTTGATTTATCCTTGCAGCAAAATACGGACTCTGCTAATAAAGTATTTGACTCTTTCTTTCAAAATAAAGATATGGTTAAAGATATGACTTTTACTAAGGAGTATAATAAACAATTACAAAATGGTGAAGCCTTACGTAACTGTATTGATCAAGAAAAATGTGGAGGTAAGTATTCTGACGTTAGTGCTCAAGCTTTACACTACAGAGCTGAGGAATTTAAGAAAGCTAGTAAAGCGGATGCCATGAGCATGTCTCCTGGAAGGTTTGTTCCTCAAATCAACATGCAGGAGAAAGCAACCAAGTATCTTGAAACACTTTTAGGTAAAGGTGGTGACGGTGGATTTGGTGTACAGAATGTAGTAATGAGCCAAGATGGTAAGTATAACATTACTTTAAAGAATGGAGCATTATTAAATGCCCCTTTGCAACAATTACTTCAAGCACAGTACAGTAAAGATCAAGATATTATTGACTGGAACAATACTCAAGCATATGTAAATCGTAAAGGTTTTGTATCACAAAATCTTCAGAAATTTGGCGGTGATGAAAATGCAGCTGAAGATGAATACTTCAAACAACTGGATGGTCAATTCCAAAAGAGTCAAATTGAATACCAGCAAGCTGTTGAAGAACAAAATGCAGCACGTGCTAAGAACAATCTACTAGCTCAAAATATTAAAAAGAATGGTTCAACAGGTAATGATAAACTTGCAAAAGATTATGTTGCTTCAGGAACAGATGCCGCTATAGCACAATCAAATTCTAAATATACAGAAGATACTCACAACATTGCAAAATCTGTATTTGAAGCTGGTGAAAATAGAGCTCAAAGACGTAACCGGGCTGATCAGTTATTTGGAAGAAGCTTAATGAATAAAGAGATCTCTGAATCGGCTACTCGTGCAGCAGCAATGACTGGGGGTATTATAAAAAAGGACGCTGACCCGTATGCAAAGAGTTACTACGATTTCTCCTTGGATATGCAAAAGATGACAAGTCAATACAACTTAATGGACCGCAACGCTATGCGTAATCACGTCTATGATCTTAATAAACAGAAAGCATTAAAAGAATATGAAAAGCGGGCATCTGCGGTAGGATTAAGTAATCAAGGTGTTTATGTAGATGGTGTTAAAGGTACCACAGCTACTGCTCCAGATGAAGAAGGTAAAGAGACTATAGCACAAGTTGCTCAAGAAACTGCGTCAGCTTCAGCATCTGCGTCAGCTTATGCGTCAGGATACGGTAATACTTTATTAGGTATTCTTCAAGATCCTAATGCATCTAATGATGAAAAGCTTGTTGCTAAAGCAACTCTTCAAAGAATATATGGTGTAGCAAAAAAAGGAGATAATGGTAGCTATACAAGCTATGGTTTTGATCCTAATACAAATTCTTTTATTGATAACAGAGGTGTTGCACATAATAAAGCTGAAGATGTATCTGGTGTTTATAACTGGAAAGATTTATATACTAAAGCTAAAACAGAAGCTGATAGTCATAGCAGTGTTCCCAGTCATGCTTCATATCTTGAAACAACAGGTAAAAAATTAAATGACCAATATGATTTACATTTAAAGCAATTAAATGCTACAAGTAAAGCTTGGGTAGATAATAATAAAAATGTAAAAAGTTACGGCGGTACTGAAATGACAGGGCAAGATTTAAAAGATTGGAATAACATGTTTGCAAAAGATAATCAATTAAAAAGCCTTGAAGAATATACTAAAGATTACATACTTTCTAATCCAAGTTCTGATGAGGAAGATGCTAATGATGCTTATGAAGAAATGAATGAAAAATATAATAAAATTTATAGTTCTGGAACAACTACTGGTAAAGATGTTAATGGTAATCAAGTACCTCTTGTAAGATCTACCCATGGAGCAAGTATGTTTAATAATCTTGGTGGTGGTACTTCTGCTGGCGGTGGTGTAATATTTGAATTTGATTCAGATAGTCCTGCAGCTCTTGGTACAAGAGGCTTAAATACTTTTTATAATGATGCTCAAAATACTACAGCTATATGGACAATTGGTAACTATGCTACAAAAGAGGATGCTACAAAAAATATGGCTCTAAATGGAGCTAATGCTAAAATTGCAATGGATCAATTAATGCAGGACTTACGTACAGGTAATTTAACCAAAGCTGAAAAAGCAAATGTAGTAGGTCAAATAATGTATATGGACGTCGCTCTTGGTGATAAAAACATGGTTGGGACAACTATTAAGTTTCCTCCTAGCTGGTTAAAAAAATATCAAGATAGTGCTAAAGAAATAACCTGGGCTGACGATACTCGTTTATCTTCAGAAGGTATATCCATGTATGTTGACAAGAAGACTGCAAAGAATGAATTTACTGAGACTTTTAAAATGAAGCCTTATGATTACATCTTACAACATGATAATGCAAAAATAGCATATGATATGGGTAATGGTCATACAAGCACTCTTACTATTAATCCTAGGAATCCTGATGGTAGTTTTAGCGTTATAGGAGACGTAGGTGGTTATGATGCTAAAGGTATTTGGCAGCCCGTTTCAGCAACTAAAACTTATTATGGTGATGTAGGTGGACAAAATTTATACACATCTCTTAATGTTTGGATGAACCAGATTAGTGATGCTAATGTGGCTTATGCTAACGGTAAACAACCAAACAGAGTATATGATCCAAAAAAATTACCAGAAGTACAATCACTGCTTCAAGCATCTTTGGGTGGAGAGCAACCTCAAATGGATCCTAATCAAATGTTTATGCAAGGAGTAAATAATGCTTTATATGGAAAATAATCATGGATGATGAAACTAATTCAAGTGGGCTAGTAGCTCCACCAATAATGCCCTCGCTACCCGAAGTTCAAGCATCATCAGATGCTATGGCTTTATTAAATACACCACCTCCTTTTATTACACCCGTAGTTCCTAGTGGAACACCTGTTAATATTGGAATTAATGAACAAGTTCAGGGAGACTTTCGTACAGGTCCTGCCCCTGGTAAAAATCCAGGACAGGTAAAGCAGAAAGGTACCCTTGACTTTGTTAAAGCCGCTACAAATTATATGGCGGATGACCAGACTGTAAAAGACCCTTATAAATACGGAAGAGCTTATAGTTATGGCGCTGGTTACAAAAATCAAAACTTTGACCGTTATTATAAACATAACAAGTTTCAAGAATTAGGGTTTTCTCCATACAGAGATAATGAGGCTATCTATAATGAAAAAGGATCTTGGTGGGATGATTTTAGTCGTATGCGGGGTGAGTGGCATGATCTTGCTTGGTCAGGATTTAAATCTGTATGGGGTGATGAAGGCGCTGCTAATGAAGCTATGGAAAAAGGCATGGCTGTTGGCTCTTCCTCCCGAGGTGGTCTAGGTGGTGGTATTATAAATTTTGGTTTAAACTCTGCTTATACAGTAGGTATCATTGGTGAGCTTGCTTTAGAAGATGTAGCTTTAGCTGCTATTGAGTATGGTACGGGTGGTTTAGCCACGCCGCTTGTAGGTGAAGGGGCTATTGCAAGAAACTCTATGGCTTTTGGCAGATTGATTAAAGCTTGGAAAGGTACTTATGAGTTTATGAAAACTTTAAGGAGTGCTGAGAAAGCAAAAGAATTGTTTACTGCAGCTAAAGCTGGAGAAAAACTTACAGACTTTGCTAAGTGGGCTAATCCGTTTCAACGTTCTATGGAGTGGAGTACACATCTTGCCCAAGGTACAGGTGGTGTAGATAAGTTAGGTAATTTAGCTAAGGTCAGTAAAACCTTTGGTAACTACTACCGAGACATCCGTGAACTTAATATGGCCCACTCTGAAGCTAAGCTTGAGGGTGAAGGCGCTTCAAAAGAATACCAACAAAAACTTATTGATGACTTCTATAATGAGAATGGTAGAATGCCTAATTCAGGAGAAGAAGCTCAAAAAATATATGATAGTGCGCAGTCTGTAAAAGCTACTGTTACTCTAGCAAATGATGCTACTATATACTTTACTAACAAATTAGTTTTTGAAGATTTATTTGAAGGCATACGTCCAGGGGCTAAGATAGCTGATGCTTTTCTTGAAGGAACTGGCCGTTTTATGAAACGTACTGCGGCAAAAGATTTTAAAGCCGGTGCTGTAGATGCTGTACAAGCCGGTGTAAAAACAACTGGACAAAAAGCAAAAGACTTTTTAACTAAATCAGTATACGTGCCTTGGAGCCGTCAATACTTTCTAGGTAACTTAGGAGAAGCGCTTCAAGAAAATGCACAAGAAGTAATTACTCAGGGAGCTTTAGATTATTATGATAAGATCCATTCAGATCCCTCTCAATTAGGATTCTATGGTACAATGGCATCTATTGGAAAAGGTGTTGGTGATCAGTTTTCAGCAAAAGGCGCTGAGACTTTTTTATCTGGATTTATGATGGGTAGCTTAATCCAAGCTGGTGGTAAAGGTATTAAAACTTTAGGCCAACCTATTGGACGCGGTGCTCAAGCTGCTACTTATGCTGCAACTAGTGGTAAGTACGGTAAAGAATGGTCTGCTAAGTCAGAGTCTGAGTTAGCTAAAGAACAAGCAGAAAAAACAGATAATGATGTAATGAAAGCTGCAAACTTTGTAGCTGAGAATGCATTAATATATGGTGGCCATAGAGCTGATATTGCTGCTGGAATTAAAACAGCTGTAGAAGCTAAAAATCAAAAAGCCCAAGAGGGTGATGAAAAAACAGCTCGCGATATGCGGACTGAAGCTCAGATCAATCATTATGATATGCTGGCTAGAACAAACAACATGGGAGTTCTTACAGAGCACATTGATGATATGCTTACAC
>Ga0315293_10002187_pt1 | contig 18908 bp, 20 predicted proteins | sample YL17G13_20_MG_FD_203071 | JGI IMG/M metagenome (GOLD analysis project Ga0315293, IMG submission 203071) | Sediment microbial communities from Yellowstone Lake, YNP, Wyoming, USA - YL17G13_20 | ecosystem: Environmental > Aquatic > Freshwater > Lake > Sediment | place: USA: Wyoming | collected... | reverse complement strand
TCACGCCCTCACCAAGACGGTAGGTTCCGCGCCGACGTTCTGCATCGGAGAGACCCCGCGCAACATCGAGCACCAGCTCGGAGTTGTCGGGGCTGAGAATGGCGATCATGCCACGAAACATGCCCGCATGGATCTCCAGCACCTCCAGCACGTCGGACATGAGCTTCTCAAGCTCACCACCAGCCGCAAGGATGTGCGCGATGTTGTAGAGGACCGAGAGGCCGTTGAACCGGAGACTTGTTTTAAGCTCGGAGATGACCATGTGACATTGACTCCAACTGTGCGATACATTTTTGTAACCGAACAAGACCAAAATGCACTATTGAGCCGTTCTGACGCAAGAGCGGTCAACTCAATGATCGCGGATTGAAGCGTCCCAACGCGGCAGATGGGTTGATCTGACTCGTTGTTGCGCCGAAACCTCCGAGCCAGCGAGAACTCGGAGGTACTGACCCCAGGATACTCCTCGTTAAGGGGCTGGCCGGCACAACGGTGTATAATGCAACGGGTGTGCCATTGGCGTGGCGATGGGAGGCTCGGGGGGATTCGGTGGGATCAGCGCGGGGACAGACGCTGCAAGTCATTGTCGGAGTTTGGATTAGCAGGTTTGGTGCGGACTGATTACGACCGAGGACAATGCGGTGTCGATCGGGGCAGCTCCGGGGCAACGACACACGCCCGTATCGGAGATCGTGCCCATCACAACCATCGTTTCCGGGCCGGCGCGGCTGAGGTATCTTGCGGCGAAGTTGGTCATCGGGGATATACCGATCACATGCGACCGCGAGGGAAACGTGGCGGGAGAGTGCACGCTGGTTGATCGTGGGTCGGTGGGATTGCATCTGTCAACGGTACGCCGTTGACAGATGCAATCCAGGCCCCTCACCGGAGTGTGATTCTCGTCGAACTCGCGGATCGACCATCCGCAGACCCGGTGCGCTCAATGATGATGCTCGGGCTCCTGGTACGGCCTTGCGTCAGGTGAAGTGGAACCCGACGCCCGGACAGCGAGTAGAACTCCACGCGAGCAGTGGCTGGCGACACTGGCGCGCGCAAAGGCTGATGCCAGGTGACGCGCACAGTGGAGAAGCAGTTGGGATGGGTCCCGGCCTGCACCTTCGCAGCGTACGCGACGGTTTTTGCCAGGCCCGGGGTACTCGATCGACGTTTGGGGTAGCCGGGGTCCCACGAGAGTCCGGCCTCTGCAAGCGCGGTGTCAAGCGAGCGATCGAGCAGCATCTCTCCCCATGCGTCAACCGATGTTTCTGCGCCGTGTCCACCGGGAATAATGTCGTGGGCAAGGGGGCTTGCCTTTCTCCACCAGAGAGAGGAGGGGGCGTCCTGCTCAACGTCCATGTCGTCGTAGCCAAAGCACATGGCAAAGCGGTTGCCCAGGACACCGGGCGTCACCGTCGGACCATTCGGGCCACCCCACACATCCCACGGAATGAGCCATTCCTGACGGCGCCAGGTGTTCTCTGGAGCGAGGATCTCGACCGAGATCCCGCACGACTGAGTGAGCTGTGACTCAGTCGTTGCTCCGCCATCCATCACGGAGAATGCATCGCACAAGTCACTCGAAGCGCTGTTCGGCCAACCCACCCCCATGCCGAGAGAGCCGATGTCGCGAAATGTGGTTTGGATGTTCAGAAACTGCCCCGTCAGTTGGTGAGAGTCAATGCAGGGGAAGGCCGGGGCTGTGGAGCCGTACAGCGTGGCGGCACTGCGTTTCTCCACGAAGATGGACATGGCGTCATCCTGTCGCGAACCCGTCGGTGCGACGCCGGACCCGTAGTCGTCGTCATTGACCTCAAGCAGCACGTACACGCCCAGAGCACCGTAGGCAAATCGGACTACGCACTCCACATCGCGCGACGAGAGAGGGGAGGGTCCGGAAGTCCAGTTGTCAAGAGCCCAAAGAACCCCTGCAGACAGATTCGGGGTCGGTTGGAGCTCCCAGGCGTACCAGAACCGGGACAACGTGCCATCGCCAGCGTCGAACCATCCCTCCTGCTCAGGCGTGAGTGCGTACGCAGACACGACAGGGAGAGTGTCTGTCCCATGGTACCTGTGGTCCATGGTCCGAACCACCTGCCCGAACGTTTGAGTCGCAGCCACAGCCAGGAGAAGTGCGGGAAACAGAGCCTGTTTCATGGATCGCCTCCATTCGTGAAGAATCATGTCTCAGTCTGAGTAGTTGCCGATTCGCCCGGCGGGGTTCCCCGTGCTCGATCAGTCGTCTCTGAGGTCCGCAGAGCCCGCACTCAGAACACCAGCCGGTATCTCCGCCCTGCGCCACTTCCCAGGCTCTGGACAAAGCCCGCTGCCACCAAACTATTGAGGGAGTAGATCACGGTGCGACGAGGAACGCTCGTCCGCTCGATGAGCATCCCCGTGGTCATGAGATGCTCCGGCGCATCGCGGAAGCACTCCAGGATTCTCAGCGCAGTGTCAGACAAGCCCTGGAACCGATCGAACTTCTCGCAGTAGTGCGAGAAGTTCTTCTGACTCTCAGCAAGCACATCAACCATGTAGTCGAGGAAGTGCGCGTACTCGTATGCCGCAGGGTCAGCGTTGAAGACACCACCCGAACACCGCTGAAGCACCCGGTAGTACGTGCTGCGCGATCGCTCGATGGCCCTGTCTATCGCACACAACGGCGCAGATTGACGGAATGGCGACTCCTTCGGCGCCATCAAGGCCGCATGAAACAACAGCCGGGAGAGCCGACCGTTGCCGTCTTGGAAGGGGTGAATGGCGAGAAACCTGAACACGAACTCCACGGCCACGGCGATCGTGGCAGCATTCGCATCGACCTCCTCGTTGTACCATGAAACCAGGTCTGCCATGGCCGTCTCGGTGGCAATGCCGGGGTCTGCGGTCTTGAGGACGGTCCGCTGACGACCGGTAACCGAATCGGTCTCAACAACGGTGTTCGGAACCGTCTTGAAATCTCCGGCGTGGTATTCTGCGCTGCTGTAATACCGAAGCATCTCGCGATGGAGGCCCTTGACAGTGGCGATGGATAGCGGATTGAAGTCTGCGGCCGACGAAGAAACGATCTGGATGGCAGCCCGATATCCCGCCACCTCCTCAATGCTGCGTTCCTTGTCTTTGGACAGTTTGTCCTTGATGAAGCGTTCTCTGTTGGCATACTCCAGGTGCGGTTCCGCCTTGATCGTGGTGTCGATCCACTCGACCTCGATGTCGGTCAACACCGCGTTCTCGATCCGGGTGGAGGCGCCGATATTGCTGATCATGGATTGGGCGGCAACGAAGCTCAACTGGTCGCGAGACAGCGTCGCGGCCACGTGGCTGATCCGGTCGTAGGCGAGGGTGAGCTTCTGCAGTTTCTTCTGCCGGGCAGGGGTCAGCGTATAGTGAAGCATGTATGGAAGATACCTCGATTGTGCAACATTGTGCAACTATTCGACTTTGGAAGTTGCACAATTCTGCACGAGAAGGGGCATGGGCGCGGCCCCACACCGTTCGGTGCGGCATCACGACTCTGCCTCGCTCTACGCCAAGGCCGGGGCATGGACTGGACGCCATCCTACGCGCCGTTCCACGTCCTCAGTCCCGGCACACGTTGGAAATGCGCGTCGTAGGTCACGAGCGTTGCTCCGGTCTCGAGTGCTTGCGAGGCAATCCATATATCGTTGAGGGGAATTGGCGTGCCGGCAGTGCGGAGTTGCGCGAAGACTTCGGCATACACCTCCGAGGTCTCGGATGTGATGTGCGCCATGCGCACCGACGGTTTTGCGAGAAACTCATCCAGTGCGCGGCGATTCTCTTTCTGTCGAGTGCCCAACCGAAAACCGGCCAGCACTTCCCCGAGAACGACGACCGAGAAAAGCACGGTCTCGGCCGCACCAAGGAGAGTGCAGACATCTTGATCGCCCGCGCAGAACCGCGTGTAGGCGTTGGTGTCCAGAAGGATGCTTTTCATTTCCAATCCTCCTGGTCAACCGTTTCAAAGGCGGCTGTGATGCGCTCAAATTCCTGCACGTCCTTCTGAGTCCATCGACCGCAGAGATCGGAGAATGGGTTGCCCGCAGGAGAGCCACTTTCGCGGCGAATGCCCAGAGACTTCTCCAGAAGGCCCTTGATGGTGGCATTGAGGCTCAGACCCTCAGCCTTTGAGCGCCGACTCAGCTCGGACCAGAGCGTGGAATCGAGTCCGTGGAGGGTGATGGCTTTCATGTGGTTCTCTTATTGTGATTGTGGTTCTGGTGATGAACCATCTTTGGTTCAGTATACTGAATTATAGTTCGTTGCCTCGTTGCAGTCAAGTTACTTCCGCGTCCCCGGTGCAGTTCGAAACCGACATCGCAGGCGGAACCCCGTGACAGAGGTTTCTCCGGGCGCATTCGTTGCCGCAGTCTTTCACCCCGATCTATTTTGGATTCGGATCACTGTCAAGGACGTGCATGAAGCCGCAATTCTCATTTCATCCGTACCTGACGCATTCGGTACTGAGGCGCAGGAGCTTCACACGGGAAATGTGCGTGAGGGTCATCCTGAATGCCGCGAAGGTGGTTCGTCAGGACGACGGCAGGTTTCGATTCTACGGACGACTGAGGGAGTTTCCGGGCAGGTGGATCCGAGTAGTCACACTTGAGGACAAGACGACAGTGCTCAACATCTTTGTCGACCGGGATTTCCATCCATGAAGATCAATTACTTCGCAGACATCGACCAGCTTGCCATTGTCTTCTCAGACCGCAAATCTGCTCTGACGAAGGAGATTGCTCCCGGGGTTGTGGTCGACTGGGACAACAAGGGCAATCTGGTTGCCATGGATATCGAGCACGCGAGTTCGAAGATGGACGTGTCGTCGCTCAAGCTGAACGATCAGCCCGTCGTCCCGTTCGATCCTCGTCTCTCCCGGAATCCCTTCCGGCAACTTCGCGTCTCTCCAACGCGACCCAAGGCGATCCGAAAGCCCTGGAAGGCCCGAGTAGTCGCTGCATCCAGCAGGTAGACCTCGTCCGGAAGTCGCGAAGCCGCCGTCTACACGGGGATTGGGACGGAGTATTATTTACCATAATAGTGACGGACGCCGTATCGTCCAGTCCACGTGACATGACGCGGTGGGTCTCTCCAGAGCACGGAATTGCGTGTCGTCGAAGCACGACCTAAATATGGTAAATAATACTCCGTCCCCACGCCCTGGCACTCCTTTCCACATCGCGCGAATTAATAACCGCGTTGCGCGAGTATCAGCAGGGCCGCAGGATCAGCGGCGTTCTCCGGGTAGCAGAATGAAACTGCGGCAGGAATACTGTATTTACGAAAACGGTGCTCGACAAACTCAATCTCCTCGATTATCACTTCCGAAACGCATATCAGAACCTATACTCTCTTATTTGTCACCTTTTCCTCATAGGCATGTACCGTGACAAGCCATTCGCTTCGTATAGGCTGGTTTTCCTGCAGACAATAGTAATCCCAGACCGCGCCATACGGCAGTATGCGCGAATCGTCAAGCAATGCCAGACGACCCGTTGGGTCGGCATTGCTTTCGGCTTTACGTATCGCATCCTTTGGTTCGAGCATGGCAATAAGGATAGCTTTGAGGGTTGCACGCGCGCCAATGACCCAGGCAGCAATGCGGTTGATGCTTGCATCAAAATAGTCGAGCGCTAAAAAGACCCGATCGAGCCACCCGTTCCAAACAAGCTCCCGTGCTGTGTCCCGTAATTCATCGGTCAAGGTTACCACATGGTCCGAATCCCACCGCATGGGTCTGCTGACATGAATGAGCAGACGATCCATGAAAAGGAGCATGGCTGAAAGTTTGTCGGCGATGGATTCGGTAGGATGGAAATGCCCCATGTCAAGGCACACCATCAGATGGTTCCGCAACGCATAGGCAAGATAGAATTCATGCGAGCCGGCAGTATAACTTTCCAGTCCGATGCCAAAAAGCTTTGATTCTACGGCGTCAATCAAACATGCCGAATCGTGTTGTACGGCAAAAATTCCATCGAGCGATTGCATGAGCCTTTCGCGCGGGCCAAACCGGTCGGCCGGCATCTCCTTTGATCCATCGGGAATCCATACATTTGTTACGCTTGCAGTGCCTTGCGTTTTCCCAAAATGTTCACCGATCTGGCGGCATGCAATTGCATGATCGACCCAGAATTTCCGGATGGACGGATTCGCCGATGTCAAGGTTGCCCCCTGTGCGGCCAGCGGGTGGTTAAAAAAGGTAGGGTTAAAATCGAGGCCAATGCCCTGATTTCTTGCCCAGGCAACCCACGATGCAAAATGCTCGGGCGCAAGTTCGTTACGGTCGACCTTCTTGCCGTTGGTATCGGCATATATTGCATGCAGGTTTACCCGATGCGTACCGGGGATCAATGCAAGGGCTGTTTGTAGATCGTTCTGGAGTTCGTCGGGAGTGCGGGCAGCCCCGGGCGCAGCGCCGGTTGCGATAATACCGGCAGCCCCACCAAACGAATGTTCGAATCCCCGCACGTCATCGCCCTGCCAACAATTGATAGAAAGGGGAATTTTTTTGAGAGCGCCAAGCGCCCTTTCGCAATCGATTCCATTTTCGGCAAACTGTTCGCGCGCCAGGCGATAGGCCCGTTCGATGCGCATTGGTGTGCTGCCATTGACAATCCGTGACAATACGCCGGACGATGGTTTCGTTTGCCCGGAATCGGCAACCTTGCGCCGATAGTTTTCTACTTCCCATGTGTCAATAAACCGGCCCTGTTCTTCGGTCATATAATGCGCACCGCCAAAGCACGCGGTAAGCTGCGCCAAAAGCGCGCCATCCAGCGCAAAGGCCAGAGCGGTTTGAGCTGAAGATTCGCTTGTGCCAATGCCGAATACGCCCTGGTCGGTGGCCCAGACCCGGGGTAAATGACCATAGGATTTTGTAAATTCGACCACCGGGCGCACATCGATATTCGAGTGGAGATAATGTCGCTTTGTGTAAACAATATGATCGGGAGTCGGGGAGAGTGGCGCCAAAGCGCTCCATCCGGATGCTGCAATACAGATGGGTTCATTCTGACCCACGGCATCCAGGCATTCGATGATTCTGTTGCATATGTTTGACGATGGCGCTTCGCCCACTATCGCGTACAAAGAGATGCCGAAGTCACGATATCGATTGCGCAGCGTTTCCATAACCGAATCGTAAAGCGCGATGATTCTTTCTGTGCTATCGGCGGCAATGAAAATACCATGGTTCTGCTTAATGACAATTTCGGGCTGTTTGCCGTGCTTTTGCTGGTATTCCGCAAGGGCGTGATATGCCGCCATACTCAATGTATAGCCAGGATCCACATACGACATCCATAAGGCATCGGGAAACATTTTTTTGCATTCCTGGGCGCCATTTTGCGAGCAGGTCAGCCCATTTACCAGCGCTGGATGGGTGTGCACAACATATCGCACAGTAAAGGCTTCGTGCAACGGCGTTTCGACGGATGGACGGAATTGCTCGAAACCGGGAAGCATGGATGATAGAAGAAGCTCCTTGGCGGCGCTTTCGCGTTTGTCGGGTTCATGAGGGACAGCAGCGGTAAAAATATTCCGCAGCTTCAAGCGGTCGACGGCAACAAGCGTGTCTTGGCTTACCGCCGAAAGCGCAATGCCCGACGGCTTTATCCATAAACAGTCGCCATCCTTTACCGATGCGTTTCCACCGCCGCCAAGAACATAATCCGCAGTGCCGTATTCTTTGCATAGGTCAACAAGCCCGCTTATGAAATCCATAATCCGCTCCTGGAAAAAGCAACTCTTCTGAATAGAATATACGCAGAAACGGAATGGATTTCTTGGACGGAATCGTCGATTTCTTGGATATGAAAGCAGAAAAGGAGCAGTGCGCTCTACATGGCGTTGCGCTTTTTGCGGTATTCCTTGGGCGACACCTCGTATTCCCGCACGAAAAGACGGCTGAAATATGCAGGATCATGAAAGCCAACATCGTAGCAGATGCTGCTGATGGGACGTGTGGTAGAACCAAGCAGTCTGCGCGCCTTTTCGAGGCGGACATGGTTCAGATAATCGGTGAGCGACATGCCTGCAGATTCTTTGAAAACATGGGCAAGACGGGATTCGGAAAGACAGGCGAAATTGGCCACATCGGAAACTGACATATCAGAATTGTAATGTTTTTCGACATAGGCAATGGCCTTGGAAATAGACTCTTTCTTCGCGGCGAATTCGTGTTTGAGTCGCGGCGTCGACAGGCTATTTTCAAAGCTTCGGCTGACGCTGACCACCAGATGCAAAAACAGTGCTTTACGCATGGTTTCCGAAGCGCTCTCGATTGTTCTCTGCTCGTCAATAATCCCTTTGAACAGACCCTCGATCTCTTCCTGCCAGGCAGGCGTCAAATGCAGTTTGTGGCAGAATTCCGTTTCGTGCCTGAACAATGGTTCGGTAGCAAAAAAACCGATAAAGCCAGGAGATGACGACAGCTCTTTTGAGAGTCTCTGCAATGCGTCGATGGTAAAAAGCATGTTGATGATGTTCAGATTTTCGGTGGAATCGTAGCCATGTATTTCATTGGGCAGAATAATAAAACAGTCGCCCGAAAAAATCGGGTAGGTATTTCCATGATGCCAATGTTTTCCGGTGCCCGAGCGGACATAAACAAACTCGTTGAATGAGTGGCTATGGCGCGCCATGGCGGGCTGTAGATAAGGCATCACATAGAGCCAGAATCGCTCAAGATGTCGTTCGACTACTTTGATGTCGTTGTCGGGGATAAGCATGAGAAAGAAACATACTGCCCTGCGATTTCAAATGTCAAATATGATTTTCGCGGGACACTGTCACGCCCGGACTCCACCGTTCTTGCGTCTCTTCGCGTTGCGGAGAATCTGGTTGCGCAACAACCGAGGCCCATACCGGGCCACCAGGCCCACCGAGGCCTTAAGCACAGGGTGCGCGTTGTGGCCGTAGTCGGTCCAAATGGGTTGGGCCCAGGTTAGGTTGTGATCCCAGCAGGCAGTCACCAACTCATCGTGCAGTGCGGTGAGATCGCCCTTGTGAAATGCGGTGGCATACTCAAGCCGGGTGGTGAGCATGGGCGTGAAGAGCAGGGGAATGATGACACATTTGTACGGCTTGAGCGATCGCACAACGTCAATGGTCTGCTGCACATCGTCCGGCTCCTCGCCCGGAAGCCCCATGATGATGGTGGCGCAGCATACGAAGTGGTTCTCGTGACTGATGCGAAACCCCTCACGCACCACATGCGGCCACTCCTCGGGTGCGTAGGGAAAGACCTTGCCGCGCATGTGACGGCCTATGAGCTTGGGGCTACCCGTCTCAATACCCACCTGATAGTAGTTGACGGGGCGGCGCTTGGTGCCCAGCTCCATGATGCGCGAGATGTCCTGCACGGTCTGCGGCGAACTGACAATTGACGAGAGCGACACATGGCTGATGCCCATGAACTTTACGCCGGGCGCGCTGTGCACGCGCTCGAAGAGATTGGTGACGGCCTCGGAATTCACCTTGAGACCGTCGGACTGGTACAGCAACATGTCTTCGCCGTGCAGGATGACGCCCGTGTTGCCCGCATCCATGTTGACCTGCACTTCGGCCAAGATGCGCTCCACGGGCCGCGACCGCACCTTCTTGACCGACGGCACGCAGAAAGCGCAGCTCCGCGCGCATCCGCGTGTGGCCTCCACAAGGCCAATGGTGGTGCCGCCTACAATGTCGGGGATCTGCTCCAGCGGCACGGGCTCGCCGTCAACGGTGCGGGGAAGACTTGCGCGACCACCATCGAGCACCTGCCGAAAGAGCTTGGGTGCGGTGATCTCGCCCTCGCCCACTACCACGCAATCCACGCCAAGTGCCTTCTGCTTGGCCTCATTCACCGACAACTGCCAGGCGCCCGGGCCGCCCAGGAAGATGAACGGGCGATGCTTCTTGATTGACAGATGGTTTAGCAATTCGCGCAGTTTGTGGGCCATGCGCCCCTCACCGCCCCAGATCTCCACGAAAGTCGAGGTGGCAGGTCCCACGCCAAGGGGATCGTTGGAACTGATGGAGATGATCTTGGTGTCGGCAGTCACGGCTTTGTCAAGATGCTCGGGATGAGCGACGATGATGTCTTCGCGTCGAAAGCCATTGGCAAGCAGTGCAGCCTCGATGCGGCGCATGCCTGCATTGGCGAAGCGCAACCTGCCTTCGGCGTCGGCCGGGGCATTGGGGCAGAAGAGCGGGTAGTACACCCATTCGGGCAGTGTGCCGGTGGGTATGCAGGCGCTGAAGCCCAGGAACATCAGCCCGTGATATGAGCTGGCCATGGTTCGGTCGCAGGTGATGACTATGGGGTATCCCACGAAGAGGTTCCCTTGGGAGACAGGTTGGTGGTCGGGCCGTGCATGGATCTGCGCGGCGAGTGAGAACGGCAACGATCTGGGCTGGATCGCTGCGGCTCGTATCATTGAAAATACCTGCTCCGAGGGGGGTGAAGCCAAGATCGGCGAAGACAAGCGCGGGAAGGGCCGGGGATTTCCTGGCGCGGCGGTTGGTGCAAGCGAGGAAACGACAAGAACCGGACACGGATTACGCGGGTGTGGCGGATACTTCGACTCCGCTCAGTACAGGTCTTCACGGATCAGAGACTTCGGGGGAGGAGAACGGCGACGACGCCCGCTCACCAGAGGAGGAGGGACGCTGGCTGAGCGGAGTCGAAGCCAGCGTCGACGACTCGGTTGAGGCCGTGTTACGCTCAGAACCGCATCGTCAGCCCGCCGACAGCAGCCCTGGTACGCAGGTCGAGCGCCAGATACGGAGCCACGTGGAGCGCGGCCTCGCGGCTGGTGGCGTGGCTGATGGCGATCTTGCCCTTGATCAGCTTGACAATGCCGACTACCAGACAGGGAATGCCGATGGGCTCCCCGAAGATACCCGGGTTGAGGTAGTATTCCACCATCATGTACCCATTGCTGGTGCGACCCAGAAAGATGCCGAATATTTGCTTGTCAATCTCGAACATCACGGTGTACACAAGTCCCGCTCCCATGAACGCTGCGCCAACCGCTGTCAGCGCTGTTCCTGCGGTGCGTTGGCTCTTCCCCTTCTGCATGAGTGCCGAGGCCTCATCCTCCGTCAACCTACGCGGGGCCTCCTCTTCGGTCTTGTCCTGAGAGGCTTCGGGGCTCGTCTCCCCCGACTCGTTGACGATGGAGTCAACCTGAGAGGGCTCGTCGACAACGCTCATGTTCTCGTTGTCGGGTGTCGACACCACACTGTCGGAGCCATCTTCGTCAATCTGTGCGAATGTTGCGGTTGCGCAAAGAGCGACGAACCACAATGCTGCGATGAACCGTCTCATGGGTTTCTCCCGGGTTGCTGGTGTGCGAACAAGGCGTTGTTCCGCGCAGAATATAATCCCGGCGCGGGGAATGTGGGAGGAAAAATGCGGCAGTGACCGGCGAGTTCCGCTTTGCGACGCCGCTCTGGAGGAGGAGGGGCGGTGGCTCCCGGGACTACGACGATGTCTGTCGCCGAAACGCCGCCGGCGTTTGCATCCGGTAGGTGCGGAACATCTTCGAGAAGTAGTTGCGATCCCAGAATCCGCACTGCTGCGCGATCTGGTTAATGCTCAGATCCGAGTGATGGAGCAGAATGGCTGCCTTGTCCAGCCGCTCTCGCAACGAGAACCGAGCCGGAGAGATGCCCTCATGACTGGTGAAGAGCCGGATGAATCCGTTGGTGCTCATGGCCGCGGTTCGGGCCAAGGCGGCATTGTCGATCTTGCGCTCGGTGCTCAATCGAATCGCATTCACCGCAGCACGGATGCGAGGGTCCATGTCGCGTCGTGTCCAGCTCGACTCAGGCACTCCCTGCAAGGCGCGCAGGATCAGCTCGGATACCTCCAGGTCCAATTGCGCTCGCGGCGTGTGGCTGTCAAGGCGGGCAACGAGGTCCTGCATCGGGCGTTAGTGCAGCGGTGCAAGGTCGACCACGTGCACCCCCGGTTGAGGCACCCCCCATGCAGGCTCGAGCGTGAAGTGTGCGAAGAAGTGACGCACCGAGCCCTTGATCGTGGCAGCGAATGCTGTGTTGGGCGGAATCAGGACGAGTCGGTGTGGCAGCAGCTCCGTGTCCACCCCGTCATGCCGAATTGACGCACCCGGATCCGCATTCCAATACAGCCGCCAGTAGGGAGCGGAGAGATCGTCGAAATCCCACTCCGTGAACGTCGCACACGTATACAGCAGCAGGTTCAGCGTGAGTCCACACGGCGGCGGCGGGGTGTACACTGATGCGGGCATGTTAGAAGACTATATATCCCGGAACGCCGTATCTATAGCTGAGGCTGCCTGGACATGGTATATTGCTACGTAGAGACGTCCGCGGCAGTCCCACGGCATCCGAGGAGACAGTCACCCGATCCGACAACCCGACACCATCCGGAGGACCGCCCATGCAACCCAGGAAAGTCCGCAAGAGCCCCATCACGTGCAGTGCAGTCGAACTGGTCGCCACGCGATTCCGCCAGATCCACCTCGACTTCCACACCTCAGAGCTGATTCCCGATGTGGGCGCGGGCTTCGACGCCAAGGTGTTTGCGCGGACACTGTCAAACGCCAAGGTCAACTGGGTGACCCTCTTTGCCAAGTGCCACCATGGTATGAGCTACTACCCGACCAGAGTCGGCGCAGTGCATCCTGCACTCAAGATCGATCTACTGGGTGAACAGATCGAAGCATGCCGCGCACGTGACATCGTAACCCCCGCCTGCATCAGCGTGCGCGTTGACGAGCGGCATGCACACGAGAACCCCGAATGGATCGTGCGCCAGAAGGACGGCAAGCTCTGGAAGTGGGGCGAAACGCTCACTGCCGGATGGTATAACTTCTGCATGAACTCCCCGCACTATGTCGATGAGCTGGCTGCCCAGGCCGTAGAGGTGCTGAAGTGGTACGACGATGAGGGCATCTTCTACGACATGTGCCACAATCCCGACCCTGGCTGCAGGAGCGGTGATGAACGTGGGCGACCAGTGCCATCCCCGCGGCATTCTTGACAAGGGTGCCTATCAGGTAATTGGAGCTGCCTTCTCCCACGTTGAGCAGTGCGAGCCGCGGTGCGAGGGCGCCACCGCCTGCGCCAAAATCGGCGTGATGGTGCTTCCGGTCAGCGCCGATGCCAACCCCATTTCCTCGCCAGCTGGGTGTGAGGGCGGCATGCTGCCGTCGGTGGATGGCGCAGGCCGAATGCTTCTGGAGCTCAAGCACCAGTTCGACCTCATCTATCCGGAGACCGACCTCTCACAGTACCGCGTGGTGATTCTGCCCGATAGCGGATACGTCTCACCTGCACTCAGCAAGAAGCTGGTAGCATTTGTCAATGTTGGCGGCTCCATCATCGCCTCGCACAAGGCGTCACTCAATGACGGAGCGTTCGCCTCGGGCAGTCTACCTTGCGCCGCAGAAGACGGCTCTTCCGTTTGAGCAACGCGGCGAGGTCTGCGAGGTCATTGTCCCCGAGGTGCGGCATCACCAAATGGTTGTGTTCGACGCGTGAGGCATCCCGCGGTCGGTCGTGTTGCAGAGCCCGCAGATGGCAGCACACCCGCCAATACGGCTGGTGTCCCTGCGAAACAACCATTTTATGCCGTGAGTAGAGGCTTTGGCCGCCGCGTCAGGTGACCGAACCTCCACCAGCCCGACAATGGCACTTCGCAGGACTTGCTCCATGCCCACGCACGAGAGCCGCATTGCCGTCACCAAGGACACCATCGGCTTCACAGGCGTGCCCTTTGCCGCCGGCGGAGGCGCGGTCATCACCGGCCTGTCAACAATCCATGTGCACACCGGCGTGGAGCTGGGCGTTGCACTTGCGCACGGTTTCATGCACCTCAATGGCCGCGACTTCCCCATGGCCAAGGGTGATGCCTACTTCGTGGATGCCATGATCCCACATTGGCACTACGGCAAGCCCGGTCAGAGGTTCTCCAACACCTGGGTGTGCATGCCATTCTCCGCACTGCTTGGGCTGGTTCCCGGCACGTCTGACGTGCGACCTCTGCTCCCCTTCGTGGGTCTGCGAAAGGGACTATCCCCGGTCATTTCGGGAGCTGCCGCCCTAAGCCGCGACCTGGTCGAAGTCAACCGGCTCTTTCGCGAGCGACCACGCGATTGGGATGTTGACGGATGGCAACTGCTGGTTGGCGTGGTGCTGGAGGTGTATCGGCGGCACAGAGACCAACTCGACGGCATCGCCGATCTGCCCTCTGCCGCAAGCTACCTGTCGCTGCTGCCTGCGGTAGGCCGTCTTGACGAGGGTTTCAAATACCCACTCACCGTCGAAGAACTCGCCGCGCTGTGCAACCTCAGCCCCTCCCGCTTTGCCCACCTCTTTGCGCAGACCATCGGAGTGCCGCCGGTCCAGTACCGCAACCGGCTGCGGATCTCTCTGGCAGTCGAGAAGCTGGTCACCACTGCCGAGAGTCTGCGCGCCATCTCCTCACACTGCGGGTTCGCGCACCTGTCGCAGTTCAGAGACGCATTTGTGAAGTACACTGGTACTACTCCCGCGGTCTATCGCAAGCAATCTCCCGCCACGTAGGTGTCCTCGATCAAGCTGTTCACGAGCATCAGCGAAGGCATCTGGATGGTCCCGGGGCGCGGGACCGGGTCACCGGTCACAGGGATTCGACGCTGTGCGAGCAGCTGAGAACCGGGACCCACGAGACTGTCGGCATCTCCTCGTCAGACCTCATGACAGCAGTTTTCTGGTCACAATCAGCATCATGACGTGCTTGGCTTTCGGGTATATTGCATTGTGCAGGGCCACTGGCAGCAGTTTCCCCACCATCCCGGGAGTCCACCCATGCCCATCCACTTCTCGCAGGAACGCTGGCAGCAGATTGCCCATGACTACACCGCGTGGTGGGAGGGTTCACTCAAGCGACCGCTGTTGCACATCACATCGACCGGCCACGACCCGGCGCGCCCGGCGCCCAAGGTGCCAAATCACCACTTCATGGCCCTGCACGGACTGGAAACGCTGGCTGCCGATATCATTGACGCGCGTGACTATGGCCTGTGCACCGAGCGGTATCTGGGAGATGCGTTCCCGTCCACGTGGCTCAATTTTGGTGCGGGCAGTGTGGCAGCGTACCTGGGAGCAGCGGTTGAGCGGCGCGATGAGACTGTGTGGTTCCATCCGGTCGTGGCCAAGCCCATCGAAGACATCGAGTTCGCGGCGGATCCAGCCAATGCATGGCTCCTTCGCACCAAGGAGATTGCCCGAGCTGCCATGGATCGCTGGCATGGCACGGTGCAGGTCGGCATGGCCGATCTGGGTGGAGCCGTTGACATTCTCTCGACATTTCGTCCGGGCTCCGACCTGCTCACCGATGTCTTCCTCAATCCCGCGCATGTGCATCGTCTGGTGCAGCAACTCCACCAGGAATGGTTCCGCAGCTTCGACGACATCAATGCAGTCCTTCGTCCGCGCAACCCCGGGTACACCGCCTGGACGCCCATCTTCTCCACCGACCCGTACTACATCCTTCAGTGCGACTTCGCGTACATGATCGGCCCTGACATGTTCGACGAGTTTGTCAAGCCAGAGCTGGTACAGTCGTGCAAGCGGCTCACCAATCCCTTCTACCATCTCGATGGCGTGGGTCAACTCGCTCACCTCGATTCACTGCTGTCGATTCCCGAACTCAAGGGCGTTCAGTGGGTGCCCGGCGATGGCAAGCCCTCGTGGGTCAATTGGCCCGATGTGTACCGCAGGATTCGCGACGCCGGCAAACGTATCCAGGTATGGGGCTCCATGGCAGAGGTCGACCGGCTCATCGAGGAGCTGGGGTCGGGAGAAGGCGTCGTAGCTTTCATCTGGGTGGACAAGAGCGAAGAGGGGGCGGCTCTGGAGTTTCTGGCGAAGCAGGCGTGAGCGGTGACGAATTACGAGCAAGCGAGTAACGAGTGACGAGCCGCCGCAGACCGATCATGTTACTCCACACCTCGCACGCCGCCGCTCCCCACACTGCGCTCAGGGATGACCTGGGTTCCGCCAGATGAGACGTTGCGCGCAACGTTTCCAGGTGCTATTCGGTGATATCCGCAACTCCGCATTCCGCGATCCGCACTCCCCACTTCCCCCAACCCCCTACGGCAATCCCAACTTCGTCACATAGCCGATGTACTTCCGGTCGGCGCCGGTGATGTGGTCGACCCACCAGTGGCTCAACTGCACCAGCAAGGGGGACACGTCGGTATCGACTGCGTTTTCGACAATGCCAAGCGTCCTGGCGGTCTCAGCGATCATCGCCGTATGCAGGGCGCGGTGCGCGTCGCGGTCGTGGAAGTTGGTGTACTTGAACAGCACCTCTTCGTACCGGAAGTGAGTTTCGGTGAAGATGCGCAGACGCATGAGCACGTCGTAGAGTTCCTTGCGCCCGGTATTGCCAGTCTTGATAGCATAGAGTACGTTGACAACATCGACAATCTGCTTGTGCTGCTCGTCAAGTGCCGCAACGCCGACAGAAAAGTCGTCGCGCCATCGAATGAGTGTTCCGTGCATTGGGGGTGTTGCTCCTGTCCGACCAGCGTGATCGGGCGGACGTGCACTACGGCATGTCCCCCCGTGACAGAATTCTACACTGCCGGCACCGGCTTTTCCATGGGCATGTCGCCGTTGCTCATACGATAGACGTGCACTTCATCGTATGCCCGGCCGCCACCTCGACGGCCTTGCCATCGACACTCACCCACACGGGAATGGCCGACGGATTGTACACCACATCGCACGCAGCCGAGAGCTTCAGGTTGTCAAGTGCCCTGCAGTAGTCCACAATCTCGATACTCGTGGCGTACCACACGTGACTCTTTCCGCCGGCAGCAGCGCAGAGCTCCTCGATCAGGTGCCAGTTGTTGCCGTTGTCAAACTCGTAGCTGTGACCCCACACGTAGAGCAGCATCTTCTCCTGGTGGCGCGCATCGAGAAAGCGACGCAGCACATCCATGGCGCCGCCATTGTGGTGACAGGTCGGGTGCCATCTCATGAAGTCGCCGGGAATGCCGAATACGCCAGTGCTCACGACTGCGCGCGCGTACTCAATGCCCAGGGCCGAAAGCAGCGAGACTACTCGATCGTCGTAGGTGCCGAAAGGGTACGACATGCCGCGCACCGGGTATCCTGCCAGTTGCTCCAGAGCCTCCCGGTTGCCGAGAATCTCCCGCACAATCACCTCTCGGGCGCAGTTGACAAGAGAGGGATGGGTTGCGCTGTGCGCCGACACTTCATGTCCCTTGTAAAGAGACGCGACCTCAGACGCATTGATGCTGCCGGGCTTGCCGAAGAAGCTGGAGCTCAGATGGAAGCTGCCGCGAATGCCGTGACGATTCATCGTCTCCACGAGGCGGCGATCGGCGACAGGGCCGTCGTCGTAGCTCAGGGTGAGCGCGTGCGTGGTGCGGTGAGGGAAGAGATTCGTCTCAATGCGCATAGAGGACTCCGCAATGGGTACAGTGTTTACAGTATCTGGGCTGCACCAAAATCTACAACCCGCACGCCTCCGATGTCGCGGTGGAGCAGAGCAGACAACCGGACTGACCTTCTCCGCGAGTCGTGGTTGTCCCTGGATCAAGCGGCCGTGGGGCTGGCCATGGCGCGCGGGGACTCCACTGGCGGGAACCGCCGATTTCTGTTGCCTCCATCCCCTCAGTGCAGGTATTTTCACCCAGTGAGCCCCGCCCGTCACGCGATAGGCCTTTGCAGGAAGCACGGCTGCCTATGCAACGCACCAACGCAAAACACCGCCCCGGACTCCTGGAGAAGCCAGGCGTCATTCTCTCGCTGGTGCTCGGGCCCGCCGACTCCATTTCCTCCACAAACCGTCTCTTCAACGCGGCGCTGCTCATCACCAGCGCCCTGTGCGCAGGCACGGGCGTGGCCAACTGGCAAATCGGGTTGTCTCTTGACATTGTGGCATCTGCATTCCTGAGCGCATTCTTCTTTGCCGGCATCTACGTGCTGTCGCGATTCAGAGGCGTCTATGGTCCGGCACTGTGGCTGGCGTCGCTGTGCCTTCCTGTGTTTGTGGGCTTCGTCTGGATCCGCAACGGAGGCAGCGCCGGTGCAACGCACGCATTCCTCATCATTCTCCCCTTCTTCTTCCTGCTCTTCGCTACCAGGCGGCAGCGGATTATATTGACAACCGTGTACTGCCTCATATCCACCGGTTTGTTGACGGCTGAGCACTTCCGGCCCTCCTTGATTGCAGGCTACTCATCGGGCAATGAGCGCTACTTCGACATGCTCTTCTCGACAATGGCCACCCAGATCGGTATTGCCGTCGCGATCGGGCTTTTCATCAGAGAATACCGGCGTCTGACCCGGCAGCTTGAGAATCTGCGCGAGAAAAGCGAGAAGCGATTCGGCGAGGTGGCGGATACCATCCCTGCGATGATCCTGGAGTTGGGCGCCGAACTGTCCATCGAGTTCGCCAACCACGCGACTCAGGTTCTCACGGGTCTCACCGAAGAGGAGCTGCGGACCAGCCAAGGCCTCAGGAGCATCATCCACCCCGACGACTGGCCCGCGGTGGAACGCGAACTCAATGCCGTGCTGGGAGGATCTGCGGCACCCGGCGGCGAATGGCATTTGCGACTGGCCACCGGGGATGTGCGCGATGTGCTCATTCGAGCCGTCGCCCGTCACAACGCCGACCGCGTTGACGGCATCCGCCTCTACATGGTTGACATTACCGAGAAGAAGCAGTTGGAGCAGCAGTATCTGCTTGCCCAGAAAATGGAGTCGGTCGGCCTCATGGCCGGCGGCATTGCCCACGACTTCAACAACCTCCTTGCCGGCATCATGGGCTACGCCAACCTGATCAAGCTCGACAACACCACGCCCTCCGGCAGGCCCATTGACGAGAGTCTCGACGGGAA
>Ga0315293_10002185_pt1 | contig 18925 bp, 20 predicted proteins | sample YL17G13_20_MG_FD_203071 | JGI IMG/M metagenome (GOLD analysis project Ga0315293, IMG submission 203071) | Sediment microbial communities from Yellowstone Lake, YNP, Wyoming, USA - YL17G13_20 | ecosystem: Environmental > Aquatic > Freshwater > Lake > Sediment | place: USA: Wyoming | collected... | reverse complement strand
GTCTGAGCTTTCTGCGAAAAGTACCTACGCCTACATCGTCTGTGGAAGCGCTATCGTTTATGCCCTGCCCGTTTTAATGCTTGGTATAGCTGTTCTGATGATTAGCAGGATTCGATACCCCCATATTTTGAATCAATACATAAAGGGCAAAAAGCCCTTTGCGCATCTTGTTAGGGCCTTGGTCTTTCTCGGCTTGATTATCTGGAGCAGGCAGGCGGTCCTGGTCCTTATATTCTGTGGTTTTGCCGCAAGCGGATTTGTCAAGTGGCTGTACTACAAAGTAATCCGAAAAAAAACCGCTCAGCTGCAGCCTGCCGAGCACCCCGTTGTTTCCTGAGCTCTTTCCCGCTGTGGAAACACTTATCCGGCAGCCTCGGATGATTTCAGCTTTTCACTTTTACCTTCTGCGTTTTTCGGTTATGCTCTGTGTATATGCAGGACAGGTATCAAACACGAAGGTATGGGGCTGATATAGCCCTTTTTGGCTTTGTTGTCCTTGCTTTGTTGATAGCGCAGTTCATAACGGCCTCGAGGTCAGTGCTTGTGTTTTCGGAGCCGATTGGATTGAGCTATACCGGCTTGTCGGTATCGATGCCGTCTGGTAATGGCTGGCAGGCGGGGAAACAATGGGAGTACCGCGAAAATGAAAACACTTTTATTTTGAGTGCTGTTTTTCTTCCTGTCTCGCGCAAACCGGCTGCTACCATTCAATGCCGTTATCTGTTAGCTGCCCCCCAGACCGGTACCGATATTCAATTTCAGCAATGGGCCGATGCCCTTGACGGTAAAATCGCACAGACGGGGTTGCTTGAGGCGGGTACTCTTGCGGTTCACTGGGTGCACATAAAAGAGCGGGAGGCACAGCGCACGGTTTTTTTTGCAACCGTTCAACTGCCGAACGGACGTCAGTTCGAAATCGAGCTGCACGAAGCCACAGGCGATACCGACCGGGCAAGAAGTGTCTTTATGGGTGTTGCTGAAAGCCTGAAATTCGAGGACGTACCTCTGCTGGCTGCCGGCGGCCGGGTCGTTGCGCAAATCAAAGATAAAGGCCTCAGTGAACTTTTGCATCGCCCCACTAAAAAAAGTTCGGATAAGGGTGTTACCGGCTGGGCCGAGGGCGGCCGGGAATTTTTCCTCATCAAAGATGCATCAGGACAGCCGATTGGTTTTACAATGGATGTTTTTTCTTTCCCCCAGCGGGCCTCCAAAACGAGTGATGATTCGACAGTCTCGTCGGTGGATGTACAAATAGCAAGCCTTCTTTATGTCCGAGGCAGATACCCGCAGGAGCAGGCCTCCATTTTCAAATGCAGTAACAGCTTCGACGAGTTTTTCTGGAAGAATGAGGGCAGGAGTTTGGCCGGCGCAACTGCCGCCGAGATAGCAGCGCAGCAGACGGGCGTAATGACTGTTACGCTGCTCGCCCCCAAGCCTTACCGCCGGGACTATCAGCTCGGCCCAGCGGCGATACCGGATTTCCTTTTTGACCACCTTCTAAGTCAGATGCTCGATGATGGCTGTCAGGAAATCGTAGCAGATTTGATTGATACACAGGGCAAAATCATCCCCACCCTCATTTCGAAAATTCAGATTGACGATACAGCCGACCTGGAAGACCAGGCCCAATTTGCCTTTAAGCTGGAGTTTTTGGATGGCAGGGGTTTTTCCGAGACGGCCTATCTCGACAGCCAGCGCCGAGTTAAGAGGAGAATTCTGCACCAGCAGGGCCTGTATATCCTCGAGCGAACCGATGCCCAGACCGTGCTGGAACAATTTCCTGAGCGTGCTGAATACATTCTGCAGCAAACCGATATATCGGGAACGTCGCTATGATTGCACGCGGAGAGTTTCTCGTACCAATTTTTTGCTTCGTTCGGGCCTTCCTCTGAAAACACAAAAGTCTTGATAAACGCCCGGCAGCCTAATATGCTATTGTGCGAATCGGATAATCGTTCTCGATGGACAGGACTGTGCAGAAAAGGAAATTAGGCTTTACGGATTTGAAGCTGACCACGGTTGGACTGGGGACCTGGGCGATTGGCGGGCCCTGGCAGTTCGGCTGGGGACCGCAGGACGACAACGAGGCCATAAACGCAATACTTAAGGCCATCGACCTCGGAATTAACTGGATTGATACCGCGCCAATATATGGCTGCGGCCATTCCGAAGAGCTGCTCGGCAAAGCGCTCAAACAAACTAAAATCAGACCCATCATCGCCACAAAATGCAGTCTGCTCTGGAACGAAAAAAGGGAAAAAGTAAGCTGCCTCAAACCCGAAAGTATCCGCCGAGAATGCGAGGCGAGCTTGAAACGACTCGGCATCGACGAAATAGACCTCTACCAAATGCACCGGCCGCAGCCGCATAAAGATATTGAGCAGGCTTGGGAAACAATGGCCGGATTGGCTAAAGAAGGTAAGGTGCGATACATAGGCGTATCGAATTTTAATGTCGAGCAAATCAAACGCATCCAGCCAATCACTCCCGTTGCCTCGCTTCAGCCGCCTTACAGTATGCTCCATCGCGAAGTCGAAGATGAACTGCTGGGTTATTGTGCAAAGAATAATATCGGCGTTATTGTTTACAGCCCTATGGAGAGGGGGCTGCTTACCGGCAGATTCAATCGACAACGTCTCGCCGCTCTTCCTCTCGACGACCACCGGAGAAAGGAACCTGATTTCCGGGAACCGCGGTTTACCGCAACTCTGCAGCTTGTTGACGAGTTGCATCCCATAGCTGAACGTAATGGTGTAACCCTCGCTCAGTTGGCGATTAGTTGGGTGCTTCGCCGAAGGGAAGTAACCGCTGCAATCGTCGGCGCACGAAGACCATCCCAAATCGAGGAAACCGCAAAAGCCGCCGACTGGAAACTGTCGCGAAGCGATATAAATCTCATCGAAAAACTGCTGGCCGAACGCGAGGCAAAATTGTAAAAAAGTGCAGTAATATCAAGGACGACCAATGAGCAAAAAGAATCTACCGAGGATTGACAGCGACGCACGCATACAATCGCTTTTGCTGCCGTATTGCCGATTACAATACGGGCAAACCTGGCAGGACCCACAGGGACAACACAAAATTGCCTGCCTTGATGCTGCAAGTTATGAAGACATCGAGCATCTGATGGTAGGCGAGAAAGCAACATTAGCTGTTCAGGACCCTCCATATAATTTCACCGTCGGCAACGCCGACAGCGACAGTTTGGGACAGATGCCCGTAGACGAGTACATGGAATGGAGCAAAAAATGGGTGCGCAATACCTGTGAAGTTCTGCTGGATAATGCAAGCTTATATGTTTGGCTCGGCGCCGACCAAAACGCTGGTTTTCAACCGCTGCCCGACTTTACGATTATGATGAGAGACTTCAAAAAACTCTCAACGCGCAGTTTAATCACTATGAGAAACCAACGCGGCTATGGCACACAGAAAAACTGGATGGCGGTGCGACAGGAACTTTTGTATTACACAAAGGGCAATGCCGTGTTCAATGTTGAAGCCGAATACACGGACATTCCCAAGATACTAAGGGGGTACTATAAGAAAGTTAATGGCCAAATTACTGAAAACTTGGAGCGAAGCAAATCGGAAAATATCAGAGCCGGAAATGTCTGGGTGGATATCCAGCAGGTCTTCTACAGAATGGAAGAAAACGTCCCAGGCTGCTACGCACAGAAACCCCTTAAAGCCATTGAGCGAATCGTATCCGCCAGTTCCAACGCAGGCGACCTCGTTATAGATTTCTTCGCCCACGCGGGGACAACGCTGATTGCCTGTGAAAAACTGAACAGGCGCTGCTTCACCGCTGACATTAATCCCATTTTTGCCGAAATCACCATCCGGCGATTGGAACACTACAGAAAAACCGGCAAGCTCGGCTGGCAGTTTGAAAGTCCGTTTCCGGAAGTCAACCTCAGGTGGCCACAAGAGAACAGCACTGATATAACCACCACAGACAAAACTGCAGCACGAAGTTTATTCGACTATCTGTTGCCTGCAAAGTAAAGGAAGCCGTGGATGGAAAAGCTTAAGGCACAACTCGACAAGCTGATTGAAAAGTTGGAGCACGCTGACGACTTCAAGGCGTCGCTAAAGAACCTTGTTTCGGTTTACCCTTTCAATGAGTATGAATATATTATCTCGCATCTGCTCGCTGCGCGCAAACTTACTCTCGACGAATACTATAGACTCCGCGATTCTTATATAGAGAGGAATCTCTACCTGTATGTTTTCGAGATATCTGCGCCGCGTGGCCTGGGTGACAAGTGGGCATACGGACAACTTAAACAGCTTGTGCCTGAATGCAAGAAACCCACAAAAGAATTGGACCCTGACTACTCAAATCAGTACGACCTTTGGCTTGACTGGCTCGATAGCAAAAAAAGGCACCGCGGGATACGCGTGGAAGTCAAAACATCACGCGCCGTGGACTTTGAAAAGCCGGATGAGCCGCTTTATATCAAGGCCCTTGCCTCTGATTCCGACAGGCCTTTCGATATGAACTTCCAGCAGATAAAACCCAAGTGCGCAGATGTCTTTCTCTGGATAGGCATTTGGCGAGACAATATACGTTATTGGGTTCTCTCACGGGGTGAGGTGGAGGGCAACAGATACTTCTCGAAGGGGCAGCACAGGGGAAATGTTGGCGAAGGGCAACTGCACCTGAACCGCGAAAACGTTGCCGAATTCAACAGGTATGAGGTAAAGTCTACGAATATCAAAATGGCGATTATCTCAGCGTTCAAAAGGCAGCACAAAATCAAATAGTATTCTAAAGGATTTCAAAACGTATGGCTAAAGGATTGACAAACGACGGAAGCATTTACACAAGTCCGCTGGTAGAAAGAAATGCGTCAAGGCAGATGGCCGAGCTTTTCGGCCCACAGAAAAAATTCAGCACCTGGCGCAGAATCTGGCTGGAACTCGCAAAAGCCCAAAAGAAGCTCGGCCTGAAAATCACCCGGGCGCAAATCAACAAAATGGCTAAGCATCTCGACGACATCGATTTCAAAAAAGCAGCCGAGTATGAAAAGAAGCTCCGCCACGACGTTATGGCCCATATTCACACCTTTGCCGAAGCCGCGCCAAAGGCGGCGCCAATAATCCATCTCGGCGCAACAAGCTGCGACATTACCGACAATGCCGACTTGATTATCATCCGTGATGCCTTGCAGCTCATCGCCGGAAAACTTGCGACTGTTATTAATCTTCTGGCTAACTTCGCCAGAAAGTATCGTTCGCTAGCCACTCTCGGCTTCACGCACTATCAACCTGCGCAACTCACCACCGTCGGTAAACGAGCGACGTTGTGGTGTTATGAATTTGCACTCGACCTGAAAGAGGTTGAACACCGATTGGATACGCTGCCGTTTAGAGGCATCAAAGGTGCTACCGGCACACAGGCCTCATTCCTTGCGCTGTTTGATGGCAGCCGCAATAAGGTCGAGCGATTAGACAAAATGGTTGCTGCGGCTTTCGGCTTCAAAAATATCTGTGCCGTCACCGGCCAGACGTATCAGCGTAAAGTTGATACCCTTATCGTAAATGCCCTGGCTTCGGTTGCGCAGTCGGCCCATAAGCTGTGCAACGACGTTCGTCTGCTGGCTAATCTAAAGGAAATTGAAGAGCCGTTCGAGAAATATCAGGTTGGCTCATCCGCAATGGCCTACAAGCGAAACCCGATGCGGTGCGAAAGGATAACCGCATTGGCAAGGTTCGTCCTGTCGCTTGCCACAAGTCCGCCTGTAACCGCCTCGCAGCAGTGGTTTGAACGCACCTTAGACGACTCCGCCAATCGCCGAATTGTCATCCCCGAAGCGTTCCTCGCCGTTGACGGCATCCTCGAAATACTCATCAACGTCCTCGACGGCCTCGTCGTTTATCCGAAGGTCATCGCCTCCCGTGTTGCAGCGGAACTGCCGTTTATGGCTACCGAGAATATCCTGATGGCCGCCGTAAAAACGGGCGGCAACAGGCAGGAACTGCACGAGAAAATAAGACTGTATTCAATGGCTGCCGCAGCACAGGTAAAACAATTTGGCAGACCCAACGATTTGCTCGCCCGCCTCAGGGCGGATATTTCTTTTGCAAAAGTAGATTTTGAAAAAGTATTGAACCCGAAAAACTACGTTGGCCTCGCCCCTCAGCAGGTCGATAAATTCATAAATGAAATCGCAGCACCAATCTGCAGAAAATACCGCAGACACTTGAGCCGAAAAGTGGAACTGAAAGTATAAATCGAGCATCGAGCATTGAGTATCGAACTATGACCAGACAAGAGCTTATCAAACGCATCAAAGAAACTGCGTATCTCGAAGGCGATTTTGTTCTCCGCAGCGGCAAACGCAGCAAATATTATCTCGATAAATACCTGTTTGAGACCTGTCCGGATATTCTAAAGGCCCTCGGCAAGGAATTTGCAAAATATGTAACCAGCGATGTTACTTTGATAGCTGGCGCTGAGCTTGGCGGCGTCGCCCTCGCTGCCGCCACCGCTTTGGAGACCGGCAAAAAGTGGATTATCCTCCGAAACAGTAAAAAAGGTTACGGCACAGGAAAACTAATTGAAGGTAATCTCAATAAAAGCGACGTCGTATTGCTCGTCGAAGATATTGCCACAACAGGTGGACAGGTCCTCGAAGCCGCCAGAGTTATTACCGAAGCCGGTGCAACGGTTAAAAAAATCGTATGCACAATCGACCGCAGGCAGGGCGCTGAAGAAAACATCACAAACGCCGGCTACAAATTTGAAAGCATCCTCACAAAAGACGACCTCGGCATAAAAGATTAGCAAGTCAGCAAATCAACAATTTTTTTGGCGATTGTGGTTTTGGTTGTGTGCGGGAGTTTTAGCCATTTGTGGTTGGGGGTTTTTATATGAACGGTTGATTTCTCATAGCCAATCGCAGCAGGGCTGTTGGCTACTATCATATCGAGGTTTTTCTCTTTGAGTTTTTTCTCGGCATTTTTTCGCAAATTCTTATCTTCCAGTGCAAAACCGACAATAATTCGTGACCCGTGACTCGTGACTCGTGACTCGTTTTTGTGTTTTCCTGCCCATTTGAGAATATCAGCCGTTGGTTTTAATTTGATTACTAAATTTTTGTCTGACTTTTTAATCTTGGTTTTTGAAACTTTTACAGGTGTATAATCCGAAACCGCTGCTGCCATTATCAGACAATCGCATTTTGCAAAGGACTTTTTTACGGCTGCAAACATCTCAGCGGCGCTGTCAACGCCGACAAAATCTACCCCTACCGGCGGCTGCAAATCCGAGGCACTGACCAGTGTTACCTCATACCCCGCTTTAATTGCTGCCTGTGCAAGGGCGTAACCCATTCTGCCGCTGCTCGCGTTAGAGATAAAGCGAACAGGGTCGATGTATTCTCGTGTTCCGCCTGCTGTAATTAAGAAATGCATTTTATTTACTGCTAAACTGTCATTCCCGCGAAGGCGGGAATCCATTTTATTTTTTGGTTTGCTCTGTAGAAAAGACGATGAATATGTCATTCTGAACGTAGCGTAAGCGAAGTGAAGAATCTTTTTTGATTCAAAAACGAGATTCTTCGGCTTCGCCTCAGAATGACAAACAGTGTTTTCTACAAAGCATCTTTGGTTTTTATTTTGGAAGCGATTTTCTCAATCGCTTCCAAAATATCTTTCGGCTCCGACATCCTGCCCATTCCTTCCATCCCGCACGCAAGGCGCCCTTTTTCAGGTCCGATTATTTCAAATCCCATTTTTTTGACTGTCTTTACATTGCGTTGCACAGCCGGGTTATTCCACATATCCTCGTTCATCGCAGGTGCCAGAAGTATTGGCTTGGCCCAGCACGTACAAATGGTTGTGCTGAGCAGGTCGTTGCAGATGCCGTTTGCTGCCTTGCCGATTATGTCGGCAGTCGCGGGGACAATCGCCACAATATCGGCCCATTCAGCCAGACTTACATGGCTGATTTTATGTTCCTCGTCGGCGCTCCACAGTGAGGTATAGGTCGGCTGACCTGTTACAGCCTCAAAGCTTTTTGGCCCGATGAGCTGGCAGGCATTTTCTGTCATCACTGTCCTGACCTTTGCACCGGCTGCGGTCAGCTTGCTGGTCAAATCCACCGCCTTGTATGCAGAGATACCTCCGCTGACACCCACTAAAATATTCAGCCCCGCAAGATTTGACTTCTTCTTTGGCATCGCACTTCAGCTATTCTTTGCCTCGTTTATTGGATATATCCGTTCCCATATCAATGGTGATTTTATCCTGGAGTATCTCTTGTATAACGATTTCCATATTGGTTTTGCCTTCAGCGTTCTCAATCAGAGGCCGCGCGCCGTCCATTAACTCTCCTAATCTTTTTTGGATTAGTGCCGTTAATTTGAATCGGCCGCCGACTTTGTTAACTATCTCTGTGCTCTTAAGCTCTTCTATCATTGTTTTTCTCCACTGATTTGCTCGATAATTTGTATTACCTCTTTCACTGCCTGTTCAAGGTCATCATTTATGACCATATATTCATAGTATTGCCATGCCGCCACAAACTCGGCGCCTGCGCCTTCAAGTCTTTTTTCAGCCGCCTCCATTTTTTCTCGGCCCCGGCTTTTTATCCGCTCTGCCAGCTCTCTTTCCGTCGGCGGAAAAATGAATATCATTGCCGCATCCGGATACAGCGACTTGACCCGTTTGGCGCCCTGGACGTCGATTTCCAGAATGATGGTTTTGCCGGACGCAAGTGCATCTTCCACTTTGTCTTTTGGCGTCCCGTATAAATGCCCGAAAACCTCAGCATGTTCCAGCAGTGCCCCTTCATCGATGCGTTTGCGGAACTGCTGCGGCGAGACAAACCAGTAATCCCGCCCGTTCACTTCGGTCTCGGCCCTCGGCCGGGTTGTTACTGAAACGCTAAGACAAGCATTATCCAACCGTTTAACCACTTCTTTGCAAATAGTGCTTTTGCCTACGCCTGAAGGCCCGCTCACTATTACTATTTTACCCTTGCTTGTTTTCTGCTTGTTCATGATGACGCGTTGAAATCCTGTGTCGCTTTCGATTTTTTGGGTTTTGCTTTTCATGCTATATTTTGCACTTGTTCTTTGATTCGGTCTATCTGGCACTTTATCTCTACCACGTAGTTGACGATTTCGGTGTCGCAAGCCTTGCTGGCGATGGTATTGGCTTCCCTTAGCATCTCCTGGCTTATAAAGTCGAGCTTGCGCCCAGCCTGTTCGTCCGCTCGACAGCTTCGCGTAAACTGATTCAGATGCGACCCTAATCGGGCAATCTCTTCTGATATATCCGACCGCTCCGCGAAGACCGCCACCTCCCTGGCGAGCGTCTCTTCGTCCAGCTTCAGTTTTGCCTCTGCCAGCAGGCCGTCCACCCTTTTCCTGAGCTTTTTTTGATATTCCTCCAAAACTGCCTCACTGCGGGCGCGTATCCGTTTAAGGGTCTTGCGAATTGCTTCGCAGCGCTCCTCTAAGTCAGTCACAAGGGCAGTGCCCTCAGCCTGACGCATCTGTTGGACTTTTCCTATTGCCTGTTTGGTAATTTCAAGGACTGTCTTTTTAATCTTTTCAGCCGTTTGCTCATCCGGCAGTACCGGTGTTACTATCCCCGCAAGGCCCAGCAGACTGCCAATATCAATATGGCATTTGGTATCACCGCCGCCAAGCCGGCTCAGACGTTCTATATACACACGCAGCGCATCTTCATTTATCTCAAACAGGGCATCTGCTGGAACACCCTTGAGCCTGAGAACATAATTCACCATCCCGCGAGACAGCTCTTCCCGCAGCATCTTTTCAACATCTTCTTCGAGAAATGCCAGAGGCTCCGGCAGTTTTATCTTGGTCTTGAAGTAGCGGTTATTGACCGCCCTTATTTCAACGGCGTATGTCACACCGTTGAACCGGCCCTGTCCCTCGCCGAATCCAGTCATACTGTTTATCATATCGCTGCACTTTCAATCCTGTGTAACCGCCGCACTCTCGGTTGGTGCGCCGGCATATCATTGGAAAAACCTCACTCTATTTATTCGGATAAGTTCACGTCGGTCTCTGTCGGGGTTGGCTTCTCGCCGGCTGTCGGCTGCTGTGTGCCTTCCGGCTGCTGCTGTTGAGTCGCCGGACTGTCGTAAGCGCTGACCGTCGGCTTATAAAATTTCACCATCATACCCGCCAGCAGCAAAAATAGACCCGCAAGCGACACCGTCACCCATGTCAGGAAGTCACCCGTTTTAGACCCCAGAATCCCGCTCGCGATTCCGCCGCCGAGGGCGCCGCTCAGACCGCCGCCTCTGCCTTTTTGAATCAGGACAATCAGCACAAGCGCCACCGCGCACAGTGTAAAAATGCCGGCGATTACTTTCATAATGAAAACCACTGCTAATACTGGTAAGCCTGTCATATCTCAACCTCACATATAATTTTCGATTTTGATTATTAACTTTTTTGTTATGTTGCCGCCTGAATTATCGCCAGAAAATCATCGGCTTTAAGACTCGCACCGCCAACCAAGAGACCATCCACATCTTCCTCCTGCATCAGCTCCGCTGCCGTTTCAGGCTTGACTGACCCGCCGTACTGGATGCGAATCTCCTGCGCCAGCTGCTTACTGTACATCTTTGCAAGGAGCTGCCGTATCAGGCTGTGTACCTCCTGTGCCTGTTCGGGCGTTGCCGTCAGACCCGTCCCGATGGCCCAGACCGGCTCGTATGCTATTGTCACCGCCGAGACTTTTTCGTCGCTCAGACCAGCCAGCCCGGCTTCTATCTGTCGTCTTACCACCTCGGTGGTTTTCTTGGCCTTGCGCTGCTCAATCAGCTCGCCAACGCAGAATATCGGCAGAAGTCCGCCGCCAATGGCAGCGGCAATCTTTTTATTTATTACTTCGTCTGTTTCACCGATTACGTGTCGCCGTTCCGAGTGTCCGCACAGTGCATACGTGCAGCCGATGTCCTTCAGCATCGAAGCGCTTATCTCGCCGGTAAAAGCCCCATTTTTTTCAAAGTAAACATCCTGACTGCCGAGGCTGATATGTGATGAACTGATGGCCTTGGCCACCGCCTGAAGGTAAACGAAAGGTGGTATGACCGCTACGGTAACACTCGAACCGGCAAGGTCCGATGAGCCTGCTGCGATTGCCTCAGCTAAAGCTACGCTGCTGTGACTGTCGGTATTCATTTTCCAGTTGCCTGCCACAAACGGCTTTCTCATAAAACTCCCACGATTAAAGTAGTTCTGTCGCACGCGGAAAACTGCCTAATATCGAAAGCTGCAGGCAGTGCTTGCGTGCCTCTTTGAGTCCCTTTTGGACATCTTTTTCCGTCCTGTGTCCGACAAAATCCACAAAAAAGTAGTATTCCCACTCTCTTTTCATATTCGGCCGGGACTCTATATTTGTCAGATTGATATCGTATTTCTTGAACACTGTGAGCACATCAGCCAGTGCACCTGCTTTATGTGCCGTGCTGAACAGTATTGCCGTTTTATCTTCGCCGGTCGGCCTGGCATCTTCTTTGCCGATTACCAGAAATCGCGTTATATTGTTGGTGATGTCTTCGATATTCTCGCAGACGATTTTCAGGCCGTACAGCTCTGCTGCAATCCGTGAGCCTATCGCCGCCGCCGTTGGTTCAGCCGTTGCCATTTGTGCCGCCTTCGCAGTTGAGGCAACGGCGATGGTTTGTGCATCCTTGAAGGTGGCACTTAGCCAATTTCGGCACTGTGTGAAAACTTCCGGCTTGGAGTAAATCTTTTCGACCTCTTCCAGCGAGCAGTTTGCCAGAAGATTGTGGTGAATCGCCATCAGCACCTCGGCGCATACCTTTACGTCGGAATCTATCAGGGCATCGAGTGTTTCTATCACTCCTCCGCCTGTCGAATTTTCTATCGGCACCAGCCCTAAATCGCAGCGGCCTTTGCTGACTTCAACGAAGATGCTTCTTACATCTGCCAGTGACTCATATTCGACGCTTTGTCCGAACTTGAGCATTGCCGCCGTATGGCTGAAGCTCCCGTCGGGGCCAAGATAACCTATCCGCAAAGGTCTTTCCAGAACGAAAGAGCCGCTCATCAGCTCACGCCAGATTGACACGAGACATTTGTCAGGAAGCGGCCCTTTGTTGGCCTTGACGATTTTCTCCAGAATCTCTTTTTCGCGGTCGGGTGCGTAGATAGGCTTATCCGTTTTGTTTTTGAGCCTGCCTATCTTTTCCACCACCCGCGCACGCTCATTCAGCAGCTTCACAATCTGGTCATCGAGCTTATCTATCTGTTTTCTTAGTTCGTCGAGAGACATAGTTTATACGCGAAAAGCAAACTGACGATTGGGCTTCACAACTGCCCGTTTTTCATAGAGGCTATTACATCTAACAAAATTATGTCTTTACGTCAACGAATTTGCTCCCCCGAAATTTTCGTCCCCGAATTAGTCTCGATTAGGTTTTTACCGAGCCGCGATTTGTAGTGAGGACATTCGGCTGAGCTCAGTCGAAGCCCCTGTCGAATCCACTGTAAAGGAGCGGTACGCAGTAGCTACAAAACGAAAAAGGCCGCGTCTTTTCCCCGCAGCCTCTCAGTTCATAAACTAACTAATTGTAGCTTATGCTCTGCGTTTTCTCCCCAGCAAAGCTAAGCTGCCTAAACCAAACAGGCATATTGTCGCCGGCTCAGGTATGGCCCTTATCTCTACCACAAAATCATTGTAGTCGTGGTCCGAGTCCACGAAACGCAGGTCTTCCATAAAGACTGTCCACACGGTTTCGGTTGGGCTGGCGCCCTCCATAAAGTAGGTAACCATATGGTCTTCTTGGTTGTAGTTTTTGTCGGTCCAGGACCACCATTCCAAACCAGGGCTAGGGTTACCTTTGGCCTGATAGCCCCAGAGAAACTCTTCGCCCGCCGTGATTGTAAAACTAACCCCAGGCTTGTTTATATCTGTGTTATCGACCAGCTTGTGGAAAACGGTGCCTAGTCCGCCTTCATTCCAGCCGAATGCCTGTTGATAGCTTGCGTATTTGGCTTCGGCGGTAACGGTTACCGCACCATCCGTCCATATCTGGTCAATGTCGTTGGGCTCGTGGTTATATACGTGAACTATGTTATAATATATATCATCAAAGTCGTATATTCTTTTTGCGTTTATGCCCCCATCACCAAAATAATCTCTTCCGTTGGCTCCGTCGAGAGTGAAGTTCTGATGGTAAATGATATTCAGAATCTGCGCGTGATTTGCCTCACCAATGGTGGATGGTGGGTTGACTAGCGTGTAACCAAATCCGGGGTTGGCGAATGAGGGAGTCCCCCCCGCAGCAAACATCAATGCTGCCAACAACAAAATGACGGACCTCACACCTCTCCTCACCCTATCACTCTCCTCTTCTTCGCTAACATAAGTTCTCTACTTCTTACTCACCGGCTTACTACTTCCGGCTTTAGCGAAGTACTTTATGTTTTCTCTGCGCTATATCTCTATATATCTATGAGATATATGCGCAAAGTGCCTCTTCTATATTAAGGGTACTGTAGCATTTTTGGCCTATAAAATCAAGAAAATTCTCAAAATTTTGGCCTGTTTTCTCTTAAGTCCTTGCTCCACAGGCCGATGGGGAATTGCAAAAAGCTGTAAGTCCATTGTAAAAAGTAAGTTGTGTCAGTAAAGATGCTACGGCCTATAAAATAGCAAAGATAGGCAATTTTGGAAACTGCCGATCGGCTTCTTTTGTAGTTGTGGTGAGAAGTGTAGAAGAGGCTTGCCTAAACCACGCCTGCCTGCAGCGATAGTTCGCACTTAGTTTTTTTGGTGTTCGGGGATGGGCAGGCCCAGCTCGGTCAGTACCTTTTTCATATCCTCCCAGACCCTTCTGCGGTTGTCCTGCGAATAGTTCCGCAGAAGATATGCAGTATGATATGTCGGCATAACTTTTATCGGCGGTCTGCCTAAGCCGGCATAGTATTCGTGGAATTGTCCTCGCAGCTGGCCGATTGGTTTGTTGGTATTCAATAGTGTTCTGGCTGCGTGTGCGCCCATAGCAATGATAATTTCCGGCTCTATTATCTCAATTTGTCTTTGGAGGTATGGCAGACAGCTTATTATCTCTTCCGGTCGTGGGTCGCGATTGTCCGGCGGACGGCACTTTAAGACATTGCATATAAAAATATCGCTTCGTTTTAGTCCGCAGGCTTTGATTATTTTGTCTAATAGTTGGCCAGCCCTTCCGACGAACGGTCTTCCCTGAGCATCTTCGTCGGCGCCGGGGCCTTCCCCGACAAGAACTATGCGTGCCTTTGGGTTGCCTTCGCCCGGCACGGCGTTGGTCCGAAGCGAGCCTAAGTCGCATTTACGGCACTGACGGGTTTCCTCGGCAATTTTATCAAGCTCTTTGGCTGCTTCAGCGGCAGCCGCCTTGTCGGCTTCTGGTTGTTTCTGCTCGGCCCTGCTGTCCTTGACGGTGAACCCGTCCGTGAAAAAATTGTCCATCTCAATGTGCTGCCGTGCGACTTTGTTAATATCCACATCTCTTCTCATCGCAGCGAATTGTAACCCCCGCTATGAAATCACGCAATAGGAAAGGACGCTCGTTTTAACAACGGGCGTCCCTAAGAACTATTGTCAGGTTTTTGCTTATACGAGGCCCTGGGCCAGCATCGCATTTGCAACTTTAATGAACCCGGCGATATTGGCGCCGGCAGCAAGATTGCCCGGGCAGCCGTACTCCTCAGCCGCCTCATAGCACTGCTTATGGATGGCTATCATAATGTTGTGGAGCCGCTCATCGACTTCCTCGCGTGTCCAGGAAAGGAGCATCGCATTCTGTGACATTTCCAGACCGCTGGTGGCAACGCCCCCGGCGTTTGCCGCCTTGGCGGGGCCGTACAGTATCTTACCGGCAATGAACCGTTCGATTGCTTCCGGCGTACTCGGCATATTGGCTCCCTCTGCAACAACGTAGCAGCCGTTCTTCAGGAGTGTTTTCGCATCGTTTTCGTCTATCTCGTTTTGTGTCGCGCCTGGGAAGGCACAGTCGCATTTAATGTCCCACGGCCGCTTGTCCTCGCGATACTCAGCCCCGAACTTCTTGGCATATTCCTTGATACGTCCGCGTCGTACGTTCTTCAGTTCCATTACGAACGCCAGTTTCTCAGCGTCGATGCCGTCGGCGTCGTAGATTGTGCCGTTTGAATCGGACATGCTGACAACCTTTGCGCCGAGCTGGTTGAGTTTTTCTATGGTGTACTGCGATACATTTCCTGAGCCTGAGACGGTGCACACTTTGCCCTCGAAGTCTTCGCCGCGGCTCTTTAGCATTTCTTCAGCGAAGTACACGCAGCCGTATCCGGTCGCTTCCGAGCGAATCAGCGAGCCGCCCCATTCGAGTCCTTTGCCGGTGAACACGCCGGTGAATTCATTGCAGAGGCGCTTATACTGGCCGAACATATAGCCGATTTCCCGGCCTCCGACCCCGATATCACCTGCCGGCACATCTGTATTCGGACCAATATGCCGGAAAAGCTCATTCATAAAGCTCTGGCAGAACCGCATAACTTCGCTGTCGCTTTTGCCTTTCGGGTCGAAGTCTGCTCCGCCCTTGCCTCCGCCCATCGGCAGGGTTGTAAGGGAATTCTTGAAGACCTGTTCGAATCCTAAGAATTTCAGGATACTGGCATTGACCGTAGGATGGAATCTCAGACCGCCTTTATACGGACCCAGTGCGCTGTTGAACTCGAAGCGAAATCCGCGATTGATGTGGATATTACCCTTATCGTCCTGCCACGGAACGCGGAATATAATCTGTCTTTCCGGCTCGACTATCCTTTCGAGAATCTTGGCCTCGATGTATTCAGGGTGCTTCTCAAGCACGGGTACTAAGCTGTCCAGGACTTCTTTGACTGCCTGGTGGAATTCGACTTCGCCGGCGTTACGGCTGAGAACTTGGTTGTAAACGGTTTGGATTGTGTCGTTAGCGGTCACTTCGGTAACCTCCATCTAAAAATTTCTTTTTTTAACTGCTATTATGATAAGTTAGACTAATACCAAAACTGCGACACCGACTTGCGAACAATATAACAAAAGTGTAATATACCGATTTTGGCAATGCCGTCAACGGCTTAAATGGTAATAAAATCCATCAGTGTAGCTTATAATGCACATAGAAACGCTCAAGGTATTCTGTGATTTAGCTGAGTTGCTTAGCTTCTCGAAGACCGCCGAGAAGCATCTTCTCAGTCAGTCAGCCGTTTCGCAGCAGCTTGCGCAGCTCGAGCTTGCTCACAAGTGCCAATTGGTCAGCCGCAAGAAGCGCCCTATTGAACTTACGAAGGAGGGTCAGTTGCTCTACCAGGCTGCCAGGGATATGCTCGATAGATATGAGCAGTTAAAAAACCAGCTCAATACCCTCAAATCCTCGGCTGGCGATAGAATAAATGTCGCCGCCATTTTCAGTATCGGCATGCACACTCTGCCAAGTTATGTTAAGAAATTTATGGTTAGGTTCCCGAAGGTCAATGTCCATATTGAGTACTTCAGTTCCGAGAGGATTTACGAATTGGTTTTAGCCGGCGATGTGGATATTGGCCTCGTCGCCGTTCCAAGAGAGGACAAAAGGCTCGACGTCTATGACTTCCAGGATGAGCCGCTTGTTTTGGTCTGTAGTCCGAAGCATCCTTTGGCGGACGAATCGCAGGTTGATATTCACATGGTCCAGTTTGAAAGGTTTATAGGTTTTGAGAAGGACGTTCCTACCCGCGTATGGATAGATGGTATCTTGCAGCGCTACAGTGTAGTTACTCGGCCGGTTATGGAATTCGATAATATCGAAACCATAAAACGCGCCGTGGAGATAAATGCCGGTGTGAGCATATTGCCTAAAACGGCGATAGTTCAGGAGCTTGCCGCTGGTACAATCAAGGCTCTTAACTTTTCGAACGAAAATTTTGTCAGACCCACCGGCATAATTGTCCGAAAAGGTAGAATTTTAAGCCAGGCCGGCCGGTACTTTATTGAGCTTCTGCATAAAAAAACGTGAAGCATTAAAAGTGACTAAAGTGTAAAGGGACTAAAGTGCCTAAAATACAGTAAGATTCAAGCTCAAGAGGAGATTTGAATTCGTAGAGATGACGGATTGTTCTTGCAACTTTAGCTCACTTTAGACACTTTAGCTCACTTTAAGTACCTTAATGTTATGTTGATAAAAGCTGTAATATTTGATTTAGACGGCACGATAACCCAGCCTTATTTTGATTTCGATGCCATTCGGCAACAGATGGGTTTGCCGAAGGATTCCGGCCCTGTTCTGGAGTCTATGGCAAAAATGTCGCCGCCACAGAGAAAGCAGGCCGAAAAGGTTTTGCACTATCACGAGCAGCAGGCCGTGATAGAATCCACGCTAAATCCCGGCGCAAAGGAAACCCTCGATGCCCTTAGGGCGGCAGGTATCCGTATCGGGATATTGACGAGGAATAAGCGAGGAAATGCCCTCGCTATCGCCAAAAAGCACAGCCTAAAATTTGATGCCGTCGTGGATAGAGATGACGGCCCTGTTAAACCCGACGCCTTCGGCGTATTACGAATTTGTGAGCAGTTCAAGGTAAAGCCGCAGGAAACCCTGCTCGTCGGTGATTATCTTTTCGATTTGCAGTGCGCAAAGGCTGCCGGTGCTGTTGCGGTGCTCTTGGCCAATCACAGCCAAGCCGGGGAGTTTGCCGAACAGGCGGACTTTGTTATTGAAAAAATCGACCAGATGCTCGAAATTATTAAAGATGAAAAAACCATATATCCCGCAGAGATTTAGCCCCGCCTTTTACGCAGGGTCTGGACTGTTGTTAGCGATAACGGTAGCTTGCTGTGCCGGCGGCCTGCCGGACCGTCCACGGCGAGAGCTTACAGATGTCAATTCCTCCCTCCGTAGCAAAACTACTGCGGAGGACGGGTCTCTCGACGCCATATTGAAACAGCTAAACCAGAAAACTGCCGAGCTTAAATCTTATCAGTGCCGAATCGAATATCTGTTCAGCCAGCCTTTATTTGAATCGCAGACCCTAAGGACCGGCCGTTTGTATTACCAAAAGGCTGGCCGGGAATCGAAACTCAGAATGAATTTTCAAACACTCAAACAGGATGATGCAGACCAGCAGAAATATATCGAGCATTATTTCTTCGATGGCGTCTGGCTGACTCACATCGATTATCAGACCAAAACTGTTAAGCGTTATCAGATGGCTGAGCCGAATAAGCCCGCCGATGCCTTTGATTTAGCCAGTAAAAATTTCCCCATTATCGGCTTTACTAAAATAGAAGATTTGAAAGAACAGTTCGTAATAAATCTGATTGAGCAAAACCCCGGCGAGCCGAACGATTTTCTTCGGCTGCATTTGATAGTTAAGCCGGACTCGATTTACAGGAACGATTATGCTTCTGTTGAATTTTGGATTGATAAAAAGCTGTATCTGCCTGCGAAAATAATCGCGGTCAGTACCGAAGGGGATATTTACCAGCTAACATTCTTTGACGCCAAAGTTAATGAAAAAATCGATAAGGAACTTTTCGAGTTCAAAATCCCCGAAGGCTTCGACAAAGAAATAATCCCGTTAAAGAAGAAGGACAAATGAGAAGGATACTAAACCAACACAACATGATATTTTTGTTTGCAGGGATTCTCATCATATTATCCTTTACAGAACCGTTATTCGTACCAAAAGGTGGTTCCCGAGCGCAAATCGGTTATTGGATTTTACCTCGCTGGCTACGTACATCGCTCACATGTCCTATTATGGCAGTATTGATACTTATCGAGTTAAAAGACTGGTTGCTCAAACGTCTGGAAAAGGTCAAAAATGCAGTCATGATTAAACGAATTTCTACCGTCCTTTATTATTTGTTGTTAGTATTTATTGTTGCGAATTCGAGTGTTTTATTCTTCCAATTAGCGGGTTTAATG
>Ga0315293_10002184_pt1 | contig 18925 bp, 16 predicted proteins | sample YL17G13_20_MG_FD_203071 | JGI IMG/M metagenome (GOLD analysis project Ga0315293, IMG submission 203071) | Sediment microbial communities from Yellowstone Lake, YNP, Wyoming, USA - YL17G13_20 | ecosystem: Environmental > Aquatic > Freshwater > Lake > Sediment | place: USA: Wyoming | collected... | reverse complement strand
CCGACCTGAAACTGATCGTGATCGGCGACGAATTGAGCAAGCACGCGGACCTGCGGCGCACGGTGGTCAAGACGCGCATTCAGAACGACGTCCGCTTCCTGGGTTTCGTGCCGGTCGAGGTGCTGCGCGTGTTTTACTCCGCGGCCGAGGTCTTCGTTTTCCCCTCGCTGTACGAAGGGTTCGGGCTGCCGCCGCTGGAAGCCATGGCCCAGGGAACGCCCGCCGTGGTCTCCAACGTTTCGTCTCTGCCGGAGGTGGTGGGCAACGCCGCCATGTTGGTGAACCCGGACAACATCTTCGACATCGCCCGCGGCATCGAGCGGGTCCTGCTGGATCCCGAGGCGCGGCGCCTGCTTCACGAGCGCGGGCTCGAGCAGGTCCGCAGATTTTCCTGGGATTGGTCCGTCGAGCGCGTCCTGGAAATCTACCAGCAGGCCGTCGCGGACCAGCAGTGACGAGCGGTTTTGGCCGCTGTGGCGCTCCCTTGTTCGACGCTTGGGTTTGGCGGCGCTTTGTGGTGAAATGGCACGCATGAAGATTCTGCTGCTGGGCGGAGGGGGACGCGAGCACGCCCTGGCCTGGAAGCTGCGGCAGAGCGCCCGCGTCGAAGGCGTGTACGCGGTGCCGGGCAACGCCGGCATCGCCCAGGAAGCGCAAATCGAGCAGGGTGACATCCTGAACCCGGCGCAGATGGCCGACCTGGCCCAGCGGCTGCAGGCCGGCCTGACCATGGTTGGACCCGAAGCGCCGCTGGTCGCCGGCGTCGTGGACGAATTCGAGGCCCGCGGCCTGCCCATTGTCGGCCCTACCTGCGCCGCCGCCCTCCTGGAAGGCAGCAAGATCTTCGCCAAGGAATTCATGCGCCGCCATGGGATTCCGACAGCCGATTTCGTGGTCTGCCACGGCACCGGAGAGGCGCGCATCAATCTCGGCTGCTTCGGGTTCCCGGTGGTGCTCAAGGCCGACGGGCTGGCCGCGGGCAAGGGCGTGGTGGTGGCGCAAAACGCGTCGGAGGCTGAAGCCACAACCTCGGCCATGCTTACCGGCCAACTCGTGGGCGAAGCCGGCCGGCGGCTGGTGCTCGAGCGCTTCCTGCAGGGTGAGGAAGTCACCTTCACCGTGCTCTCGGACGGCCGCAACCTGCTGGCCCTGCCGCCCACCCAGGACCACAAGGCGGTCTTCGACGGTGACCGGGGGCCGAACACCGGCGGCATGGGCGCCTATTGCGACGATGACATTCTCTCGCCCCAGCTCACCCGCCGGATCATCGAAAATATCGTACGGCCCACACTGGAGGGCATGGCGGCGGAGGGAGCGCCGTTCCGCGGCGTGCTGTACGTGGGCCTGATGATGACCGCCGCCGGCCCGCGGGTGCTCGAATACAACGTCCGCTTCGGCGATCCGGAAACACAGCCGCTCATGATGCGGCTGGCCTCCGACCTGCTTCCCTTGCTGGAGGCCGTGACTACCGGGACGCTGGACCGCGCGCGGCCCGAATGGGCGCCGGGCGCCACCGTCTGCGTGGCGGCGGCCTCGGGCGGCTACCCCGGCGAGTACCAGCGCGACAAGCCCATCACCGGCATCGAGGACGCCGAGGCGCTGGCGGGCGTGAAAGTGTTCCACGCCGGCACCCGCCTGCGCGATGGGCAGTATTTCACCGCCGGCGGCCGCGTGCTGGGCATCACCGCGCCCGGCGCCAGTTTGCGCGACGCCATCGCGCGCGCCTACGCCGCCGTGGAGAAAATCGGTTTCGAGGGCGTGCATTGCCGGCGCGACATCGGCCGCAAGGGCCTGAACCGGCAGGTGGCCGGCGGCTAGCGGCCTTCTCCGACAGCCGACAGCCGTCAGCCGTTCCAAGGAGGAACAATGACCGACTGCAAACGGACCGCTGAATCCCGGCCCCTGGTCGGGATTGTCATGGGCAGCGATACGGACCTGCCGGTGATGACCGACACGGCCCGCACGCTGAAGGAATTCGGCATCCCGTTTGAAATCGAAATCACCAGCGCGCACCGCTCGCCGGCGCGCACGGCGGAGTATGCGCGGACCGCCGTGGAGCGGGGTCTGAAGGCCATCCTCGTGGGCGCCGGCGGCGCCTCGCACCTGGCCGGCATCATCGCCGCCGAAACCATCCTGCCGGTGATCGGCGTGCCCATCGCCAGCACGCCGCTGGCCGGCATGGATGCGCTGCTCTCCACCGTGCAGATGCCCGGCGGCGTGCCGGTGGCGGTCATGGCCATCGGCAAGGCCGGCGCGGTCAACGCCGCCATCTTCGCCGCCGAGATCATTGCCGCCTCCGACCCGGCGCTGGCCGAGCGCCTGCTCCAGCACAAAGAGCGCCTGGCGCGCTCGGTGGCCGAGAAATCAGAGAAAGTCAGGAAAGAGTTCGCGGTGTAACAACCACGACGCTGCTGCCGCCGCAACCAAGAAGCTCCGCAACAGAGCCGCGAGCGTCAGCGAGCGGGTGCCCCGCAAGGGCCGACGCGGCGCTGCGCAAGCACCCGCTCGCTGACGCTCGCGGCTCTGCTGCAGCCATAGCTGCTTTGTGGTTCAAAGGGCGATCGGGACGTCGGCGCCGCCGCGCTCGGCCGACAGGTAGCCGCTGTATAACACGGCCACCGTGTCGTAGCCCAGTTCAGCGCCGCACTGCGGCCGGCGGCTGTGCGCGATGCACTCGATGAAGTCCTGCATCTCCTGGGCGAAGCCGTGCTGCCATTCCTCGTCGGGCGCCGGGTGGCTCCAGCCCTGCTTGGTCCCGATCTTCTCCACCACGTAGACGTCCTTGAAAAACTCCTCGCGCGGGTTGTAGGTGGTCAGGGCATCGATGGGGTTGAGGTTGCAGCGGGTGCGGTGGTTGTTGGCGTAGACCTCCAGCCAGTTGTGCACCCCGCCCAGCACCACTTCGGTGGAGAAGATGTCGGCCACGGTGCCGTCGGTGAAGGTGACGTGCGCCTGGCAGTAGTCCTCGATGTCGTAGTAGTCGGTGCGGAGGGTGCCGGCATCGCGGAAGGCCGGCAGGCGCGTCAGCTCGTGGGTGCGGCAACTGACGGCGGCGGGGCGGATGGCCCGGCCGTCGCGTGCCAGGCCCTCCTGGGCCTTCAAGTACAGCGCGGTGGTCAGCGGATGGCAGCCCTTGCCCACCAGCGAGCCGCCCCCGGAGTGCCGCCAAATGCCGTAGAAGGGCGAGTGCGAGCCGCTGTGCGATTCGCCGGCCAGGATCCACAGCGCCTGCCCGCCGCTCTTGACCAGGATCTCGCGCTCCTTCTGGATGGCCGGGGCGTACACCCAGTCTTCGGCGTAGAAAATGGTCATGCCGCTGGCGCGCTCGGCCTCCAGCATGCGCCGGCTGCTCGAAAGCGCCTCGCGCAGCATCAGTTCTTTGGGGCAGCGGTCGCCGCGGAAGGTCTCCGTGCCGTCGCCAAAGTAGCCGGTGAAGGGCTTCTCGACGATCACGTGGCGGCCGCGCCGCAGCGCCTCCACCGCCACCGTCTCGTGGGCCGCCGGCGGCGCGCACACGCTCACCACGTCGCAGGCCCCGCACAGCTCTTCCAGCGTGTCGAAGGCGGGGATGTTGCGCTCGACGGCGAACTTCTCACGGTGCTCGCGCGTCGGCGACCACACGCCCGCCACCTGCACCGGCACACCATACACTCGCCGCGCGGAGTTGTACTGAAACCGGGCCGCAAATCCCGACCCCGTAAATCCGATCTTTACCATCACGCTGCCCCCTTAGCCACAAAGCCGCATGGAACCCAAAAAGACACAAAAGAGATCCTGACGCCCCTTCGTGATCCTTGGTGTTCTTTGTGCCTTTGTGGTGATATGAACCACTATGGTAAAAAAGAGCAACCATTATAGGGCACTGGAGAGGGGAGAAGATGGCAATCATTTATCACGACAGCGACGCTGACCTCGGAGCGCTCGGGGAACAGACGGTCGCCGTTCTAGGTTATGGCAACCAGGGGCGCGCGCAGGCGCTCAACTTGCGCGACAGCGGCGTGCGCCTCATCGTCGGCAGCATCCGCGACGAGAGCTGGGAGCAGGCGCGCCGGGACGGCATGGAGACCGTCCCGCTGGCCGAAGCCGCCGCACGCGGCGACATCCTCCTGCTGCTGCTGCCCGATGAAATCCAGCGCGAGGTGTACGAGCGCGACATCGCCCCCAACCTGCGCGCCGGCCGGGCGCTGGGCTTCGGCCATGGCTACAACATCCGCTACAAGCTGATCCGGCCGCCGGCCGATATCGACGTGATCATGATCGCCCCGCGCATGATCGGGGTGAACGTGCGCAACGCGTTCGTCGCCGGTGGCGGCGTGCCGGCCTATGTGGCCGTAGCCCAGGACGCCACCGGCCGCGCCCTGGCCCGCGCCCTGGCCATCGCCAAGGGCATCGGCGCCACGCGCGCCGGGGTCATCGAATGCACCTTCGAGCTGGAAACCGACCTGGACCTGTGGACCGAGCAGGGCTTCTGGCCGCTGGTGATGAAACTGTTCGTCCAGGGCTACGAGTTCCTGGTCGAGAACGGGTTCCCGCCGGAGATGGCGGCGCTGGAGTTGTACGGGTCCGGCGAGGCCGCCGAGATTTTCCACCAGATGGCCCGCGCCGGCTTTTTCCGGCAGATGAGCTTCCATTCGCACACCAGCCAGTACGGCACCCTCACCCGCCAGCAGCGCGTGGACGCCGCCCCGCTCCGGGCCTTCATGGCGCGCGCTTGGGAGGAAATCCGCGACGGCCGGTTCGCGCGCGAATGGGCCGCCGAGCAGCGCAACGGCTACCCGGTCTTCGAAGAGTTAAAGAAGAAGGCCTTCGCGCACCCGCTCAACGAAACGGAGGAGAAGCTCCGCGCCATGCTGCAAGCCGCCGGAATCTCTTCGTGAAACTTGGTGTCTTGGTGTCTTTGTGGTGAACAAGCTCCTCACGACAATCTGGATGCTCTGCCTCGCAGGCGTATCCTTGGCCGCTGAGCCGGTGCGCATCGGCATTGTCACCGAGCTGACCGGAAAGAACGCGCTGGCGGGGCAGCAGGCCCGCCGCGGAGCGCAGCTTGCCGTCGAAGACATCACCGGGGAGGGGGGCATCCACGGGCGGCGGTTCGAGGTTGTGATCGAGGACAGCGCCAGCAACAACGCCGGCGCCGTCAACGCCTTCAACAAGCTGGCGGCGCGCGGCGACCTGGCCGGCCTGATCGCGCCGCTGCGCAGCACCCAGGTGCTGGCCGCGCTGCCGCGCATCAACGAGATCGGCCTGCCCACCATAACCGGCGCCACCAACGAGCTGATCACCCGGCTGGGCTGCCGCTGGATTTTCCGCAACCGCACCAACGACGGTCTGGCCGCGCAGCTCGCCGTCGTGTATGCCGTAAAGAAACTTGGCGCCCGGCGCATCGGCATCCTCCACGACACCGACGCTTTCGGCACCGGCGGGCGCAGCGCGCTGACCAACGCGCTGCGCGACCTCTACAACATCGAGCCGGTGGCGGTGGAGAACTACAACACCGGCGACCGCGACTACACCGGCCAGCTCTTGAACCTGCGGAACGCCGGGTGCGACCTGGTCATCTCCTACTGCACCAACGAGCCGGATATCGGCCTGATCCTGCGGCGCTACCGGCAGCTCGGCATGCCCTACAAGTGGCTGGGATCGCCGTCGTCGGGCACCAGCATCAGCCTGAACATCACCCGGCGCGCCGCCGACGGCATCTACGTCTTCACCGATTTCTCCCCGGAGCGCGCCACGCCGCGCGGGCCAACCTATCGCGCGGAGTTCCGCAGGCGCTTCGGCATGGACCCCGACCTGGCCGCCACGCAGATCTACGACGCGCTGCAGCTCTTCGCGCAGGCGCTGCGGCGCGTTGCGGGTCGAGCGGCGGGACAATCGGCTTCGGGCATCGATCCCGAGGCGCTGCGTCAGGCGCTGCTGGAAACCCGCCATGTGGGCGTGGCCGGGCCGTTTTACTTCGACCAGTACGGGAATGGCCGGCACGATGAGGTGATTGCCACCATCGAGAACGCGCGGCAGAAACCGCTGGAAATCATCGACGAAAGCGCAATCCGGCGCGAGCCGCTGCCGGCCGGCTCGATCCCGCCGGCGCCGCCCTACGCGCGCTGGGCGACGGCCGGGCAACTGGTGCTGGAAGGAATCGCGCTCGGATCGATTTACGCCCTGGTGGCGCTGGGCTTCGTGCTGCTGTACAACGCCGCCAACCTGGTGAACTTCGCCCAGGGCGAGCTGGTGATGGTGGCCGGCTACCTGCTGGCCACGCTGGCCACGCGGATCGGCCCGCTGCCCGGCCTGCTGGTGGTGCTGGCGGTGATGGCCGCCGGCTCGGTCGTCTTCCGCCGCTGCACCTACGACCCCATTGCCGAGTTGGCCGCGCGCGACTTCACGGCCTTCATCGTGACCACGCTGGGCGCATCCATATTCTTGAAAAACCTGGCGCGGCTGATCTGGGGCGCGGAACCGGCGCTGGTGGATTCGCCGTTCGGGCACGGCTCGCTGGAAGTGGCCGGCATCTTCATGCCCACCCACGAGGCCGGCATCGTGGCCATCACGGCCGCCGCGCTGACCGCGCTCTACATCTTTTTCCAGCGGACCATGGTGGGCGTGCGCCTGCGCGCCGTGGCCCAGGACCGCGAAACCGCCGGCCTGATGGGCATTCCGGTCAAGAAGATGATCGCCATTGCCTTTGCCGGGGCCGTGCTGCTGGGCGGCTTAGGGGGCGTTCTGCTGGCTCCGGTCTACTTCGTTCATCCCGAGGTGGGCAGCGCGGTTTCCCTCAAGGCCTTTTCGGCTTCCATCGTCGGCGGTTTCGGCAGCGTCCCCGGCGCCATCCTGGGCGGTTTGCTGCTGGGCGTGGCCGAACAACTTGCCGGCGCGTACATTTCGCAGGCCTTTCGCGACGGCATCGCCTTTGTCCTTCTGATTCTCGTTTTGATTTTCAAGCCCAGCGGCCTGTTCGGCGAAAAATCCGGAGAAAGAGCGTAAATGAACCACCAAGGCACAAAGACACCAAGACTGCTGCTGCCTTGGTGTCTTGGTGTCTTGGTGGTGATCTTGCCGTTCCTGGTGAAATCGCCGTATTCGATGCACTTGCTGGTGATGGCCGGCATCTACGTGATCGCGACGCTGGGGCTTTATTTTGTGGTGGGGTTGTGCGGGCAATTCTCGCTGGCCCAGGGCGCGTTTTTCGCGCTCGGCGCTTACGGCCTGGCGCTGCTCCAGCAGAAGCTGCATTTCCCGAGCGTGTTCGCGCTGCTGGGCGGGGCACTGCTTGCGGCGCTGTTCGGCCTGGTGGTCGGGCTGCCCACGCTGCGGCTGCGCGGGCACTACCTGGCCATGGCCACCATCGGCTTCGGCGAGATCGTCTACCTTACGCTGAAGAACTGGATCTGGCTAACCAACGGCCCCGATGGGCTGAACATCCGGCGGCCGTTCTGGCCCGGCTCGGTGATGGCCTACGACCGCATCTATTACTTCGTGGTGGTGGCCGTGGCGGTGGCGGCGGCCTTCGCCGCCATTCGCGTGCGGCGCTCCTGGTGGGGCCGGGCCCTGCTGGCGGTCCGCGACAACGAGCTGGCCGCCTCCTCGCTCGGTGTCGCCACCACCCGCGTCAAGGTCTACGCCTTCATGGCCAGCGCCTTCCTCGGCGGGCTGGCCGGCGCCATGTACGCCCAGGCGGAAACCTATATCAGCCCGGACTTCTTCAATTTTGACTTGAGCATTATGCTGGTGGTGATGCTGCTGGTGGGCGGACGCAATTCGGTGGGCGGCGCAGTGGCCGGCGCCATCCTGCTCGGTTTCCTGCCCGAGTGGCTGCGCTTCCTCAAGGATTACTACATGCTGATCTTCGGAGCGCTGGTCACCATGCTGATGATTGTCATGCCCAACGGCCTGGCGGGGTTGTGGAGGAAGGCAGTAAGCAGTAAGCAGTAGGCAGCAGGGGATCGTGAACTTGAAACCTGGAACCTGGAACTTGAAACCTTTGCTTGAGGTGCGCGACTTGACGGTTGCCTTTGGCGGGCTGAAGGCCCTGGACGGCTTCAGCATGTCTGTTTGCGCCGGCGAGATTCACGCGCTGATCGGGCCCAACGGTTCCGGGAAATCGACGTTCCTCAACGCGGTGACGGGGCTGGTTGCGGGGCGCGGGCAGATTGTTTTCAACGGCGCGCCGCTGCTCGGCCTGCCGCCGTACCGGGTTTTCCGCGCCGGCATCGCCCGCTCGTTCCAGACGCCGCGGCTGTTCCCCTCGTTGACGGTGGCGGAGAATACCCTGCTTGGCCTGCACGTCGAGTGCGCCCGGAAAACGGCTCGGGAGCTGGAGCAGGCGGCCGAGGCGCAACTAGCGCGCACCGGGCTGGCCGGGAGAGGCGCTTTGCCGGTGGACCGGCTGACGGCGGCCGAGCGCCGCTGCCTGGAGATCGCCCGTGCCGTGGCCCACAGCCCGCTCCTGCTGCTGCTGGACGAACCGGCGGCCGGCATGTCCGCCGCCGAACGCCAGGCCCTGGCCGCACTGCTGCGCGAGATCCGCGCCTCGGGAACCGCCATTCTGCTGATCGAGCACGATCTGAAGATGGTCGCCGACGTGGCCGATTGCGTGACGGCCTTGAACTTCGGGAAGAAAATCGCCGAGGGCGCGCCGGCCGAGGTCGCTTCGCACCCGGCCGTCGTCGAAGCATATTTAGGAAAACGGCAGGAGAATGGGACGCAGATAAACGCAGATGAACGCAGATAAGATCAGGTTTTTGATCTGCGTTTTTCTGCGTTCCCGCCGCGGCGGGCGTCCCATATTCGGTGTTTTCAATGGATTGCTTGCTGCAGTTAAGGCAGGTTTCGGCGGCCTATGACGGCATGCGCGCGCTCGAAGAGGTGACGCTCGAGGTGGGCAGCGGCGAAGCCGTAGCCGTGCTGGGAGCCAACGGCGCCGGCAAATCGACGCTGCTCAAGACCATCTCCGGGCTGCTGCCCCCGTCGTCGGGGGACGTGTTTTTCGCGGGTCTGCGGCTGAATGGCCTGGCGCCGCACCAGATCGCCCGCCTGGGAATTCTGTCTGTGCCCGAGGGCCGCAAGATCTTTCCCGGCCTGACCGTCGAGGAGAACCTGCTGACGGCGGTGGCCGCCCGCGGCCACGACACCGGCGACTACCGGCAGGACCTGGTGCAGTTGTATGGCTGGCTGCCGTGGCTGGCCGAGCGGCGCCGCCAGTTGGGCTGGGCATTGAGCGGCGGCGAGCAACAGATGCTGGCCATTGCCCGCGCTTTGATGGGCAAACCAAAACTGCTGTTGCTCGACGAGCCGTCCCTCGGGCTTTCCCCGGCCGCTTCGGATGCCGTGTTCCAGTTCATCGCCCGGATCCACGCGGGCGGCGTGGCGCTGCTGCTGGTGGAACAGAACGCGGTGTACGCGTTGACGGGAACCGAGCGCGCCGTTGTGCTGGAGCGCGGCCGGGTGGTGCTGGCCGGACCGTCGGCGGAACTGCGCGAGCAGCCTTCGGTCCGCAAAGCCTACCTCGCGGTCTGACCTAGCCGCAGATTGCGCAGATTTCACCGATTGAATCTGTGCAATCGGCGAAATCTGCGGCTGGCTTTGATCCATGTTTGAAATCGCTTTCCGGTTCGGGTCGTATTCCTCGCTGGCCATCTTCCTGGCGGCGCTGGCCGGTGTTGTGCTGCTGGCCCGGCTGTTGCCGCTCCTGGCGGAGCGGCTGCGGACTGCCATTGCGTTCGGCTGCTTCTGCCTGCTGAACCTGGCCTTGCTGATCGCCTGGGCCGCGACCGTCCGCGTGGACTCGGACGAAGTCGAGCACCTGCACGTGAGCTGGCTGGTTTCCCAGGGTCTGGCGCCGTTCCGCGATTTTTGGCAGGCGCATTCGCCGCTGATGTGGTACATGCTCGCGCCCGCCGTGGCGCTGTTTCATTCCGCGGCCGTGCTGCTGTTTGCCCGCGCGCTGGCGGTCGCGCTGTTTCTGTTGATCGTGGCGGCCACCGGCTGGCTCGCCTGGCGCGTCACGGCGGACCGCGCCAGCGCCGCCCTTGCCGCTCTGATCGTGCTGGCGCTCGGTGTGCGGTTGGAAGCTGCATGGCTGCGGCCCGACCAGCTCGCCACGCTGCTGGCCCTGCTCTCGCTTGCCCTGTGCATGCACACGGCGGCCAGTGCGCGGCGATACGCGTTTCTGGCGGGCGTCGCGTTCGCCCTCGCGCTTTCACTGACCCCCAAACCGTTTCTGGCGGCGCTGGCCTTCCCGGTTGCGCTTCTGGCCGGCCGCAAAGAGCGCGAAGGCCGATGGAGCAGCTTACTCCGGTATGTCGCTGGAGGGGTGGCAGGCGCTGTCCCGCTTTTTCTCCTGCTTTGGCGGGACCGAATCGTTTCCGACTTCATCTTCTGGACGTTCGTGCAGCACGCCGCGCAGGGCCGCGTGGAGAAGTATTTCCCGGCGGCGCTGGCGCTGGCCGCACTGGCCGGCTGCGTAACTTTGTTGGCGGCGCCGGAAGGCGAGCGGGGCGCGCGGCAGGAGAAAGTCCTGGTTGTGGCCGCGTTTGGCCTGCAATCGTTGGGGTGCGTGCTGACACCATACCGGCTGGCAGTGGACTTGATGTTGTGGGCGCCGCTGGCTGCGGTGCTGGCGGCGCCGCTGCTGACCGCCTGGCTGAGAAAGGCCGCCGCCGTGATTCCCGGCGAAGCCGAGGGGCGCGCGGCCACGCGCTGGGCGCTGCTGGCGGCCGCCTTCATTGTCCTGGTGCAAATTGACGCCGTAAGCCCGCTGCTGAACCGCCGCACGCTCGGCCATTTTTCCGCCGACCGCGCACGGCTCGAGTGGATGCTGGAGCAGGCCGGCGGCCGGCCGGTAGTGCTGATCACCCCGGTGCACACCATTTTTTCGCGCGACGCCACCCGCCTCTATCATCTCTGGCAGTACAGCCACTGGTCCGACCAGCCGCCGATCGCCGCCGGGCTGGCCGGCTTCGCCCGCGACGTGCTGGAAGCCCGGCCCGCGCTGATCGCCGTGGCGCCCCGCCGCATCACCGACGACCCGGAACCGCTATCGGTCAATCGCCCGCGGTTGCTGGACCGCCTGGCCGCCGCCGGCCTGATTACCCCGGCCGAATGGCAGGCGCTCGACCAGTTCCTCCGCGACAACTACTCCCTGGTCGAAATGAACGGCGAGGCCTTCTACGTCGCGCACGGCAAATGAGAGGAGCAATCAGGCGTTCAGAAAATCGTCCACGCTGACACCGGCTTCTCGCAGAATCGCCCGAAGAGTTCCTTCGGCCATGTCTCGAGCATGATGTGGGAGCGTGACTTTTCGCCCGCCGACACTATGACGCCAGACTTCGTGGCTCCCCGGTCCTTGGCGATCGAAGGCAAACCCGAAGGCACGAAGCCGGCCCGCCACTTCGCGGTAACTGAAGCCGGCCAAGCGCCCCATCAGCGAATCCCGACCGGAACGATTAGATTGAGGGAGCGCCGGCCGAGCTTTGCCAGCGATTGCGGAAGAGGGTCGCCATGTTCTAGGCAGGATTCGATTATCTTCCGGGTAAGTCCCTGGGCGATTTCTACCGCTTCCGTGACGCTGCGTCCCTCGGCGACGAGTCCGGGGACGTCCGGGCTGGTGGCCAGGTAGCCGCCTTCTTCCAACGCTTCGATTCGCAGGCGAATCGTTGCTTCGTTCGCCTCCGCCGCTGAGGCCGAAGCGGGCCGTTTGCGCTTTCGGTTTGCGACCTTCATTACCACTAGGGTGCCAGAATCGTAGAGCAGAATCAACCGCAGCTCAACCAGTTCAGGGAAGCGCTGAAGAGAGCGTTCTGCGTCAATCCGCCCGGCGTCGCATCAGTGGTTCTTCCTGCCGATGACTTCCAATGGATGAATGGGCGTCATCGCCGTTCCCGCAGCGGTTAGCCGGGTCCTCGGGCCTCATTATGCCACCGAGCGGAATGTCATGCGCCCGGGCGCGGTTTACCGCTTGAGGAAGTCGAGAACAGAATCGAGGAAGAGTTTCGGCTGGTCGACGAAGGTCATGTGCCCGCTTTCCGGCAAGACGACGAGCTTGGATCCTTTGATCAAGGCGTGCATCTCGCGGGAGAGGGAGGGGGCGGACAAGTCGTGGTCGCCAACCGAGATCAGCGTGGGGACCGTGATGGTCTTGAGGCGGTCGGCGTATTCGACGGACTTGAGGTTCCCGTCTATGACGAACTCGCCGTTGGACCCCCACATCTCACGGTAGACGTCCCAGGCCATGATCCCGCCGGCGACCGGGTCGTAATTGGGATCGGGGCGGCGCTGGTAGAGGTAGGGGAAGTAGCCTTCGCCCCAGGCGGCGATCATGCAGTCCGCGGTGTAGCGGTTGCGCTCGAAAGGTTTGCCTTGGGCCGTTTCCGTTGGCGGTTTGCTCTGGTTCTCAGTCACGAACGCCCAAGGAAGCCTCAGTCGAGGTGAGTTCTGCCTCTTCCGGGAGACCCAGGACCCGGAACTGCTCCTCCCACCACCAGCTTGCGTTTATCGGCGGTTATCTGCGTCCCATCCTTCCCCTTTTGTGGTTAAATCCACAGTGATGCGACTGCCGGAGTTTCATCAGGTGAGAAAAGTGCGGGCGGGCGCGCCGGCGATCAGCGACGTGGCCGCGGCCGTGCGCGCGGCGCTGGCGCCGCTACTGGCCGCCGGTGAGCTGCGGGGCGCGCGGGTGGCGGTCACCTGCGGCAGCCGCGGCATTGACCGCATCGCCGAAGCCGCCCGGGGTGCCTGCCAGGCGCTCTCCCAGGCCGGCGCCCAGCCGTTCGTCGTCGCGGCCATGGGCAGCCACGGCAACGCCACGGCCGAGGGGCAGCGGCGCGTGCTGGCCGACTACGGCATCACCGAGGCCGGCGTCGGCGTTCCCGTTGTTTCCTGTATGGACGCGGTTCGGCTTGGCCCCAGCCCGCGCGGCGTCGAAGTCTTCATGGACCGCGGGGCCTTCGAGACCGGGCGCATCGTGCTGCTGAACCGCGTCAAACCGCATACCACCTTTGACGGCGATATCGAGAGCGGCCTGATGAAGATGATGGCCGTGGGGCTGGGCAAGCTGGAGGGGGCGCGCAGCTTCCACGGCAACGCCATGCGGGCCGGCTTTACGGAAACGATCGTGGAGATGGCGCGCGTCTCGCTGGCCACCGGCCGCGTGTGGGCCGGCGTGGGACTGGTGGAGAACGACGAGCACGAGCTGGCCGAGGTGGCCGCCGCGCCCGCCGCCGGAATCGAGGAGTTGGACCGGCTGCTGCTGCTCCGCGCACGCCGGATGTATTCACGCCTGCCGTTCTCCGAGCTGGACCTGCTGATCGTCGATGAAATCGGGAAGAACATTGCCGGCACGGGCATGGACCCCAAGGTGATCGGGCGCGCTCCGCAACCGGACACGCCGCTGCGCCTGGAGGGCATCACCCGGATACGGCGTATCTACGCGCGTGATTTGACCGACGAAAGCAAGGGCAACGCCAATGGCATGGGTCTGGCCGACGTCATCCACAAGCGCTTGTTCGAGAAGATCGATTTCGCCGCCAGCTACACGAACGGGCGCACCGCGCTGAACTTCCACACTCTGCGCATGCCCATGCACTTCGACAGCGATGAGACGGCGCTGGAGTTCCTGCTGGGCAACCTGGGCTCGCCGGAACCTGAGGAGCTGCGGGCCGCCCGCATCCGCAACACGCTGGCCATGTCCGAGTTCCTGGCCAGCCCGGCCGCCGTCCGCCAGCTCGCCGGCAACGACCGCTACGAGATCGGCCCGGCGCAGCCCCTGCGGTTCGATTGAAGCCAGACAAGCTGTCAGCTTCCAGCCATCAGCTTTCAGTTTTGAGCTTCTCAGCATTTCCAACTGCTTCATGATTCAGCCCCGTTGTACCGTGCTGCACCGAGAAATGCGGGCTGTCGGCTTTTCGCTTTCGTGCCAGCTTGTAGCTGATAGCTGAAAGCTGATAGCTGACAGCTTTAAAACAGCTTTGTGATCTCGTCGCGGTCCGGGAAGGCGAAGGGAGCCGAGTCGAGGCGCAGGCCGTGAGCGGGGGGCATGACCGTAGCGATGGCGGCCACGGGCGTGCCGCGCGCCGCCAGCGTTTCGACGACTCGCCGCTCGTCATCCGGCGCCACGGCAATCAGCAGGGCGCCCGAGGCGATCAGGCGCAAGGGGTCAAGGTCCAGCAGCGAGCAGATGGCGGCCGTCTCGGGCAGAACCGGGATGCGGCTGCTGTCCACCGCCAGGCCGGCGGCGGCAGCCGCGGCCAGCTCATACAGGCCACCGATCAGGCCGCCTTCGGTAGGATCGTGCATGCCGTGCACGGGCGCTGCGGCGCAGGCCGCCAGGGCATCGGCGACCACGCTGATGCCCGGCCGGAACAGCAGGTTGCGGGCCCGCTCCAGCAGCGCCGCCTCCAGGCGGCCGGCCAGCTCCCCGGCTTTCTCGCGCGCCAGGATGGCCGTGCCTTCCAGGGCCACGCCACGAGTCAGCAGCACCACGTCGCCGGGCCGGATGCGCTCCTTGCGCACCAGCCGCTCCTTCTCCACCTCGCCCAGCATGTGGCCGGCGACAATCGGGCGGTCCAGCCCGGGCGTCACCTCGGTGTGGCCCCCGCACAGGCTGATGTCGAGTTCCTCGCAGGCGGCCAGCAGATCGGCGAAGACCGCTTCGGCCAGCGACGGATCGCCGCGCGGCAGCAGCAGCGTGGCCAGAAACCAGCGGGGGCGCGCGCCCATCGTGGCCAGATCGTTGGCGTTCACCTGGACCGCGTACCAGCCGATGCGTTCCGCGGCGAAGGTGACGGGGTCGGACTTGGCGACCAGGTAACGGTCGCCGAAGTCGATCACCGCCGCGTCCTCGCCGATCCGCGGTCCGACCACCACGCGGGCATCGCGGCGCGGGATCCGGCCCAGCAGCCGATCCAGGATCGCGGGCGGCAGCTTTCCGTAAGCAAGCATAAGAACCGATCCGCGGATTGCGCGGATTAAACAAATCAATAATCGGTGAAATCTGCGCAATCTGCGGCTAAGAGCCTTCGAACGAAACCAGCTCGACGCCGTTGCGATGAAGCAGTTGGCGCACCTCCGGGCTGGTCAGCGCTTCCAGCTCGATCTGCCGCTGGCGCTTCAAGCGCGTCGGCGCGCGCTCGAGTTCGTCGTCGTACAGGCCCGGGTGGCACATGAGTTCGGTCAACCCGGGCTTCAGCCGCTGGAGCGCAGCCAGCAGGGAGTCGCGGGTCATCCGGCCGGTCAGGCGATAGCCCAGGAAATGATCCGGGGTCAGAAGGCCATAGGCCGAAATCTGCCGGCGGAAGAGCGGCCGCCGCACCCAGCGGATGCGGAACCGGGCGGCCACCCGCGCCACCGCCCGCATCACCCGCGGGAACACGTGGACGTGCTTGTGGGTATCGAGGTGCGAGGGGCGAAGGCCGGCCCCCATCACTTTCTCCACCTGCCGGGAGAACTCGGCCTCGACGGCCGCCGGGGAGGATAGCAAGCCGCGGGCCACAAACGCCGGCAGCCGCCGTGGCAGGCTGCCGCCGCCCGGCCACAGCACCAGGTGGACGCCCACGTCCAGCGAGGGGTTGGCCCGCGCCAGCTCCACCGCGTGCTCGAACGCCGGCCCGTGCGCCATCAGCGTGGTGGCGGTGATGATCCCTTCGCGGTGCCCGCGCACAATGCCCTCGTTCACGCCGCGCGTGAACCCGAAATCGTCGGCATTCACGATGAGTCTGACGGTCGCCATCTCCGCGGGGTAGAATAACATTCAGGGTTGTTTCATTGACGATTGTTTCAAGGAGGCCCCAGTGGCTGCAGCAGTCCCTCAGGAACCACACACCATTATCGGCCGCTTTCCGGAGGACTTGTCGATCGCCGAGCGGAACCAGCACGCCGGCAAGTGGATGGCGATCGAACGGTACGTGCCCACCGCGCTTCGAGAAGAGGAAGGGAAACCGCAGATCGACCTGAGGCAACGGCACATCCGCGCGCTCGGACGCACGGCGGTGGAGTGCCTCCGGCAGCTCGAGCAGGCGGGCCTGGACCCGCGCAACTTCGAGTTCACGCAGATCCGCAGGATGTAGCCCGGATGACGTGCGGGCGCCATTCACTGCCTGGAGTTGCGCGCCGCCCCGGGCCCCATCTCCCGAATGTAGCCCAGCTCGCCAATCAGGAAATGGACCAGCAGGAATCCGAGCAGGTACGCGCCGGAGCAGGCGGCAAAGATGGGAGTGAAGGAGAAGCGCTGGACGACCCAGCCGATGGTGAGCTGGGTGACGGCGCCGGCCAGCCCGCCCATGGCCCCGCCGAAGCCGGACACGCTGCCCACCGCGCGTTTCGGAAAGACCTCGGCCGGCAGCGTGATGTTACCCCACAGCGAGTGCCCGAACATCATGCCCATCAGCAGGCCCAGCGCGGCCGCCGGGCTGTGCACCCGCGTCACCAGCAGGCAGCAGATGGGGATCAGGCAGGAATCGGCCAGCATGGTGGTCTTGCGGGCGCGGCTCAGCGTCCAGCCGCGGGCGATCAGCCAGCGGGGAATCGCTCCGCTGGCGATGTTGCCCAGCGCCAGCGCCGCGTAAGGCATCCAGGCGTACTTGCCCAGGTCGGCCAGCGAGAAACCCCGTTCCTGCTGCAGGTACTTTGGAATCCAGAAAAACAAGAAGTAGGAGATGGGGTCGGTCAGGAAGCGGGCCATCACGCAGCCCCACGTCTCCCGCATGCGCAGCAACCGCATGATCGGCACCGATTCGCCCTGCTCGGCGGCAATCGATGAGCCGGAAAGGATCAGGTCGCGCTCGGCGTCCGTGATGCGCTCGTGGTGCTGGGGAAGCCGGTAGACGACCAGCCAGATCGCCACCCAAATGAAGCCCAGCGCGCCGGTGATGACAAACGCCGGCCGCCAGCCCCAGGCCAGCGCAATCGCGGAAACCACCGGCGTCGCCAGGGCGGCCCCGATGGCCGTGCCGGAATTGAAGATGCCGACCGCCAGCGCGCGCTCCTTCATCGGGAACCACTCGGACACCGCTTTCACGCCGCCGGGGAAATTGGCCGGCTCGGTGGCGCCCAGCAGGAAGCGGAAGAACGAGAACTGCACCACGCTGCGGGCCAGCGCGTGCAGCATGTTGGCAATCGACCAGCCGGAAACGAACAAAGTGAAGCCGCGCGCCGTTCCCAGCAGGTCCATCAGCCGGCCGCTGACCGCGTACATCACCGTGTAGCTGACCAGGAACGAGGTGGTGATGTAGGAGTACTGGACGGTGCTCAACCCCAGCTCGCGCTGGATGGTCTGGGCCAGCACCGAGAGCGTCTGCCGGTCCAGGTAGTTCAGGGTGGAGGCCGAGCAGAGCATCACCACGATGTACCAGCGCAGGTTCTTGATTGGCGCTTTGCTCATCAGGACTTTGGACCTTGCTCTCAGCCTTCAGCTAGCTATCAGCTTGCGCCTAGTTTAGCTGAAAGCTGACGGCTGATAGCTGAAAGCTTCACCGCAGCAGGTCCCGGCGGCCTTCCCGCTTCCAGGCGCTTTCCTCCGGCCGGCCGTTGGCCTGCGTGGCGGGCCGGCGGCTGAAGCGGGCGGCGTAGAGCGCGGTGGCAATGGCCGCGGCATCGCGGGCCTGTTCATCGTCGCCATTGGGCGGCGGAGTGGCCAGGATTTCATCCAGCAGCCCGGTGTCCAGTTGGCCGGCAAGGAAGCGCGGATGGTCGAGCAAGCGCCGGAAAAACGGGATGGTGGTCTTGATGCCCACGATCGAGTATTCCTGAAGCGCCCGCCGCATGCGCTCGATGGCCTCGCCCCGGTCGCGCCCCCAGGTAATGAGTTTCGAAATGAGCGGGTCGTACTCCAGCGGCACGCTCCAGCCGCGGTACACGCCGCTGTCGGCCCGCACGCCCGGGCCGCCGGGCGAAACCAGCGCCGTGATGATGCCCGGCGAGGGATAGAAGTTGTTGTCCGGGTCCTCGGCGTAGATGCGGCATTCCAGCGCGGCGCCCCGCCATCCGGCCAGGACCTCTTCCTGGGTGAAAGGGAGCGCTTGGCCGGCGGCCACCGCCAGTTGCAGCTTGACCAGGTCCAGGCCGGTCACCATTTCCGTAACCGGGTGCTCGACCTGCAGCCGGGTGTTCATCTCCAGGAAATAGAAGTTGCCGCCGCGGTCCACCAGGAATTCGACCGTGCCGGCGTTGTAGTAGCCGGCGGCGCGGGCCGCGCGCACCGCCGTCTCCCCCATCCCCCGCCGCATTTCCTCATCCACGAAAGGCGAAGGGCATTCTTCGACCACCTTCTGATGGCGCCGTTGGATCGAACATTCGCGCTCGCCGATATAAACCACGTTGCCGTGCCGATCGCCGAAGATCTGCATCTCGATGTGCCGCGGCCGGTCCAGGCACTTCTCCAGGTACAGTTCGGAGTCGTTGAAGGCGCTGAGGGCCTCGGCGCGCGCCAGTTGGAAGGCGGCCGGCAGATCGTCCGCGCTGCGCACCAGCCGCATTCCTTTGCCGCCGCCGCCGCCGGCGGCTTTGATCATGACGGGATAGCCGAGCTGCTCGGCTAATTCGAGGGCCTGCTCCGGCGACTCGAGGCCGGCATCGCCGCCGGGCACCAGGGGCACGCCGGCGGCCCGCATCGCCCGCCGCGAGCGGGTCTTCGAGCCCATCAATTCCATGCTGGCCGCGCTGGGACCGATCAGCGCGATGCCCTGCTCCTCGCAAGCACGCGCCAGGGCCGGGTTCTCGGCCAGAAACCCGTACCCGGGATGAACGGCCTCGGCCCCGGCCCGGCGCGCCGCCTCCATGATGCGGTCGATCCGCAGGTAGCTTTCCGAAGCGGGCGCCGGGCCCACCGGGTATGCTTCGTCGGCCCGGAGGACGTGCAAGGCCTTGCGATCCACCTCCGAGTAAACAACCGCGGCAATGATGCCCAGTTCCCGGCAGGCGCGGATTACCCGCA
>Ga0315293_10002183_pt1 | contig 18927 bp, 5 predicted proteins | sample YL17G13_20_MG_FD_203071 | JGI IMG/M metagenome (GOLD analysis project Ga0315293, IMG submission 203071) | Sediment microbial communities from Yellowstone Lake, YNP, Wyoming, USA - YL17G13_20 | ecosystem: Environmental > Aquatic > Freshwater > Lake > Sediment | place: USA: Wyoming | collected... | reverse complement strand
CTTCTCAAGCTCGGCGGGAGTCAGTTTTGCCAGATAATCTCTTGTTTTTGCTTCAGTCTCTTCTGCACTCTTTCTGATAGAATCCATGTTAAGAAATTCTTCAGGATTCCGTGGAACCCACTCTTTGATTCGGCCAGCAATCGTGTAGTTGACTAGTTTGTCTTCCGCGTCGACGGTATGGAGCATAATGTTTCGAAGAGAATCAAAACTGGCTCCCCGGCTTTTCGAAATTTGCTCCCACGGAAGTGTGGCAAACTGTTCCAAGTATCTATTCCGAACTGATTGGCTATACTCAACTAGGGTTTTTGAATCCATGCAACTCACGTTTTAATTCTGATTTGCTGGAAGAGTAAATAACGGTTTAGGCTAGGAAGATGACATTCTATGACGGTAAATTGTATGATTCAATCTTGAAAGAGCTGTCAGATTGTATTGATTGAGAAATCGACGAACAGTGGCGACCACGATGTTGGTTCTCAGGTGAAGTCTTATGCATGAGAGTGAAGCATTTGTTTTGCATTTGATGCGACAAATCATTGCTCATGTAGCACATGCGTGAGAAATAGAACAATAATCCCAAAGATATATAAGTTATGTTCAGAGATATTCTGTTCAGCGCGCGCGCTCGGGGAGAAAGACGCGCAGGAGAGACCGGAGAGTTCATGCTTCATTACGAGATGTTGGCGAACAAATCTCTTAGAAAGACTTGCCTCTGCAGCTTGTTGGCTTTCATGTTGGTATTGGAGCTTCTACCCCTCATAGTCACGGCCCAGACAGCTCTAATAGCAGTTGAACCTGCCAACTATGTAGCTGCTTTGAACGAGTCCTTTCAGGTCAACATCACGATTACTGATGTGAAAAACCTCACGAGCTGGCAGTTTGGACTTTACTTCCGCAATAACGTGTTAAACTGCATTGGAGTTACTGAGGGGCCGTTCCTGAGTTCTGTCGGGCCGACCAGTTTCTTCGTAATACAGACGAACAACGCGTATAATTCTACTCATGGTCGTGTAGTAGCGGCTTGCGTCTTTCTAGGATCGGTCGATCAAGTCAGCGGTAGCGGTCTTTTGGCTCAAGTTTCATTTCAGGCAGTTGGTTTGGGCAGCACGATCATTCCTTTTACCCTCACACAGTTATTAGATGAAAAGATTCCTCCTCAACCGATATCGCACACTCAGTCGGATGGGGCTGTTCAGGTCAAGGTTCCTCCGTTGGTTTTTGTGTCTCCAGCCAATCTTAGTGGCCTTCCTAACTGGATTCCTATCAACGGGACGTTTACGATCAACGTGACGATTGCCATGGTCACTGATCTGAACTATTGGCAGGCAGGAATGTCTTTCAACCCAGCGGTCCTTGAATGCATCAACTATACGGAAGGGCCGTTTCTAAAGAGTGCCGGGAGCACGGTTTGGCAGCCCGGAAGCATAGATAATAACATCGGACAAATAACTCCGTATGGAGGAAGTCTGGGTAGCGGCGTGGGTAAATCCGAAAACGGTACTCTGGCTTACATTGTCTTCAGAGTCAAGGGCACTGGTTCTTCATCACTGGTTCTGCAAAACGTCTTGCTCCTCGATACTAGCTATTCTGAGATAGTGCCCGCCTCTATCAAACAGGGTTACTTTGATTTGCCTCCTGAGGTTCCTCAGCCACCGACCGCGTTTTTCACGTTTTCGCCGATCTCCCCGTATGCGAGTGATACAGTGACATTTGATGCGTCCGCCTCATCTCCGAGCGGCGGCGTGATCGTGAGCTATGAATGGGACTTTGGAGACACGACACAAGCGCAGGGGATTATTGCAAATCACACTTATCCGACTGCTGGCGGATACAACGTCTCTTTAGTAGTGGTCGATGATAAGAACATGACTGGCTCGTTCTTCCAACTTGTAACGGTTGTTGCATTGCCTGTGGGAGCATCCGTTGATGTCTATACTCAGAGAGGAGGGAGAGGATTGAATCAGCCCAGTGACACCTTCGCTCCAGACGAGTTGATTATCCTGACAGTATATCTAACGTATAACTTGGCTCCAGTACCTGACATACTTGTGACCTTCTACGTTTACTTCCCGGACGGAACCCTGATGTTTAGAAGTGTGAGCACGACACATGCCCAAGGTCTTGCGTTCATCACTTATCGCTTTCAAACCAACCCCGTGTTTGGGATCTACCAGCTTAACGCAACCGCGACCGTCGCAGACCAAACCGTTTCAGATTCTGCTGATTGCAGAATAGATTGGCTTGTGCAGGTGATGTCAACGGTTCCTTGCGACAGGCACGGTGTGCCTAAGAATGATTTCGACAAGGGCGAACCGCTGTATCTGATTGTCACCCTCAAGAACAATCGTTTCACTTCTACGTCTGTTACAGTGGGTACGTACGTGGAAGACCAGGAGCACACGTATTTGTTGTTTGGTTCAGGCGTATACTACATCGCGCCGAACCTGACAGTGTTCATCCTGAGCGTGGGTGAATTGCCTAGGTATGCTTTGATAGGAGTTGCTACGGCTCACACTTCTCTCGCCCAATGGCTCTATGGTCGGCCGCTCTGCCCAGAAGTCTCGGCTTCATTCTGGATATCGTATCCCCTTCCTGACGTTGCCGTGCTCGATGTGCACGCATCTCCAATGAACACCTACATTGGACATTCGGTAGAGATCACGATTACCCTGTTCAATGAGTTTTTCGATGGTCAGGACTGCAGCGTCAACGTCTACTGTAACAGTACTTTGATTGAAAAGATAGACGTGCTCGCACTTTCTCCCTATCTGGAAACGAACTTCACTTGTTTGTGGGATACCTACACTTACGGTGAAGGTAACTACGTGATAAGAGCTGTCGTGCCTGCCGTACCGCGCGAGTTGGACTTAACCGATAATACGTTCACGCTCGACGGCACAGTGCATATTGGGCCTCATGTTCCAGTCGACGATATTAGTGTTACAGGGCTCGCAAGTAGTAAGTGCGTGGTTGGAAAGGGATGTACGACCAACGTCACGGTTACAGTGCAAAACCAAGGTGATTACAGCGAAACTTTTAACGTAACGGTCTATGTCAATGGAATTCCTATAGTTTCGTTTCAAGGAATCGTGCTCTCAAGCGGGAACTCGACCACTTTTGTTTACACTTGGGATACAAGTTGGTCGGGTTATGGGAACTGTGTCCTCAAAGCCAACGCTACTATAGTGCCGAACGAAAGCGACACGGCCGATAACACCAGACTTGGTGGAATTGTCAGGGTCAGTGTGCCAGGAGATGTGTCTGGCCCCGTTATGGGTGTGCCAGACGGTGTTGTTAACATGCGGGACATAAACTATATGATCCTGCTGTTTAATAGCAGGCCAGGTTCGCCAAATTGGAATCCGAATGCAGACGTCAACAGTGACGGCACAGTTAACATGCGGGACATTCAAATCGCCATACTCAACTTTAACAAGCACGTGTAAGGTTTTCAAACGACTCGGTTACAAACTTTTTTCTGTGAATTGCAGTAGCGCGAGTCTGAATCCTGGTACGAAAAAGAAGCCTATGTTGCCTCATCTAGAGCGAGTCTTGCCGTGCGCTCGGTTACCTTTCCCCTTTCCTGTAGAAAATACTGTGAGTGGACGATATAAGTGTTTTTGAGAAGCGTTCAAGAAATGCAAACGTGAGGCTATATGGTTCATAATGAGTATTGTGTCCCATATCTATGTTGCATTTGAAAGAAATGTATGCAGAACTCTAATAATGTTGTACACATCTTACAATCAGTAATTGATCATCTTGTTCGCTTATTGAGTCGATTGCAACGTTCGGTCGCGGTTCGGAAGAACGTTTATATGCTGCTTTAATGCCGTTAAAACAGTGAGATGGGCCGTGCGCTCGTTGTTCCTTTCCCCTTTAATTTGCATGGAATGATTTTCGCACGGTTCATCTCAATTATTATTCATGAAACCTGTAAGTATTTGCAGCGTGATTTTGAGGGCTCTGCAAAAATAACCTGCTATTGTAGCCATTTCTGATAGAAGTCTGTTCCTGAAGTCTTATATTCTCTTTTGCGCAAGTTATACTGCAAACCGAAGGGGAAGGGACGCATAGATGATGTTTCATAAGTCAGATTCTATTTTGCACAAGTTCATGACGACAATCTTAGTAATGGCGTTTCTGACATCAGCAATCGTTCCCGTTCTTCTTGTTTCTCCGGTCAAAGCCGTGTTTGGTACTAGTTTTGACAAGTACGCGGGTAATCCTTTGACGACTATTCCGACATATGGCGCAAGTGGTGTCGTTCATCCAGACGTTATCTATTTTTCTGGAGGAATGGACGGATACAAATACTGGATGACATACACTCCATATCCGCCTCAATCGATGGAGAACCCAAGCGTCGTAAGAAGTAACGACGGAATCACTTGGACAGACGCTGGAATAACCAATCCTGTGATCCCCGAAGGGACACCTGGAGCTTGGAACGACTTAGAAAATCCCGATCCAGACTTTATCTACGTGTCAGACTACAGCAAGTGGTTCTTGATCTGGAACGGAGGTGACGCCGCCACTGACAGCAGAAAAATAGCCCTTGCGTACTCATCAGACGGCAAGACCTGGACCGAGTATGACGGTGCAGCTGTCAACGGAAATCCCAACCCCATAATTCTAGCAGGAGACGATAATGCAGGACAATCTTGGGAAAGATCAGGATCGATTTCAAAAACGAGCTGTCCAACACTACTCTACGAGAATGGAGTATTCACGCTGTATTATGTTGAAGAAGCCAGCGGCAACAACAACGGACAAATAGGATTTGCCACGTTTACATGGAACGACACAACGCACAGCGTCGAAAACCTCACACGTTACAGTGGTAATCCCACGATCACCGTAGGATGCGGTCATATAGACCTGTCCAAAAAGGACAATGTCTACTATCTCTACGCAGTTAAGTCGTCATTGATACTGCTTACATCTACAGACAAAATCCATTGGACGAATCAGGGAACAGTCTTAGAAGGCGGACAAGGCTGGGACGGAAGCATTTATCGTTCAAGCGCTACAACCGATCCTTCAGGTCAAATAGCCCTTTTCAACGGCAAGATGAAGCTCTACTACAGCGCCTTTGGCAATCCCCAAATAGGTCTAGCAACAAGTGCAACCCCTTTGTCACGTACATGGTACGACTCCTCATGGGCCAGGAGAAAACAGATAACGGTAGTCAACTCCAATCCTGTGAGTTTGGCCGGCTACCAGGTTAGGGTTGATGTAAACTACGATTCTGACATGAAATCTGATTTTTCCGACTTGAGATTCATAGACGAGGACGGCGTAACTTCTATCCCCTACTGGATCGAAAGTTACGTGCCTTCAACGTCTGCGACGATATGGGTCCGCGTGCCATATGTGGCGAGCACAGGTTCAGGCACGGTATACATGTATTACGGAAATCCCACTGCAACAAGCTTGAGCGATGGACGCGCAACCTTCGAACTGTTTGATAATTTTGAGAGAGGATACGGGACAGGATGGACAGTGAAAGCAACGATGCCAAGCCCACCAAAGGCGGACGGATCAGCTGCTGTCTACAATGGAAAACTGTATGTCTTCGGTGGCTATGACCAGACCGCAGGCGATCCTCGAGCTGAAACGTACGAATATGACCCGCTAGCAAACACATGGACGCAGAAAGCAAGCATGCCTACAGCTCGATGGGGTCCTATCGCAGTCGAGTTCAACGGAAAAATCTATGTCTTCAGCGGCACAGTGGCAGGCGTGAATGAAGTCTACGATCCATTATCGGATACATGGCAAACGAAAGGGTCTGTGCCTTCTGGTTTCAATCAGGGTCTCATGGGCGTGAGATACGGCGACAAGATCCATCTCTTCTATCATACACTTCACTATGAATATGATCCTGCCACAGACACGTACGCGGCAAAAACTCCTATGCTTACGCCAAGAAGATGGTCGACTGTAGCAGTTGTTGGCGACAAGATCTATGTCATAGGCGGTTATCACAACTCGTATGGTGCGGTAAACCAAAACGAAGTCTATGATCCAGCAACCGATACCTGGACTACTGAGACTCCAATGCCTGTCAGTAAATATGGGATAACTAGGGAAAACCCCGTTATCAACGGAAAAATCTATGTGACACATGGACTGAACGGAGGTTTTCACACCGACAACTACGTATACGATCCGTCTACAGACTCGTGGGAACAAAAATCGTCAGCGAATTATCCTAGAGACGGCACCGAATGCGGAGTTATCAACAACAAACTCTACGTGGTAGGAGGAAGGGCAGACTCTGCGGGTCCGTACGGAGTATACTACAACGAAGAGTACGATCCCTCAAGCGACAGTGAAGTCTTGTGGACTTTTTCGAATCCTGAGAAAGTCCGGAGAGACACTTCAGCAAAATTAGAAGGCAACTACGGATTAATGATTTACGATGACACTACTCAAAGCGAATACGCTGAACATACGCACACTCTTCCATCCCTAGCGGTCGATTTCGATTGGAACATGACCAACGATTTAGGAGAGGCTAGTGAGCAACCGCAAGGACATATATCGCTGGTAGATCCGTCATTGAGCAACTATGGAACCCTGTGGTATTACCGAGACACTGATGGAACTGCCAAATTCAAATGGTACACAGGTTCCTTTATCACGCTGCAGAATGGAAGCTGGAACACATGGTATCACATCACACTGATTTGGAACGGAGCAGACAGCAAAGTCATAATAGACGGCGTGGAACACGCTGTCACAGCCACATCTGCGACGTCTGACAGAATACGGCTCGAGTCAAGCACGGTCGAAAGTTCCAAAATGTATTTTGACACAGTCCGTGTTCGCAAATACGTCTCCAACGAACCTATTGTGACTATCGGGTTGGAAGAAGCTCTACCGCCACCTCCCATTGCCGATTTCACTTGGTCTCCTTCCGAGCCAAAAGTCGGCGACATCGTAACGTTCAACGCATCCTCCTCGACGGGTGGCACAATAGCAGCGTATGAATGGGATTTTGGCGACGGTCGAACTGCGAATGGCGAAATAGTAAACTACATCTATTCTGAGGACGGTACGTACCTCGTCTCCTTGAAAGTTACTGACAGTCTAGGGCTGTCAGATACAGAACAAAAACAGATACAGATCGAGCCACTACCAGCGACCCCTGCACCCTGGTTCAATGCGTCATGGACAAAGAGAAAACAAATAGCCATCATCAACAGTCTGAATCCAGACACACTTACTGATTTTCAAGTGAGGCTGGCAATAAACTACCAACCCTATATGAAAACCGACTTCTCTGACCTGAGGTTCACAGACAGCAACGGCCAATCCTTGATCCCATATTGGATCGAAAAATACGTAACTTCAGTTTCCGCCACTATTTGGGTCAAAGTTCCAAGCATACCGGCCTCAGGCACAGCCAGAGTCTACATGTACTATGGAAATCCTGCCGCGATCAGCATCGGCAACGGATCAGCAACATTCGAATTCTTCGACGATTTCGCAGGAACGGTTCTCGACACAGAAAAATGGACGCAAAACGCTGTCAACAGCATAACTGACACAGTGAACAACTATTTCAGGTTCGAGGATGCAACCAAAAGCGGCGCATCCTATTGGATATATGGCGACTCTCGCGGAAGAATAGGGAGTCAGCACCAAGCAAACTGGACACCGCTGACTCAGTTCGTAATAGAGTTCAAATCGACCCTTAGTGACACAGACATCGCTCATATGGGAGAGGGCTTCGTAGGCGTGGTTTCAAGCACTAACACTGTGATCGGTGTTGCAGGATATCAAGATTGGATGGGAGGAAGCTACGAGTCGCAGAGGGCAGTTATCACAGAAAACCAGGCATCCTCGCTGGGGACAGGAGTTTCAAAACGCAGTGACTCCCCGTATGATGCGTACAAAGTTGTCGGACAAAGTGATACAACAAATTGGAAGGTAGTTGACAACGGAAGCACGCTGAAATTCTATGACGCCGCCGGATTCTACGCTGAAGCAGCCTTGTCTTCCACTGTTTCAAAAGTCGCGCTAGCAGCCGGCGCATACGGCGGCTATTCCTACCTGGACTATGTTCAAATAGACTACATAATGGTCCACAAATATGCTGCTGTTGAGCCCACTACTAGCGTGGGTGTAGAACAGACATACGGCGGAAATCCCACACTCACTATGGACCCAGACAGCGTCACATGCCGCAAGTACAATGAAACCTTCGCGGTTCAGATTAACATTTCCAACCCGAACAATACCAAGGATTTCAGATTTGAAATCCACTATAACGCTACCCTTCTTGACGTTGTAGATGTGTCTTGGACTGCGTGGGGAACCGGCACTTACACTACCGATGAAGTCAATGGCAACCTGACCGGATACACAGAAGGCAATATAATCAGCGGAAACGCAACTCTAGTGACCATAATTTTCAACGCGACATATCGTCACATATGGAAACTTGAAAACACAGTTCCAGGCTGGAAGAACAACCTGACAGACTCAATATACATCCAAAGGGCCAACCTGAGTTACGAAGGCAATCCTGACCTCAGCTACGTGAGGGGAGGTTCCCAAAACCAGATTGACGTTGGACCCGAATCTGCATACATTTTCTGTCCGATTCAAGGCGATGTCAACAACGATGGCACAGTTAATATTTATGATATTCGCACCCTAGCCGCATTCTACAACGTAAGGATCGGCGAACCAGACTGGAGCATGGCCTCAGCCTACGATTTGAACGGTGACAACATAATAGACATTTTCGACCTCGTAATTGTGGCAGCGAAATTCGGGACGATCTAACACAGCTGCGCAAAAACTCCATTTCTAAACACTTTTTCTTGCTGAAACCTTCACATAGAAGTTTGTTACTGAAATCTTAAATAGTTACAACTTGTCTTATTTAAGTTGCAACTTAAAAGGGGAAAGGACTAGGATGACGTCTAGATCAAATTCCAGAGGGTTGTATGGAGCATTCATTTTTGCATTATTGGTGATAAGTCTGTTTGTCGCCCTGTCCCCAAATGTGGTTCGTGGTTCAGGGGAGCAATGGCTCACGGGTTGGCAATACCGCAAAAGCCATGTCATAAACGGAGCAGGAACGACTGCTGGAACCAATTACCCGGTAAAAATTGATGTTTACTATTTGAATTATTCAAGCCTTGGCACCGTTACGACCAAATCGCCCATGCCCATGGGACTATCAGATCTGCCAGCGGTGAGCTATAACAGCAAGATCTACACCTTTGGCGGATACGCAACAAGTTCAGGTGATAGTCGTAACAATGTGTATTGCTATGATCCAGCGTCCGATACATGGGCTTCAATGACGAGCATGACGTACGCCCGATGGGGACCAGCTGCGGCAGTCTATGACGGGATTGCGTACGTCTTTGGCGGCGCGCCCTCCTACGTCGAGGCATACAACCTAAGCAGTAACAGTTGGACTACAAAGAATAGTCTGCCTGGACCCATATCGGCACAAGGTCTGATGGCTGTAACAGTTGGAAGCAAGATTTACTTGTTCTGTTATGAGTATGCCTACCAATATGACCCTTCAACTGATACTTACACGGCGTTGACAAACTTGCCAACTGGGTATCGACTAACATGGGGGACATGTGCGTATGTCAACGTAGGCGGAGAGGACAGAATCTACATCATCGGCGGCTACAATTACGCTGTAGGTCAAGGAACGAACGTGGTCTTATATTATCGACCTGCAAACAACGATTGGACTCAACCTGCAACAAGCGCGCCCTATTCTGCTTATGGTACGACAAGAGATAACCCAGTAATCAATGGGAAGATCTATTATGGATATGGAAATAGCCAGACCAGTGCATTCTTCTACGCTTCAATGTATGCCTACGACCCTACTGCAGGCACCTGGACCCAGCTAACGTCTGGCATTTATCCGCGCGATGGTGGTGCCAACGGAGTTGTAAACGGAAAACTGTACGTAATAGGTGGACGTGAAGTTGAAGGCGGTCCCTACGGAGTAAACTACAACGAATGCTTTGACCCGAGCCAACAAAATCCCATAGTCGACAACGGACAGACAGTCACTGCTAATATGAAATGCCGCACGGATTTCGGAGATATCAGGTTTACAGCTTCAGACGGCGCCACGCAGCTCAGCTACTGGATGCAATCATCCAGCACAGGCGTCATGGCCACTTTCTGGGTAAAAATCACTGACAACCTATCCGGAGCATCATCAACCATTTATCTATATTATGGTAATCCATCAGCAACAACGACGAGCAATGGAGCGGCTGTGTGGACACTTTATGATGATTTTGAAGGTTCAAGCCCACTAAGCAACTACATCCAAGAGATAGGAAGCGGTGGCTTTTCAATAGCGACGATTGGCAGCAACCACGTCTTGAGTTACTCGGGAGCGGTCGCTTGGTTCCTGCTCAGTCGCACAACACCAACTTTCCAGGATATGCGGATAGTTGTATCTATGATGCCAAATGTCCCATCTGGCAACTACTACACCGGAATTAGTTTTCGAGAGACAGCCTCAAGCACTTGGTATTTCTCATGGCTCGCATATGATGGGACCGGCTATGCCGGTTCTCCTGGAGGTCCGCGCAATAGCTGGTACGGACGCGTGAGCGGTGGAGACACTTACATTGCCGGAGGGTCAACCCCTGACTTACACACCACATGGGCTACGATGGAAGTTGACATGGGAGGCTCGTCTTGTAAGACATATGTGAATGGGGTCAAGAAAGCAGATGCGACAAACACGGCAATAACTGGAGCCGGAAAGATAGGTTTCATGGGGCTTTACGCATCATACTGGGACAACCTTTACGTCGGAAGCTACGTTAACCCAGAACCAGCTCATGGCAGCTGGGGAGCTGAACAGCAATCCAACCCCACCTTAACCCTGAACATCACAGGCAGCGGTGTCATAAACTTGAACAACAGTGGACCTTACAATTACGGCGAGGTCGTCCAACTGACGGCTGTCCCCACTGATGGCTGGAGCTTCGACAATTGGAGTGGAGATCTAATCGGATCCACTAGTCCAACAACTGTGACAATGACTCGTGACATGACCGTTACGGCCACTTTCACACAGAACACGTACTCGCTTACAACATCAGTTGACGGCAATGGCTCCATTATCCGCAACCAATCTGCTCCATATCATTATGGCGACTTGGTTCAGTTCACAGCAGTTCCAGACATTGGTTGGAGCTTTGACCATTGGACTGGAGATTTGACTGGCTCCACTAGCCCGACTACGTTAGCGATATTTGGAAACGCTACTGTCACAGCTCACTTCGTCCTTCCACAGCTCTACGTTGATCCATCGCCTGTACAGAAAGGACCCGGCGATACGTTCACAACATTCCAAACAAACATTATGGTCAATAAGATCACTGACCTCAGAGGCTTTGACTTCAAACTAACATGGGACAACAATCTCTTGTTGTTAACAAATGTCGATTTCAACACAACGCTTGACAACATCTGGGGCAATGGCGACTGGTACCCCGCCTACAACGTTTCCGGCGTCGGCTACTACGAACTGGCTGCAGTCTCAACTTCAATGAGCCTCACGACCGCGACTGCGAGACCGTTGGCCACGTTAACATTCCTCGTGAAAGCGGCGGTCGGACAAACATCTTTGCACTTTTCTGTAGTAAAGCTGAGCGACTCTCAAGCCCAGAACATTCAAGCCGAAGTCACTGATGGAGCGTACATAATCTCGGGACCGCAATATCTGCCTGTGCTTCAAATGACTCCAAGCACTGTTACTTGCAGAAGATACCACGAATACTTTGCGGTACAAGTTAATGTTACCAACGCAATAATTGTAGATGGTTTCAGTTTCAGCATATACTACAGTCCCACGTTGATGAGTTATGTTAGCGTCACATGGGGAGAACTGGGCTCAGGAACAATCACCAATATTGACCCAGTGAACGGCATATTGGAAGGCCACGTGACTGGAACTGCAATCAGCGGAAACAGATGGCTCCTGAACATCACGTTCCAAGACATTGCGGCTATGATATGGAAAGATGGTCAGGTGAACGAGAAGCATGGCCAGATCTGGTTCCATTATGCTAGCCTCAGCTTTTCAGGTGTACAACAGCTCACGTACCAAGAAGGTGGAATTGGAGAATTAGGGGTGAACACTGTTGCGTTCGTGTTTGTCCCCATTCGAGGTGACATCGACAACAACGGGACCGTTGAAGTATTTGACCTCCGAACAGTAGCTACCTTTTATGACCAAGAGAACGAGACCTACAACCTGACAGGTGACAACACAATCGACATCTTCGACCTCGTAGTGATCGGAGCAAACTTCGGGTTCACTTACAATCCATGACTGCGTGGATTGTGTCCCACTTTTTTCTTTGAATTCCAAAACGAAGGCCTATATTGGGACTTAAATGAAAGCTCGACTTCAAGTCGAAATGGTCTTAGACGCTTTGTTGCGCTTGGCAGCTGCTATAGAAGTTTGTTCCTGAAACCTTAAATATGATGATTCGAGAGTATTTAGATGCAAATAAAAGGAGAAAGGAGTTCATATGAAAAGTAAACTATTAGCGACTATAATGCTTCTAACGCTTGCAACAAGCATCTTGACCTTTGCAATGCACGTGTCTCCAGCAAACGCTGCAAACGAAAACGTGAAAGTCTATATTGATCCGCCATTAGTAAGCAAGGCTCCAGGCGAAGTTGACAGCTTCTTTGACGTATTCGTGACGATAGTCAATGTTACAGATCTCTTTGGCTTCGACATTCGTGTATCATGGGATAATAGTCTCTTAACGCTTGATAGCACCGTAAAAGACACCTATTTCGACATTCTGTGGGGGCCAAGCGGATGGGAAATTGCCGTGGAGGGAGCCTATGGTGGTGGAGGAGGAGGCGGAGGAGGCTACAAGCTGGTTGCGCTGTCAACGGGAACAAGCTTCACGAAAGATCCCGGCGCACAAGTCCTTTTCGCAATGCACTTCAAGATAATCAAAAGCTGCAACTTCATCCTCGAGACACCCTTTTACTTCGACTTGGTGAAGCTTAGCGATAAAAGCTATCAGCCTATCCTGCACACGACAACAAATGGACTATATCATATGGCCTTAACCATACCCGACTTAGAATTCGAGCTTGTGAATACAACTCCATTGAAGCCATTTGAATACTGCAAGACCTTCCAAATCAAGGTCTACGTAGCGGACATTTGTGCGAACCTCAAAGACTACAACTTGGTGATACTGTACGACACCGAACTGCTGAAGTTGACGGGCGTGGACTGGACAGAAGGAGTTCTCGGAGACTCATCTGATGGGGCAAGCTATACCGAGTCGCCACCGGGCACAATAACTGTTATTGACACAGGCGGCCTCGTTTGGAGCGGACTCAAAGGACTCTTGTTCACACTTACGTTCCACATCGAATTCGACGACCGAATTGAACATATCTGGAGAACAGGCACTGCACATGACCTCACAGCAAGCGTTTCGTTCCAAAATGCTGAACTGAGCTTCCTGGAAGGCACAATTCCCATGAGCGGAATCACAATGCCCGCACCTCTGAACATCACGGTACACCTGATTCGCGGCGATGTAACCTGCAACGGCATGGTTGATGTACTTGACCTTCGCTGTGTAGCTGCCTACTACGATCAGCCCGAGCCTGCCAAGTATGACCTGACCATGGACGGCACAATCGACATCTTCGACCTTGTAGTAGTCGCAACGAACTTCGGATACGGCAGTCCATAGCAAGTACCAAGTAAACCAGTCGCACGTACAAACACTCCCCCTTTTTTCACACTTTTAGCATAGAAGTGTGTTCCTGAAATCTTAAATATGATTGTAGCCTCTAATTTAAGTGCAAATTGAAAGGAGAAAGGAGATCAATGTTGTTTCAATCGAATCGTAGAAGACTTAATGGTTTGATCATCGTTGCGTTACTTTTCGTATCAGTGTTCGGAACGTTTATGCCCAGTAATGTGCGAGGAGATTCAGGATGGCTCACAGGCTGGCAATATCGCAAGAGCCACATAATAAACGGCGTTACCAGCCCTCTGACTGACTATCAGATAAACATCACTCTTTACTATGGATCGGGAACAGACTCAGCGGGAGAAGTGTACCTGAATTCACATTCCAGAATGGATTTCGCCGATCTAAGGTTCACGAGTTCCGATGGAACAACACTCCTGAATTACTGGGTTGAGAAAACTGTTGCTGGAAGTCAAATCACGGTTTGGGTAAAGGTTCCCAGCATTCCAGCCAACCCAGGCAGCACATCAATCTACGTTTACTATGGAAATCCCACGGCAGGAAGTACAAGTAACGGAAAAAGCACTTTCGTAGATTTCTATGGCGGCGGAGAAGGTTGGACAGGATGGACTGGAGGAGGGGAAATACCTAACGACAATGTTTCCAACGGTTTCACAAGCACAAGCTACGTCACGCTTTCAGATACGGTGTATTATCCAATTCAGCGGGGTTCTTCAGGGTCTTGGGACCAATATCTTCATACTTTCCAACCGGTACATAAAACAGAGATAACCGAAGTCAACATGGGGGGCTACAAGTATTGGGGTTATTGGACTGACGTATATGGCAACGCAATTGGTTTGGCAAGGAGCAACGACCTCACAAATTGGACGAAATACGCGGGGAACCCGATCCTTACCTCAACCACCTACACTACTAGGTGGCCTTCGGTCACGTTTGACGGCACAACCTTCCACATGTTTCTCTCGGATTATGGGCCTTTATCCGACTTGAATTTCATAAAGAGATACACCTCCACAGATGGAATCACCTTCTCCTACGTCGAAACGGTGTATGAAAACCCCGGCAGTACCCAAGAACTTGGTGCACCTTACATCTGGTTCAATCCCAACGACAACAACTACTACCTATACTTCTATGAAACGGTTTACGGCGTAAGCAACAAGGTAAGATGCAAGATCGCACCCACCATTGAAGGATTGAAAAGCGCTTCAGTGACAGACGTTATGAACCTTCGCTCTGTTGAATTCGCTCCCTCAGTTCTCTACGATAACAGTAGCAATCTCTACTGGTTGGTTACAGAAGAAGACCTTGGATCATATAATTGGATAACCCGTGCATATCACAGTTCAAGCCCGACCGGTGGTTTCGTTGAGGCCACCAACTCGCCAATTCTGACCAACAATGACGCCTGCCCCATCCATTTATTGGTCAATAACAAAGTCTACATCTACTACTGCCAATTTGTAGGACCTACCGTCCCAATGGACTGGGACATAAGACTTCGCATACAGGCTAACCCCGGACCCCGTCCAGACGGAGGAGCTTACTATGTCACGGACAATAGCCCTACGTTATATCCTACCATCGAAGGCCAAATCTCAACCCACACGACGGATTTCATCTCTGAATACCGAACGAAGAATGCATGGTCAGCCGGCAAGCAACTTTGCCAATACTTGAGCGTTTCGTCTTCCCAGCATTTCGGCTGCCTTTTAGGCCGAAGCGGAACCGATTCTGGGTCTAGCTGGTACTACTTCGTTGGTGGGGCAAGCTGGACACAGCTGACTGCTCCAATGGTACAGAATCAATGGACCAGTATTCAACGAGTTTTCAACTTCACCGCGGACAAGGAATGGGTTTACATCAACGGCGCATACCAAGGTTACTATGCTTGGAGAGAGTATGGCGGGGAAGTAAATTCGATCGGCTACGTGTGGTTTGCTCTAGGTGAGGCCGAACAAGGCTCCATGTGGCTCGACGTTTTCAGAACAAGACAGTACATTTCACCTGAACCATCTCATGGAACTTGGGGAAGCGAGGAGAAAAATCAGTATGTCTTGACTGTCGTGATCATTGGTGGAGGCGCTGTCAGCAAGATTCCAGACCAGGCTTTCTACGATAACGGCACTGTCGTCACTCTAACGGCTTCCGCGAGTCTCGGCTGGACATTTACAGAGTGGACAGGCGACGCTTCCGGCACGTCTAACACGACCACTGTCACCATGACCAGCGATAAGACCGTTACCGCGACTTTCACTCAAAACGTTTACACTCTTACTACGTCAGTTGTCGGCAGCGGGTCAGTTGACCTGAATTCCACTGGACCTTATAGTTATGGCGATACAGTACGGCTGACGGGTTTACCTGCAAGCGGCTGGAATTTCAAGTACTGGAGCGGCGACATAACTGGTTCTGCTAATCCTACCACACTCCTGATGACTGGCAATTTCTCAGTCACGGCAAACTTTGGCTATCCAACATTATACGTTTCCCCATCAGTCGTGGAAAGAGGAATCGGGGACATCGGCACAACGTTTGATGTGGAAGTGACCATCGACAACGTTAAAGACCTGTGGGGGTTCGACTTCAAACTTGGCTGGGACGGCAGCCTACTCGCGCTCGTAAACGCTGACTGCAATAGCTCGTTGGACGCGATTTGGGGAAGTGGAAACTGGTTCTTGGCTGCTAACAGCAGCGGACCGGGTTTATATCAACTTGCCGCGGCATCGCTGAAAGACGGGTTCAACAGCACGGGGCCACAAGCGTTAGCTACCCTCACGTATCAAGTGAAAGACCCACACAGCAACTTCCCGATCCAAACCCTCATTCAGTTTCTCACACACAAACTGAGCGATTCACAGTGGCATCCCATAGAAAACACTGTCGAGGATGGAACGTACAAAATGACCGGCAGTGAAAAACCAATGTTGAATATGAGCCCGAGCACAGAGACCTGCAGAAAATATGGTGAAACCTTCACAATCAAAGTAGACGCCTCTAACATCTTTAACGTAACAGACTTTGAGTTTGAGATCGACTTCAACACCACCCTTCTAGACTATTCAAACATCGTCTGGGATGCTTGGGGCTCAGGAACCGTGACCGCAGACGAACTCGGAGGCAAGATCATAGGCTACACATCTGGCGGCATTATGAGCGGTGACAAAACACTGATTACAATTGAATTCAGGACAGCTTACCACCGAATATGGAAGAATGTTCCAGGCTGGAACAACGATCAGAGCGATCTGATCTTGATTCAAGCCGCCAACTTGAGCTATTCCAGTACTCTGAGACTCCATTATGCTCGAGGCGGATCCAGCGAGATTGACGTTGGTTCAGACGTCATCTACACTTTCTCACCCATACGCGGAGACATAGACAACAGTGGAACTGTTGAAATATTTGACCTGCGGACAGTGGCTGCCTATTATGACCAAGAGAACGCAACCTACAATTTGACGGGCGACGCAGTTATTGACATCTACGACCTCGTAGTGGTAGCGTCAAATATCGGTTACACCTACACTCCATAACGACACCACCTTTCCCTTTTTCTATTTTATAAGAAAACTAGAAGTTCCGTTAGCTGCGAAGCCTGATATCAGTTAAACAAGTCTGCGCATAGAATTCTCTTCCTGAAGTCTTAAATATCGATTTCGGATCTTATCTGCTTGCAGATTGAGAGGGGAAAGGAGCAAAACAACATTGCAAAGTTCAAAGAATAGAGGATTTTGTGCATTAATCATCAGTGGATTGTTGTTGTCAAGTCTCTTCTATGCGATATCCATACTGCCTTCACTGAAGGTGAATGCAGATGTCGGTGAACCAGCCAATCCAATTCTCATCATAGTCAACGTTTCCAGCGGATCCTTCAGCACGTATACAGGCGAAATACTGAAGGCCGAGGGATTCAATGAATTCCAAATGGCAGAAATAGGACAGGTTAATACGACTTTCCTTGCCAGCTTTGACACAGTCATTCTGACGACAATGTCGCTAACTACTTCTCAAGCCACAATGATTGAAGATTTTGTCTCTGCAGGAGGTGGCCTAATCGCATTCAAGCCTGATTTGAGCCTCACTTCTATTTTCGGTCTAGTATCTGCAGGAACTGTCACTTCAGAAGGATACATAAAAGTTGACAACACGACCGACATAGGAAAAGGCATTATAACTGACACGATGCAGTTCCATGGGGAAGCGGACAACTACAACCTAAACGGAGCTGCTGCAGTAGCTGCTCTCTACTCCGACGCTGCAACTCCAACTCCGCACCCGGCAGTCACTACTAACCGATATGGGTATGGTCAAGCAGTGTTCTTTGCCTATGACTTTCCAGAGAGCATAGTTCTTCTAAGACAAGGCAATCCCGCATACGCAGATGCATATCCACCTGGGGGGCTAGGTGGACGAGAAGCTCTATACGTAAACTATCTTGACGCCACTAAGATTCCTATACCTCAAGCCGACGAACAGATGCGTCTTCTCACAAACGCCATAATGAGAATCAACTATGACAAGACCCCGCTACCCCGACTCTGGTACTTTCCAGATTTCAAGAAAACCATGCTTATCTTCACAGGAGACATGGAATGGGCAAACATAGCTCTGATCAATGACGAATTTGAAGATGTTGAAGCCCGCAGCGGCGCAATGAGTCTGTATCTCACCACGTACAGCGGGGGTGCTTGGGTAAGCCCTAGTGACGTTCAGAACTGGACAGATCGAGGACACGAAATTGGATGGCATGTCGTTACAGGCGCCAGCTACGCTTCTATGGAAAACGCATACGCTACCCAGTTTAGTCAATTCAATGCTTATTACGGATTTGATCCGATTCCAACCATTAGACATCACGGCGCAATATGGTTCGGTTACGTAGAACCTGCAAAAATCGAAGAGCTTCATGGAATAAGAATGGACTTCAACGGTTACCATGTCGGATCTTTTATCGATCCAGGAGATGGTCTTGGAGCTAGAAATGGTTGGATGACAGGTTCAGGGCTTCCGATGAGATTCGCTGATCAGAACGGAACCATTGTCGATGTATATCAAATCATGACTGAATGGCCAGACGACATCCTGGGCAACGGCAATCAGGGTCGCCAAAGCCTCAATTCTACCCAAACAATCGCGCTTG
>Ga0315293_10002178_pt1 | contig 18938 bp, 6 predicted proteins | sample YL17G13_20_MG_FD_203071 | JGI IMG/M metagenome (GOLD analysis project Ga0315293, IMG submission 203071) | Sediment microbial communities from Yellowstone Lake, YNP, Wyoming, USA - YL17G13_20 | ecosystem: Environmental > Aquatic > Freshwater > Lake > Sediment | place: USA: Wyoming | collected... | reverse complement strand
CAGGAGATGCTCGAACTGCGGCGCATCGATGAAGTGCCAGTGACCGAATCGCCGTACCGAATTCCTTGAGAAAAGGCAGCGGCTCACTGATTGCTATTGTGGTTATTGCTTTCCATGGCGATGCCTTTCAGGATGTCGCCTCGCGTGATTATGCCGATGACCTTGTTGTTCCCGTCTATCACCGGCAGACGGTTGATGCCTTTCGACACCATCAGCTTGATAGCGTCCCTGAGTTCTTCGTCGGGGTGGGCGGTAAAGACGTCGGTGGTCATGACGTCGCCGACCTTCAGGTTCTGGACTTCCCTGTAAGCCTCGATGGCTTCCCGCTCAGTCTCCTGCTCCTGGAACGCCACGCTCACCGATGTGAGAGACGGGTAGATCAGCTTGAGCGCCTTCTTCGAGATCTTCATCGACTTGAAGACGTCCGCCTCTGTGAATATCCCGATCAACGTTCCTTCGGTGTCCACGACTGGAGCGCCGGAGATGCTCTTTTCCGAGAGCTTGAGCGAGGCTTTGAGAATTGTATCGTCCGGAGACAGGGATACCACAGCCTTGTTCATCACGGCCTCTATCTTCATCCGAGAACCCCTCGGGAGCCAATTCTATAGAAAGTATAAAAGCACTTCTCAGGATTCCGAAGCTGACTGGTGAGCAGGATGAAAGAGACACTTGTGCCCATCGAGGATATCGCATTGAAGCCAGGGATGACGCTCAGCGAGCTGTCGGAGCAATACCTGAAATCGGGCGGGTTCACAGCGAAGAAGCTGGGGCAGGCCGTCGAGATAATGAGGGAGATGATGGCCGACGAAGAGGCGAAGATCTTCCTCTCCTTCCCTGCGTGCATCATCGCGACCGGGGCCAGGGGCGTTATTAAAGACCTGGTCAAGAAGGAGATGGTCGACGTGATCGTCACGACCTGCGGATGCGTGGACCACGACCTCGCGCGGGTCTGGAAGAAGTACTACCATGGGGACTTCCTCCTCGATGACAAGATGCTCTACCACGAGGGGATCAACCGGCTGGGCAACATACTGATCCCGAACGAATCCTACGGCGTCATCCTCGAGGAGAAGCTGCAACCCATGATAGAGGAAATCTACTCGAGCGGTAAGAACAACACTTCCGTGAGGGAGATCGTCTACGAGATCGGCAAGCGGATCGACGATGAGGCCTCGATACTCCACTGGGCCTCGAAGAACAAGATCCCGATGTTCATTCCCGGGCCGACTGATGGCAGCTTCGGATCGCAACTATGGAGCTTCCGCCAGACGCATCCGAAGTTCTCAATTGACATCCTGAAGGACGAGGACGAGCTAGCGGAGATAGTCTTCAAGACCAAGAAGGCTGGCGCGCTGATGATCGGCGGAGGAATATCGAAGCACCATGTCATCTGGTGGAACCAGTTCCGCGATGGATTGGACTGGGCTGTGTACCTGACCACGGCGGAGGAATGGGACGGTTCGCTCTCCGGCGCCAGGCTCAGGGAGGCTGTCTCCTGGGGCAAGATCAAGGAGAAAGCGCACGAGGTCACAGTTGAGGGAGACGCTACGATTACTCTTCCGATACTGGTGGGAGCCATACTCAAAGACTGAGACGGTAATGGGCTGGAGAATCATTTTTTATTAGGATGCCCTTTATACCTTTCCGATGGACGAGGAAAAAGGGCAGCGGGGCAACATGCCGACCCCGACAGAGATGGTCACTTTCGCGAGGGAATACATCAGGTCCTATCTCGACACTGTCAACGAGAAAGCGCCGGAGCACCTCCCCCCTATCGCCCAGCAGAGCCCGTACAGCATCGAGATCTGCCTTTTACCGAACAATTGCTACGCGCTGATACTCGAGACCGCGCCGGAGATGAAGATCCACGCCTCCTTCAAGAACTGGGAGGAGCTGCAGGACATCGTCGTCCGGGGAGTCGACTTCTTCATCGGTTTCTACCCGCACGAGATGAAATCCGTCGCCGACTGGAAGAAGCGCGGGAGGAAGGACGCGACCAGGGACATCCGGGTGGCCGGCGAGTCCGAGCTCGGGAGGGCGGCCGGCACATTGAGCAAGGCGATCGACGAGATAGGGAAGATGGCTGCAAGCAACCCCTGGCTCACCGAGAAGGCGGGCGAGCAGATCCAGGTCCTCCGAGACATAGAGGACAAGCTGAGGAGCGGGTTCGCCCCGATGGACGCGATCGCAGCGCTTCAAGACCTCAAAGCTTATCGCCCGGCGTACGAGAAGATGCTCATCGAGTTCCCGGACAGGTCGATCCTTGAGAACATACTCCAGGGGATCGAGGAGGTCATTGCGATCAAGGAGAGGATGGACATCGTCGAAAACAGGATGTTCGAGGTCGAGAGGAATTCGACGATGAAGTCCTCCTCAGACGAGGAATATCACGAGCTGAGGGAGAAGAGCGTGGAGCTCGAAGGGCACTTGGAGAGGATGTCCAACATCATCCAGATGCTCAACACGAAGGTGGAGAAGTACTTCTCGCAGAGCGCCGAGGTCGACAAGCAGGCGACCGTAGAGGCGCAGGTCAAGGACCTCATCAAGAAGGTCGACTCGATCGTCAAGATCGTTTCGGACCTCCAGGGGAGGCAAAAGGAGCAGCTCGAGGACCTGACGAGGGACATACTAAAGGTGGAGGAGGAGCTCGAAAAGTCCCAGAGGAGGCTCAAGCGGATGGAGCGGCACTTCGTCGACGTGGCGAAGTCGGTAGAGGAGTAGCTGGTTTTCAATGAAGCACGTGCTGGTCATCCCGGGCGACGGGATCGGCCCCGAGGTCATAGTCCCGAGCGTCGCCGTCATCAGGGAGGTGACGGACGCGATCGACTTCGAGTTCGTAGAATCCGGAAAGAAGGCGTTCGAGAAGTACGGCGAGGCGATATCGGACGAAGTGCTCGACAAGTCGAGGAAGGCGGACGCGATCTTCTTCGGGGCGACCACGACCGTCAGGGATCCGAAGTACAGGTCGCCGATTCTGACACTGCGCTACGAGCTGGACCTGTACGCCAACGTCAGGCTCGCAAGGGCGCTGCTTCCCGGGATGAGGAAAGTGGACATCGCAATCATCAGGGAGAACACCGAGGGCCTATACACTGGGAGGGAGGAACGAGATCTCGACGGGGTTACGACTTTCCGGAGGGTTAGCATCAAAGGCTGTGAAAGGATTGTCAAGTTCGCGTTTTCATGGTGCAAATCGAACTCGAGGAGGAGGATTGTCTGCGTGCACAAGTCGAACGTACTGAGACTGTCTGACGGTCTCTTCCTGGACATATTCAACACGGAAGCCGCTAGGAACAAGAAGATCGCCTCCTCGGAGATGCTCGTCGATTCAACTGCGATGAAGATGGTGATGATTCCGGAGGAGTTTGACACGATAGTCACGCTCAACATGTACGGCGACATACTCTCCGACCTTGCGGCGGGCATGATAGGGGGGCTCGGCTTCCTTCCGTCCGCAAACATAGGGGAGAAGCGCGCCTTGTTCGAACCTGCGCACGGCTCGGCCCCAGACATAGCCGGGAAGGGGGTTGCGAACCCATTTGCCGCGCTTTTGTCTGGGAAGATGATGCTCGATCACCTTGGACTGAGGAAGGAGTCACAAGCCCTCGCGTCCTCGATCGAGAGGACGGTCTCAAATGGCTCGGCCCTGTTCGACGCGGAAGGGCGATGCAATACCAAGGCCGTCATTGATGCGGTTAGAGAAGGCTTGGTGGAAGTATCATCCGCAGGCAAGCCTGCGAAGACGAAGGCGCAGGCGAAATAGACCGGGGATTCCGCTTTTCGACGAAAACGGGTATACGCTTCAAGCAACAAGGAAAATGCTTCTGCGAGGGGGGCAAAATCCCCCCTCGGTGCCTATGAAGAGGTTTACATCACGTCTGCGGCGGCGTCTTTAATTTCCTGATTGGCGTCGCATCGCTCCCCGATTCGGAAGGCTCTGGCTCCACGTCCGCGCCTGCGGCCTTCTTCTTGATCCTCCCCATCATCCACAGGATCATTCCGATGAAGAAGATCGCCGCGAACAATATGCCCATCATCGTCGCGAGCAGGGCCACCGGGAACGCCGGCGCCGGGTCCGCGGTTATGGTCACAGGCTCGGAGGTCACTGGGGTTCCATTGCCCTCGCCGTCGAACGGTGTCGCGATGCACCTCACCCTGTCGCCCTCGGAGAACGCTCCTGACAAGTCGGAGCTCGTCGCGCCCACTATCGGCTCCCACTGGGCGCTGGTAGCGTTGTACTTCTCCCACTGGTACAGGTAGGTGCCCATATCTCCATCGATATCAGCGTAGCCATGCGGAACGGCTGTCAATGTGCCGCTGACCATCGGCTTTATCGGCGATATCGAGACGCCCTGCATCGTCGGCACGGTGTTGCCTATCACGACGCCGGTCGACATCACTGGCGCGCCGTATTCCTTCCCGTCGTACGGGGTCACCTGGCATGCCACGATGTCGCCCTTCGAGAAGACGCCGCTGATGTTCACAGCATTGCCTCCGACGACCGGGACACCGTTGACATACCACTGGTAGACGTACTGCGCCGTGTCGCTCTCGGCATCGCTGTAGCCGGCAGGGGTCGCGTTGAGCGTGCTTCCACGGACCGGTGAGACCGGCGCAATCGACACCGACGAAATGCTCGGCGGGTGGTTCAGGCCGAGGACGGTTATCGCGAAGGTCTCCGTGTCTATCAGCCCGGCCGAGTCTGTCACCTTCACGGTGACGAGCAGGACTGGTGCCGAATGCATGTCCGGGATCCACTGTATCACTCCGGTCGCCGAGTCGATCGTCATTCCGCTCGGGGCGGTCGTCAGCGAGAAGATGAGAACGTCCCCGTACGGGATGTCTGCGTCCGTCGCGTTCACATCGAAGGTGAACAGATGGTCCACCGTTGCGGTCTTCGGCGATATGGCGTTGATGACAGGCGCGTTCGGGGTGTTCTCGACCATCACCGTGAAGGTCTGGGTGGCGAAGGCGCTCGCCGAATCCGTCACCCTCACCGTGACGAGCTGGGTGCCCACCTGGTTGAAGGCGGGCGTCCATGAGATCACTCCAGTCGCGGGGTCGATCGTCATACCGGCCGGCGCGGCGTCCAGAGAGAACGTCAGCGTGTCGCCGTATGGTGTATCCCTGTCGCTCGCGGTCACCTGGCAATAGTAGATGGAGCCTTCCTTGGCGGACGTCACCGGTGTCGATGTTATCATCGGCTGGTCGTTGACGTTCGCGACATCGACAGTGAACGACTGTGTCGAGCTCGAGCCAAAGCTGTCCGTGACCTTGACGACGACCAGGTTCGATCCGATCTGGTCATATCCTGGGGTCCACGAGATAACTCCGGTCGCCGAGTCGATCGTCATTCCGCTCGGGGCCGTTGTCAGCGAGAACGTCAGGAAGTCGCCGTACGGGATGTCCGCGTCTGTAGCCGTGACATCATACTCATACAGTGCGCCCTGGGAAGCCGTCGTAACCGGTGTCGATGTTATCATCGGCGGGTCGTTGACATTGGCGACCGTCACCGCGAACATCTGCAGGTCGTAAGCCCCGCTTATGTCCGAGACTCTTACGAGGACCCAATTCACTCCAATCTGGTCGTTGGCCGGGGTCCAGGAGATCACTCCCGTGACCGGGTCGATCGTCATGCCTGCAGGAGCCATATCAAGGCTGAAGGTCAGCATGTCACCGTATGCCATGTCCGCATCGATTGCGGTCACGACATAGAAGTAGTCCACTCCCTGCGTGCCGGATGTGATCGGGGTCGATGTTATCATCGGCGGGTCGTTGACGTTCGCCACATCGACCGAGAACGACTGGGTCGCGCTCAGCCCGAAGCTGTCCGTCACCTTCACGACCACCGCGTTCAGACCGATCTGGTCGTATGCGGGGGTCCAGGTGATAACTCCGGTCGCTGAGTCGATTACCATCCCGCTCGGTGCGGTCGTCAGCGAGAACGTCACGAAGTCGCCGTACGGGATGTCGACGTCGTCCGCCGTGACATCGTACTCGTACGCGGCGTCCTGCGTCGCCGAGATAATCGGCGAAGAGGTGATCGTCGGCGCGTCGTTGACATTGGCAACGTCGATGGAGAACATCTGCATTGCATATCCTCCCATCGAGTCGTCAACTTCCACGACGACCCAGTACAGTCCGATCTGGTCGCTCGCCGGGGTCCAGTCGATGAGCCCCGTAACAGAGTTGATCGACATGCCCGCGGGCGCGGCATCTAGCGAGAACGTCAGGTAGTCGCCGTACACGATGTCGGCGTCAGTCGCGGTCACTAGGTAGTAGTAGGTCACTCCCTGAGTGCCCGTCGTGACAGGCGTCGAGGTGATTTCCGGCGGGTCGTTGACATTCAGCACCGTCACGAGTATCGTGTGCTCTGCGAAGGCGCCGTGCTCGTCCGTCGCCCTGAACGTCACAGATTCGGATCCTGCCCAGTCCGACACGAGAGACGCGAAGTCTACCGAGCCGTTCGGGTTGATCGTCACTGAGATCATCGAGTTGCCCGAGACGGAGAAGGTGATGTCGTCCCTGTCGGTGAAGCAGTCATTCAGGTTGAACACATCGGACACTGAGCTGTCCTCGTCGAAGTAGACGTCGGTCATGCTGCCAGGCACGTACTCCGGCGGGTGGTTAATCACCAGGTAGACGGTCATCGTGTCGTCGATGACGGTCGTCTCCTCGGCGTATGCCGCCCCGTCGGTCGCGCTGATTACGTACGGCTGCATTGACAGGTCGGTCCAAGCAAAGTAGACGATCCTCTCAGTCACTATGATCCAGCAGACCTCTCCCAACGAGTTCGTCGGAACTCCCGACACGATTGGCACGCCGTTGCCGTCCGTGACGGTCACTAGCGCGCCGGAGATCGGGACCATCAGCTCGTCCATCACCATGACGTCGAGGTACCACTCGACGGTGAGGGCGGAGGTGTCCCTGACATCGAAGAACCTGCCGGTCGGGGTGTTCAGCGTGAGCACATCCGAGTCGCCCATGGTCCTTATGTCGAGTAGGTAGTTGCCGCTCATCGTGCAGTTCTCGAAGTACTCGCTCGAGGAGCCGCCGGCCACCGTGCCGATCCCGTTGTCCTGGAACCAGCTCTGCATCACATCGACGCTGCTGGCGTTCAGCGACTCCAGGCCGACGACGTTGTTCTGGAACCTGCTCGAGTCGACTAGCACACCGGTGCAGGCGTCGAGCCTGATGCCCCTGTCGTTGCTCTCGAAGATTGACCAGGAGACGGACAGGTCGCAGTCCGTGGCGAATATGCCCTCGCGGCCGTTGTAGTTGAACAGGCACTCGGATACATCGACCGTCGCGCCCTCAGCGTATATGCCGGAGTGCTCGTTCTCGTAGAACTCGGTCTCGACGCACAGGACCGTGCTTCCCGGCTCGGCCCTGATGCCGTGGACGAACCCGTACTCAATTGTGCTGTACAGCGCGTCGACCAGCCCTCCGGACATGACCTGGACCTCGTATGCCTCGTCTATCGTGCCGAAGTCCATGTCGAGCATGCCCCAGACATAGAAGCCGTAGGTGTAGTCGTTCCAGGACGAGATCTTCGAGTCGTCCATGTTCAGCAGCCCGGTCGGCATGACCGTCACCTCGTACTTCATCACGCGGTTGCTGTTGAACCAGAGCGTGCTGTCGTCCAGCCAGAACATGCTGTCCGCATCGGCTGTAACATTGCCAGTCAGCAGCACGTTGTTCATCTTGACATATGCGTAGGTGCCGTTTATGCTGACATCAGCGGTCCAATCGACGGAGGACCCGACTTCGCAGTACACGCCCCAGATGTAGTTGAACGTGACCCAGTTGTTGAACAGATCAACATTGCACCCCGACTCGACATATAGTCCGGTGTCGAGGTTGCGGTCGATGAAGTTGTCCCAGAGCACAGCGTTCGTGAGCGCCTCGATGTAGACGCCGTATGCGAGGTTGTCGTCGACCACATTGTCCCATAGTTGCGCATCGCTGACATCGTCGAGCAGGACGCCTGTGTCCAAGTTCTCGGATACGATGTTGTCATAGATGTAGACGGACCAGCTCATCTCGATGTCGATGCCGATCGGGTTGTACATCACCGTGCAGTCCCTGATCGATAGGCCATCGGCGTATTGAGCGTATATACCGACCTGGTTCCAGTTGTATAAGACCGTCGAGTCCTCGATGACTCCGTAGCACCAGTTCGACGGCATCATTACGAACCCGTTGCCGTTATCGCTGAAGTCGGAGTACGAGACCTCAACATAGTTGTAGGGCCCGCCGAGCAGGACACCGTCGTTGCCGTTGCCGTAGCAATATAGGTTCTCGGCATATAGGTCGACCCAGCCGCCGGACGTATAGGCGTTCAGGCCATTTTCGCTGTTGTAGCCGAGGTAGTTCCCGCTCGCAGCCCGCATGTAGATGTCTGCCTGGGCACCTGCGAATACCTGAAGGCCGTCGGCGTAGTTGCCGGTTATCCAGTTCGGCATGGCGTCTGCGCGGAGCGTGACAACGAATCCGGTTAGATAGACGCCCGCTTCCCCGCCGTTCCAGCAGTTGTTGTAGATGTCGTTGCCGGACAGGACTAGGGTCCCGAAGACGGTGTTCACGTATATGCCGTTCAGACCGTTATCGTAGATGTCGTTGCTGACGAACAGGCCCGTGTTCAGGTCCCAGCAGCCGATAATCACGCCGTTCAGGTCGTTGCTCCCTATCGAGTTCGAGGTGAATGACACGTTTATCAAGTCGTTGGATGACATCCTGACGCCGTCACCGTAGTTCCCGTAAATGTCGTTCGAGCTGAAGTCGGCATATGTGTTACCAGAGTTCTGCCACGTATACACGCCGTATACACCATTGTAATAGATGCCGCTGTCCGTCACCGTCGCGGTTATGTCGCCGCTTACGCAGAGCAGCTGTGCGCCGTAGCCGTTCCCGTAGATGTAGCAGCCTGATATGTCAGCAATCAGGCTATTCTGTGCGTACATGTAGATGGACTCGTCGTTGTACTCGATGTCGCTGGTGTCGACCAATGCGTTGATTGCCGGGGCGTTCAGCCTTATGCCCGCGTCGACGTTGTCGTACACCTCTAGATCATACATGTCCGCAATTATCGAAGAACCGGCGTACACGTCTATGCCGTCAAGGCCGTTGTAGTCGACCACATCTCCATCCATCGTCAGCGAAACCACGCCGACCGCGTTCAGGTGGACGCCGTCCAACATGTTGTTCGTCACCGTGTTGTCGAGGAACGATGCGAGGATGTCGGTTCCAGCAGCGACATCGATGCCGTTCCCAAGGTTGCCATCGACGTAGTTCATCTCGAACATTGCCGATATCGTGCCGAAGTCCGATAGGAGCCTCAAGCCGTGCATGCCGTTGGCCAGGACGTCGTTCTGCATGATCGTCGCGGTAATGCTCCAAGCGCCCTCGATGAAGGCGCCGCTCTGTCCATTGAGGTTGAACTCGTTCGAGTCGAGTGTGCACATCAGCAGGTTCGTTGCGTTCACCATCACGCCGTTCATGCCGTTGCCATCGGCGGTGCACAGGAACATGCTGACCTGTACGTCGAAGGTCTGGACAGCTATACCGTCCAGTGTGTTGTTCACAGCGGTGTCGCCCGTGAAGGTCAGGCCGCAGTTTCCGATGCCGGGGTTCAGGATCCATATCCCGATCGTGTTGTTGTGGACATCGTTGCCTGAGAAGTCGGCAGTCAGGTAGTTGTTCCCGCCCGCGGAGCTGAAGTCGACGAATATCCCGGCAGAAAGCCCGAATAGGTTGAAGTTGTTGTAACTTGCGTGGTTGTCCGAGATCGTCAGGACGTTCGTGTAGAACGGCAGATTGTTCGTGATGTATATGCCCCATCCGAGGCAGTTGTTTACGGTGTTGCCGGATACGTCGGCGTAGACCCCGTAGTTGCCGATGACGGCGATCCCCACCTGCACGCAGTCGCTTGCAGAGTTGTCGGTCACTGAGATGCCGGTGTAGTCTGCGACGGAGGCGATGCCAGCAATTCCGCATCCATTCGCGATGTTGCCTGACACGATCGCTTCGTTGTCATACCCGACCATGAAGATACCGATCAGCGTCGCGTTGGATGCGTTGTTCTGCGTGATCTCCGAGTATATCCAGCCAGAGCTTGACTGCACTAATATGCCGATGCCACCGGAATAGGTCACGTTGTTCGCATAGACGGACGCGTAGATCGCGCCGTTGGGTGCGATCATCGCAATGCCGTTTCCAGCCGGCGCCAGAATCCCGTTGGCCTCGTTCAAGGAGATGTTTCCCCAGATGCCGCCGTTGGTAGCGGAAATCATTATTCCATTGTTGTTGCAGGCATCTGCGAAGTTCCCCGTGACATCCACATATATGTCACCCAGAGCGTCGCTGATCATGATTCCAGTCGGGTTCAATGTGACATTGTTGTTCACAATTGATGCATGAATGTCTATGAAGCCGTTGAGCAATATGCCGATGGCACCGTTCAAAGCCGCATCGCCATTTGATACGGTCAGGCCCTCGATGACCCAGCCAGCGGTAACTGAGATTCCGTCGTTGGCGTTGTATCGAGCGACGAATGAATCTATGGAAGATCCAGAGATAACGTCGTTCGTGACGCTGACGGACATGCCGTTGTTCCCGTTCGAGTTGGCCTGGTCCGCTGTAGAGGTTATTTCGGCATCCCCTGCCTGAAGCAGTATCCCGTCGTTCGCGTTGTTGTTGCATGTGTTGAGATACGTAGTGACATCTAGGTAGGTGCAGGACACATGTATGCCGTTCATCATGTTCAAGGAAGCATTGTTGCCGGCTAGATAGGCGCCTATCGTGCTCCCTGACAGGTATATCCCGTTATTGAGATTAGATGTCGCGTGATTGCCCTGGATGTCGAGTTCCATGTCCCAGCCTGCCGAAAAGGCTATTCCTGCATGCGAGTTGCTGTCGCATGTGTTGCTGTACACTGTTGCGCTGATGTCGTTGTTCGCCACGAGCTTGATCCCCTGAAGGAAATTGCCGTTGCAGGTGTTCCCGATCAGGATTGCGTTGACGATGTCGTTCGTCGCGAACAGGTATATGCCAGCGTCCAGGTTGCTGGAGGCCGAGCAGGCTTCTATGTCCGCGATTACATCATTGCCCCTGATGAGTATCCCGTTGTTGTTTGGACCAAAGCCGCCGTTCCAACTGGCCTGCGTGTTCCAGATAGTCACGTCCACCTGGTTCACTGCTTCAACGAAGATGCCGCAGTTGAAGTTCATGTCCGCATAAACGGAGTCCATGAACACGGTCGCATTGTTGGCGCTCCAGATGTATATCCCGTTCAAGAAATTCCCAGGGTTTATTACGTCGCCGACATTGTTGCCGCTGGCATCGATCAGGATGTCGCCGGTCGTTGATATGACGGTTATCCCGTTCCTAAAGTTGACAAAAGCCAGGTTATTCCGGACATTTGCGGATACCGAACCGCCGATCACCTCGATGCCGTCATTCGAATTGAGGATGACTAAGTTGCTGGAAATGTTCCCGCTGACTGTCAGTGCGGCCTGCATGTATAAACCGTTAACTTCGAAAAAGGCAATGTTAGACCAGGCCTCGATGGCGATGTTTCCGCCAGTGGACACGAGAGAGATCCCGTTGCCACCATTGGCATTCGCCGTGCACGATATTACGCTACCGCTGATGTCATTCGTAGCCGAAATGCTGAAGCCGCTGCCTGCGACATTGCCATTCGCGATGTCGCCATTGATGCTGAGAGTCGCGGCATTACCCACGACGGCCGATATTCCGATGTTGCCGTTACCGTTGTAAGAGTTGCCGGATGTCGTCAAGTCGAGGTTGCCTGCCGCAAGGATGCGGACCCCGTCACTCGACGGGTTGCTGTTTGCGACTATCGATATCAGATTCGCAATGACATCACCGCTTGGGCTGGTGATCAGCAATCCTGCCCCATTGACATTGCTGCTGAAAGAGCTTCCGGAGATCGTCGCATTGACAAGGGCGTTCCCAGACAGAGAGGCCCCGTTTGCGAAATTGCCTGAGCATGTGTCTGAAGCCATTGATACGGTCAGGGTGCCTCCGGTGGCTTGGAGAACCATCCCGCTTCCAAGGTTGGACTGCATGGAAGAAGTCTGGATATCGGCATTGATATTCCATGAGCTGATGTCCACGCCGTTGTTGGAATTGCTGTCGACCGCATCGTTGACCATACTGAAGAGAGTGTCGGCAGCCCATGCGGAGTGCACTCCATAGTTGCCGTTGCCATTGGCGTTGCAGCTACCTATCGTGATGTTCGCCGTATTCCATGCCACGACGTCGATTCCGTTCCAGGAGTTGGAATTGACATCGGATGACTGGATGTTCAGGAGAACGTCGAAGCCATTGAGCAGTATGCCGGTCCAGCCATTGCTGTTCACGGTCAGTCCGCTCAGCATCGCGTTAATTGTGTTATTCAGCCAGTATATGCCATAGACACTGTTGAATGATATGCTTGAATCCACAATGGTTGGCGAGGATGACATGACGAAGATACCGTAATAGTTGCTGCTGATGTCGCAGCCGTTGTGGATCAGAGCGTTGTCGGTCGCTATGAACAGTCCGAGTTCATCCAAGTTTGCTGAAGCCATCCCGCAGTGGTGGAGGGCGCTGTTGGTGTATTCGAACGATCCGTTCGACCACACCCTGAACAGGAAGTTGCTCGCTGCGAACCTGTCGATCGTGCTCGAGTCGACGTACATGTATCCGTAGTTGTCGATAGAGAACTCCCCGTCGTAAGTGCAGTTCATCAGCCATGTGCTGGCATTGACGTAGAGGCTGCCATAGTTGAGGACGTCGGAGGATATCACTGTCGTCGGCGAGTTGATCAGCTGCATCGATCCGGGCTGGCTTATCGTGACGTTCCAGACGGATGCGTGAACATCGTCAAATGTCAGCTGTCCGCTCAGAACGGTCACGTTCCCGTTGAGGTTGATGTCGTTGCTGACCGCGGAACCGCCGTTGACGACGGTCCATTCCGCCGTCGCGGTCGTGTTGGCGTAGACGCCGTAACCGTAGTTGCTGATGACGTCGTTGTCCGTCATCTTCACCGTCGAGTAGTCGAGGGAAAGGATTCCGCCGAATACATGAGCCGGAATCGTGACATCTACCGCGAACCCGATGTCATCCAGGAACCATCCTGGATAGGCGTTGACTGCCCCGTCCACTGTTTGGAACGCGAAGCGTACACCGAATGTCGTAGTGGCATAGGGCGTTATGTCGATGACGACCGACCGGAATCCCGGCCATTCTGGATTTTGATTCGGAGACGCCGAACCTGTCAACGGGTGGCTAAGGTAGACCGGTATCCAAGTGAAGCCGGCGTCAGGTGTCACTTCCACTGTGCACCTGTCATAGAAATTGAGGTCTTCTGTCCAATATCTCTCGTTGAATGTGAATTTCAGATTCGGGAAACCCGTTGCGTCGATTATCGGGCTGGACAACAGGTCATAAAGATTCCCGGCGTTATAGTCCCCGGTCAATTCCTGTCCGAACCACCATGATTGCGTCGGGCTGCTGCTCGCCGTCGAGGTGATGTGCCAGAGATCAGGACCAATCAGGGGGGTAGTGGTCCACCAGAACGGACCGCCCTCCACATTATCTACGAGCAGAGGCACCAGATTGGGGATTGGGACGAATGTGAATATTCCCGAAGGGTCGCCGTTTCCTGATATCAGGTTCCCGTCCACAATGACATTGCTGGACATATAGGCGACTATGCCTCCCGATACCGCCAAGCTCTTAGTAACCGACACAGTCACGTCGTCGATGTAGACCCCGTCATAGATCACATTGTCCATGTTCGCGGTCATGCGGAACCTGAGGAGCAGGTGGTCGCTCCCGAGGTACGATGATAGATCAAGCTGTTCCATCTGGAAGGTCGTCGGCCATCCGGCGGATGCTCCGGAGTGGTTCGATAGCACTGTCCAGCTTATACCGTAGTTGTTCGACGCTTCGACTGTGAAGTAATCCGATACGGCCTGAGTCCTGTAGAGCGAGTAGTACTGCAGGAATGCGGCTCCGACGCTCGGGTCGCTCAGATCAACGTAGCTCGCCGTCTGGGCATAGACATCCTCCCCCTTCGCATAATTCGTGTTGGGAGAATCGGTAAGAGAGTGCGTTGGGCTGTGGGATTGCGCGGTTGTCGTCGTCCATAGCCTTGGGTTCGCATCGTAGACTCTGAAGTCATCTACGAACCAGCCCCAGAAGGTGTTGTTCAATCCATCCATGGTGTCGAACCAGAACACGAATCTGAACTGGGTCGATGTATACGCCGAGATATCGAGATCGACCATGTCGAAGAACGGCCAGCTCGGGTTCGAGCCGCCAGTCGGGTTCCTCCAGCTTATGTTCGTAATGGTCGTGCCGCTGTCGAGGGTGATGCCCACATGGCATTGGTCGTAGATCGTGGCGTTGCCCAGCCTGAGCCCTTCCGTCTGGAAGGCCTCATAGTACCGAAGATGCGCGTCCTGGAGCCCGGTCGTGTTGATGGCGGGGCCGATGAGCTTTACGGAGGACCTCTGGCTTGGACCATAATTGTAGTCGGATGTGAGTTCCTGTCCGGCCCACCAGCTGTTCGATGAGCTGTTGGACCAAAGAGTTGTCGTGTGCCAAAGTGACCCTCCATAATCTACGGACACCATGAATCCGCCGGCACCGCTCTCGACATCGTTGAAGTACGTCGGCGGGAGCGTCTGGCTGTTCATCGTCCACTGGCCGGTGCCGCTCTCGAAGTTGTCGGAGAATATGTTGCTGACCTTGGTCGGGATCATGACCTTGTCTGTTTGCCCGTTGTTCGAGATGTCGTTGTTCTCGATTATCACCTTAGCGCTATCCTGATAGGCGAGGATGCCGACCGCACAGTTGTCGATCGTGCTGTTCTTCACCGTCACGCGCGCGCCACTGTCGGCGATTACTCCGACCTTGGAGTAGTTGATATGGGAGTAGTTGAACTCGGCAATTCCGTTGTTCCCTACATAGAGGCCTTTCATGTCCACGAAGGGGGCGTCCATGGGCATTCCGACCCTCGATATGTTAGAATTCCAGACGTCGAGCCGGCCGTATATCATGAATAGGTAGTTATGGTCGGTCGTGCCGTTCTTCACGGCGGAATAGTTCTTCAGGATCAGGCGGCCGGTGGCGTTGACCTGTATCCTGTACTGCCCATCGGATGTGCAGTTCATCTTGATGATCGTGTTGTCGTAGGTGACGGTCGCACCGGCACCGACGTATATGTTGCCGTTCACAATGAGCGTGGTGGGGTCCACGAAGAGACTGGAATTCTCAGCCAGGTAGATGTTGCGCAACTCGATGATTGAATCGATTATAGAGAGGTTGCCGGAGACTCTCAGATCGCCGAGCTTGGCGATTATGTTCTTGATAACGGACGAGCCGGCGATATTCAGATCAGAACCAGATTTTGGCGTTATCACGGAGGGTTTCATCTTACTGGAAGGATTCGTTGCTGACAATGGGATGTTGATACCTGCCCCGTTTCCAGCTATCGAATTGACTGGACTCGTCGCCGTTGTCGACGAATCGCCCGCCTCGGGATTCAAGGCGGCCATGAGCACCGCGAAGTTGCTCATTATCATCAGCCCGCAGAGGAATACTGCGACAAACAATGCTTTCCGGCTCTTCTTGGCTTTTATAGAATATTCTTTCACATCTATGTCGTTCAATCTCTTTGCCCCCCAAATGTAACGAATCGCCCGATTTAGATTGTATCTCGGCAGATATTCGAAATCAGGCGGGAATGCCGATTGCGATTGTACATATTAATGTTACCGAAGGAAAGGGGGGAATTCTGCAGCACTTCTGCATAACCGGGAAATCGCGAGTCTCTCGAATATGCGATGTCAGAGCCAGGATGGATGGATCCTGAATTTGCTTGGGGGTCGATGAAGGAATCGATATTGATAATAAATTGCTCTGATGCGTCCGCAGTCGATTCACGGATTCAGAAATGGTGCGGGGGCAGAGATTTGAACTCTGGGACCACTAAGGACTAGACCCTCAATCTAGCGCCGTTGGCCGGGCTTGGCTACCCCCGCGTGAGCGATTGTTCCGGCCACTATACCGACATCTGGAATAAATCTCTTTCTCCGACGGCGTGGAGAAATCTGGCCTCACTTCTTTTCGAGATGCCCCTGGAGCCCCTTTACATCAATCGACGACCCCATGAACATCTGGAGATTACCTTTTGAATCAGTCACTGCTGTTATCGCGACCTCGACTTCTACGTTCGACCCATCCGCCTTTTTCATTGAAGTCCTGGTCACGATAAAGCCTTCTTTCCGGAGGGCTTTCTTGATTCTATCTTCATCGGCAGAGTTGGGGAAGAATTCCATTATTTGTTTCCCGATAATCTCCTCCTTGCTCTTGTATCCAGTACCAATGAGGAACGCCTTGTTGACATAGATTATCTTGTAATCAGGATTAGCAAAGAGGATAGAATTGATGGACATCTCAATGGCGGTGTCCTTGATCTTAAGCATCTCTTCCTTCTTCTCGCGCTCGATGACATGCCCGAGTATCCTAGCGATGGCCATGACGAGGTCGACGTCCTCCTTTCGCCAATTCCTCGTCTTGCCGACGATGTCGAAGCCGAGCAGACCGAAGGGCTCGTCCCCGAGGGTGATCGGGACGGAAAGGAGTGCTCTGATATCCTCCCTAAGGAGCATCTCCCTGAGGACCGGGTCATAATGATCCTTCTCGACGTCGCCGAAGACTACGACCTCGTCCCTCATCATGGCGTCATAGTCCGCAGGGATGCTCGAGATGGGGATGTCCTGCCAAATTTGGTTGTCAGGGGAGACCCCCGGTGCCAGCCATTCGTAGGTCTGGCTCATTGTCTTCTTCGGGACGTTGAACTCGATTATGAAGGCTCGTGACGTTTCCATCGTCTCGCCCATGTCCTTGAGGGCGTAGGTCAGGAATCTCGATAGGTCATCGATTCTGACGGCCGACGCGGAAATCCTGTTGAGTAGCCCCTCGAGCTTCAGCCGCTCCATGATCGCCGCTTCCGCCCCCCTCTGTCCAGTGACATCGATCCCCGTCGCGATGATGTATTGTATTCGCTGATGGTCGTCGAGGAGGGTGGTCGCCGACCAGGTGATTGTGAGGGGGGATCCGTCCTTCTTCCGCCAGTGGCTTTCATAGTAAATAGTCTGGGTGCCTCCGAGCATTTCGGCAAAGATCTTCTTCCCACGCTGGATGCTCTCGTCCCCCAAGCTCCCCATGAAAAGGTCGAAGAGGTTCCTCCCGACGGCTTCCTGCTCTGAGAAACCTGTCACCTTCTCGCTCGCGCGGTTGAACCTGATGATGGTGCCTTTCGTGTCGAAGACCATGACCATCGCCTGGGCGACGTCTATTATCGCGGTGGAAAAGTCTCTTTCAGCCTTCAGCTCCGTCTCGATCTTCTTCCGCTCGGTGATCTCGCGACCGGTAATGACCACTCCGACGGGGGAACCGTTGGAATTCAGCCGCACCTTCCCGATGGATTCCAGCCAAACGTAGTAACCGTGCGCGTGTTTGAACCGTATCTCGAGCTTTCCGAACCCAGGCTTCCCGATGCTGTCCATCACGATCGCCTTCATCCGATCGGCGTCGACAGGGTGCAGGAAATCGAATATGCATCTTCCGGCGAGATCGTCCGGCGAGTATCCCAGGACCAGCTCATGGGATGGACTCACGAACGAGAAAATGCCGTTCATGTCGACCTCGGAGATGAGGTCGATCATGTTGTCGCACAGCGTCTTGAACTTCGCCTCGCTCTCGTGAAGGGCGGTCTCTGTGCGCCTCTTCTCGCTCAGGTCCCTCAGGACGCAGAGCGTCACCGGCTTCCCCTTGTATTCGAAGATATGGGCGTTGATCTCGATAGTCATCTCCCTGCCGTCCTTCCCGAGCATGACGGTCTCGAATCTGCCCTCCCTATCAGAAAGCGTCTTCTTCATCGCTTTCCTTGAATGATCAACGCTGGCCTTGCTGGAGAGGTCAGCGAGCGTCAAGGTCTTCAACTCATCCCTTGAGTAACCGAGTAGCTCCAGCGCGCAGTCGTTAGCCTCGATTATTGAGACCGGCTTCAGAGTGGAATCGAACGCGAGCATGAGGACCGCGTCCCTGGATGCGTTGAACAGGAGGTGGTAGAGCTCCTCGCTGCCCATCAGCGCGTCCTCATCTTCTTTCCTCTCGGTCGCAAGTCCAAGAGCCTCGACGAAGCCGCCGGAGATCATCCGTTCGAATTCGTTGAACGAGATCTCGTCCGGGTGATCCATCGATTCAGAATAGCATAGTGTAAGTTGCCCCCTCGGTTTTCCGTGGACCAATATCGGGAAGGACAGCCTGCATTTCTCTTCCTTGAAGTCCTTAGTGCTGAACGTGAAATCATCCATATGGACCATTATTCTGAGGTTCTCTGGGAAACAGAAAACGGGAGGGAGTCCGTTTACGATGCACCTCAGCTTCCTTTCGAGCGGTTCATCAGAATCGATAACCCCATTGGTATCTCTGATCTTCTTGGCCATGACACCGATATCCGGTGTGCCTTTCAGGATCCTGCTGATTTTCTGAGCGGCGTTTTCTTCGTTGGCTATCTGGATCACCTTCGATTTGCTTGATCCGTTTTCATACATACTCGCATGCATTGAATGTCTTTTGCATCTCTGGATAGGGTAGTGTGCATCTGCCTTAGTCCTTAAAAGCCTTGTCGGAGTTGCTCTCTTTCACAAGATTGACGTCCCTGGCCGTTCGTATGAAGCGTCTTCAGGACGCTGCAAAGGTTCAAATCTCTGCACGTTCTAGTCTACCTTCGCCAGGAGAAGGTGGGCGGCCGACGGTAGTCCTCTTCGGAGGACGGCTGAGGAAAGTCCCCTCTCCATGAGAAAGGTGGATCGCTAGAGCGATAGGGCGAGAGCCTTGGCAAGGGCACAGAAACG
>Ga0315293_10002176_pt1 | contig 18943 bp, 19 predicted proteins | sample YL17G13_20_MG_FD_203071 | JGI IMG/M metagenome (GOLD analysis project Ga0315293, IMG submission 203071) | Sediment microbial communities from Yellowstone Lake, YNP, Wyoming, USA - YL17G13_20 | ecosystem: Environmental > Aquatic > Freshwater > Lake > Sediment | place: USA: Wyoming | collected... | reverse complement strand
GATTGAATGGGCCGATAAGGTTGAATCGGCTCTTGAGGGGATAAATTATATACGGATAGAGCTTTTTCACGCCGGCGATACGCAAAGAAGGATACACATAGATAAAACACCAGCCCACATAGCATTATAAGACCGTAGCCTGCCCCCGCTGTTTCGTTTTTGCTTGCCTCTGCGTCTCTCGACGCAAGTCGAGGCAGCAGGCGAAGCAAAACGGCGGGGGGTACAGGCCTCGGATTTTCAATTCTTTTAGCGGCTGCCTCGGCACATCGAAATTTGGCAGCGGAGTGTTTACTTCCTATATTTTTGTTGACGTTGTTTACCGATGCGCCGGCTGAGACCACCGTTTTTTTAGACGTACGGCTGTTAGATTGTTTTCTGCGTTTTTATTATCGGGCTATGTGGAAGAAAAAAATCAGGATATGGTTAAGTCGGGTTCTGATTAGGACGATATGTCGGTCGAAAAATAGTCGCCGACGCTCCATAGCTTTGGCGACGGGGCGCTGTGGCGTTGAGTGAGAAATGGGTGTAGGAAAGGAAATTTTTTAATAGAAAGGGGTAGAAAATGAGAGCGAGAAGTGGTTTTACATTAGTTGAGATTTTGATTGTTGTGATTATTCTGGGCATTCTGGCAGCCATTGTCATACCGCAGTTCACTGATGCCAGCACCCAGGCAAGGTTGAGCAGTCTCAAGTCCAACCTTCAGACGATGCGCTCGCAGATTGAGCTGTACAAGGTCCAGCACACTGACACTCCACCGACTTCAGCAGCTACTTTCAATGCGCAAATGACTGTCGTCGGCACGGATGGTTATGGTCCGTACCTGCAGGTGGTTCCCGCCAACCCGTTCAATGACTCGAACAGCATCGCTGCAGCCGCTGCTGTTGGTGTTGGCTGGGTATACGAAACCACCGGTGTAATCCATGCTGGTGACACTTTGTCCACTGATGGTGTCGCACATAGTACTTGGTAATGGCGGCAGTGCATGGGTCGGAGGTATTTGTTCGGTGGTGGTTTAGTCGCCGACGCTCCATAGCTATGGCGACGGAGCGTTGCAGTAAAGCCAAAAAAGGCTGACCAGCCGTGTGTGAAGGTGGTCAGCCTTTTTGATTGTCCGCAGGACGCCTGCCGTAAGGCATCCCTTACGGCGGGATTGCGGCGGAGGCAGGTTTATGCAGGAAAGAACCAATCTGTCATTTCTACAGGCGGTAATCATAGCGGTTATATTGGGGATGGTTGCCAGGAGTGTTGGCCCGGCGTTTACGCGGGCGGGCACCGATAAAGCACTTTGCAGCCTGATTGACAGTCTCGAAACGATGCGTACTGCCCTTGATTTGTACTGTGCTCATCATAAAGGGGGGCTTCCACCCTGTGAGAGTTTTGAAAGTTTTGAGGCTGCGATGACGACGGAAGCCGGCCGATACAGGCCGCGTCTGGACGAGATACCTGTGAATCCTTTTAATGGCTTAAATATGGTTCGCTTTGATGGTGAACCTGCGGGTTCGGGCAAAGCCGGTTGGCGGCTCGATAAAAAGAACGGCTATTTTCAGGCCGACAATGATGCTGCCTATGCGGGTTTATAACAAAAGAAACGGTTAGTTTTTTGCCGTAGGTTGCCTATGAGAAAGTGTGGCTGTAAAACCGAGGCGGCCTTTAGCATGGCAGAGGCAATGATTGCGACCGTTGTGCTGGGTATTGCGGCAGCCGGGGTGCTGCTGCCGTTTACGAGCGGCGCGGCGGTGCGGGCAGATGGTATGCGCAGGACACTGGCGGCCAAATTGGCGGCTGGTTTGATGGAGCGGATTATAAGCACGCCGTTTGAGCAGATAGTAGATAACTTCAACGGTTATACTGAGCCGCAGGGTTCGGTAAAGGACGCTACCGGCACGGCATTTACCAGCCCCGGTTATGCAAAGTTCAGCATAGCTGCAAGCTGTCAGTATGTTTATGTGCCGCAGGAAAGCGGTCCGCCGCTACAGTCCAAATTTATTCTCGCAACAGTCCGCGTGTATTATGACGGCAGGCAAGTAGCGGCTGTAAGTCGACTTATAACTAAGTAAGGCGCGGAATGACAGAATGACAGATGACGGAAGACAGAATGGTTTTACGTTGGCCGAGCTGTTGATGGCGATGGTTATTACAAGCATCATTCTCGGCGCGGTAGCCACCTTGGCTTATGCGATGGGGGTTGCAAATGACGCCGGTAACGATACAACTTACAAGCAGGCACAGGTGCGTTATGCGACGCTCAGGATTTCGGAGCTGATTCGAAACTGCAGGCTCATCTTCAGTGGAACCACTGAGGGATTGGGCATCTGGCGGGCGGATAATAATGGAAACGGACAAGTCGATGCCAATGAAGTTGTTTTTCTCAGTAAAGGTTCCGGCGGCAATTGCCTGCGGTTTATAGAATTTTCAGGTGCATCCCTGCCGGTGTACTCAGACCTTACGGCTATTATACCTTATCTGTTTTCCGCAGTTCCTAACCGCACGACGAACTTAATTCCCGAATGCAGCAATGTTCAATTTGTTCCCGATGTTTCGCCGCCCTGGACGCGGTCTGTTAGTGTTTTCTTCGATTTGCAGGAAGGTGGTATTACACACCGTTATCAAATAAAAGCCACGCTTCGAGCCTGGGCCGGACATCTGCTGAATGAAGCCGGCCTTTTGGTTTCGGGTGATGACGATGAAAACTAAACCGGCGGCTGTTGAGGTTAGATATGTTTGGTGAGAGAAATAAAACCGCGAGGCGTGGGTATGCACTGGTCGTTGTTTTGCTTATCATTATGGCAATAGCGGTGCTCTCTATGGGGTTTCTGGCGCGAAGCGATGTCGAGCTGGCCTGTGGTGAGAACATGATACTCAAAACCCAGATGGATTATTTGGCTGAGTCAGCACTGGAGCACGCAAAAGGGCTCATCCTTAACCCGCAGGATGTTGCGTCGGAATCCTGGACCGCCGCAAGGCAGCAGTTGTTCGCAGGCAGTAACGATTATTATGATGTCAACGTTGCCAAGCTCGGAGAACTCAATTACCGGATAACAGGCACCGCCTACAGAGAAAAAGGCGGCGAACAGGTTGGACGCAGCAGTTTGACAGCAAAGTTGCGGCTGAACCCGTGTATCGCTGTTCAAACGGGGAGCCAGTGGACAACCGAGCCCGGAACCACGGTAAATGGAGACGTTTATGCCAAGGGTGATTTGGGAGGTCTTGGTAACATTAATGGAGATGCATTTGCAGCCGGTTTTATAAGTGCTGTAAATGTTCAAGGACAGGAATATACGTACGTCGCAGAGAGTAATGCGCCTGTGAGTTTTCCCGGCATTGAGATTAGCTGTTTTACGCCGCAGTATTATATTGGCTCCAATTCGTATTCTTCTGCTATTATTGACGAGAACGACCTGAACGACGTGAACCTCGGTACTTCCCCTATTATGAATCCTGCCGGCGTGTATTATCGAAACGGTAACCTAACATTGTCCGGGAATGTAACTGTTAACGGCACACTGGTGGTAACAGACAACCTTACGATAATAGGCACAGGTAACTGTATTACTGCGACGAAGAATTTTCCGGCCGTGATTGTTGGGGGCAGACTGGAGATGTACGACGATGCCAAGTTGACAATTACAGGACTGGCTCAGATTGAAGGTGAAGTTAGGCATACTGGTTACGCTGGTGCAGGTTTAAGCATTGTCGGTGCTTTGTTTATCAAGCAAAGTAATATCAATGGATTTGTCTTGGGTGATACTATTAATGTTACAGCGGTGCCCAACAAGGCAGCAATTGAAATCCGGTTTGCAGATGGTACAGCACAAAGATGGAACCCCGCAGCAGGGGCATTTTTCAAAGGAATTGCGAGACAATAAAAACTGCGTGTAAGTTTTATCGGTCTTTTTGGTCAGCAAAAATAAAAATCACAAGTAAGTTCTCACGCCAATAGCCTCTTTTGGTTATCTTCTGTCGTCCCGATAATCCGGAATTTGCTTTTGTGTTGCATTTGACGGTTGTATCGGTTTTGTCGGCTTTAACCGTTAAACGGCGGGAAATCAGCACTTCTGCTGTTATGGGGGTGGTTGGAAGGCTTGAGGTCCTCAGGTTCCTCCGGCGGGTTTTGGCATATCTTATAGCCCCTGAATATTAGAGGACGTGCCAGCCTGGGCAGCTTCTTTGCCTATGGCATGGCCTATCCATTTATGGCCGTAAAGAGACCCCTTTAATAGGCCGAAAAAGGAGAAAGGAAGTCGCGCATAGTGCGCCAAAATCCCGATTTTTTTGCGCAGAAGGACAGTGAAAATGTTGACTTATAAGCCGGTTCTAATGGTTCATAGTCTGCTATGTAGAGACCATGAACCAAGAGTTAAAAATCACGGTCGTGGTTTTAGCGTGATAGAGATTCTGATTGTGCTGGTGATTCTGGCGATAGTTGCGATGGTAGCGATTCCGATGGCCAGCTCGGGCGCGGGTATGCAGCTTCGTTCAGCGGCGAATATGATAGCAGCGGACCTCGAGTACGCTAAAAGCATGGCGATTACCAGAACACAGGATTACTCAGTGGTCTTCGACTGCTCGAATGAAAGCTACCAGATAGAGAATGAAAGCTACCGGATAGAGATAGAGAATCCAGACGGCGTGATACCGCATCCTGTGAAAAAGGGTTTCAATTACGTTGTGGATTTGCCGGGTATGGGGCTGGATAAAGTCGATATCGTGACTGCGGATTTCGATTCAGCCAGCACGGTCGAATTTGATTATCTTGGAAGTCCTCATAAGGGCGATGACGACAGCCAGCTCGTCATCGGTGTTATTACACTCCGTGCAGGCACAGCGACCATCACGATTACTGTGGAACCTGTTACGGGTTTTGTCTCGATTGCGGACTGATATATGAAGCGGCCTATGATAAGTTGGAAGTTCAAAATTCATGGTGTGTGTCCGATTGGGCTGGATATAGGCTATAGCTCCGTCAAGATGATTCAGTTGGCGGTCAATGGCGGCTATAGGAGCGTTATTGCGGCAGCTAAAACTGACATCGACCCAGCCCTGAACGGCGACAGAGAGGCAAGAAGGAGCTTTGTGATTTCCGCCGTCAAGCGGATGCTGGCGAACGGCGGCTTTCGCGGCAGAAGTGTTATTTCCTGTTTGTCGAACGACAGTTTGAAGATAGCGAGTCTGCGACTGGGACAGGCCGACGATGTGAAGATTGAGCAGGCTGTCAAAAAGGAGATGCAGCCCCGCTTCGGCCTGGACCCTGACAAAGACATAGTCCACTACATTGTTGCCGGCGATGTCCGGCATGGTGATGAAGTCAGGAGTGAGCTGATACTTCTGGCTGTGGATAGCGAGACGGTAAAAAACCACATTGATATGCTTACCGAAGTTGGCCTTAGACCTGTCGCCGTAGATGCGATTCCATGTGCGTTGTTCAGGGGTTTTGAGCGATTGCTCCAGCGGCAGGAGGACAGGGAGCAGACGGCTGTCTTTGTGGATGTGGGCAGCCGATTTACTACGGTGGTCTTTGGTCGCGTGGGTGAAATCAGTTTCATTAAGCAGGTCCCGATAGGAAGCGCAAGATTTGACCAGGAAGTGGCGGCAAAATTGGGTGTTGACATCAGCGGCGCACAGACGCTGCGAAAGACAGTGCGGGCCGAGAGGTCGTCAACCGCCGTCGGTTGGGGATTGTCGCCGACGCTCCATAGCTATGGCGACGGAGCGGCATCTGATAAGGCCAACGGCGGTGGTCGGTCGCCGACGCTCCAAGCACCTCCGCCGAAGCAACTATGGTGCTCACGCGAAGACGGAAGCTATGGCGACGGATCGCGGCTTGATGCGTCGACCAGACAAGCGGTAATCGATGCTGTCAGTGCAGTTGCCGAAGAGCTGGCAAAAGAGATATCACTGTGTTTTAGATATTACACGGTGACATTCAGAGGCAGACGCGTGGAACGGGCGGTTTTTGCCGGTGGGGGAGCTTACGAAGATATCCTGCTTAACGTTCTAAAGCGACAGTTGGCGGTCGAGATTGAAGTGGCACAACCATTGAAAGGTTTCGATTTGATGAATGTGGATTTCGGCAGCGATAGACGTGGTTTGCTCTGTGAGTGGGCGGTAGCTGTTGGGCTTAGCCTTAAGGGCGCGGCTCCGGGGAAAACCGCTGAGGGAAAAACGGTGTAGATGAAAGGCTCGCTGCGGACAGAGGTGAAAGTGAGAGAGATAGATTTTCTTCCAGATTGGTACAAAAGCGGCAGACAGCGTCAGGTTGGTTATTACGCACAATATGCTGTTTTGGCGAGCGTGCTTGTCGTGATGATTGTGTGGAGTCTGGTCACCACGTATTTGGTTTCGAGAGCCGCCGGGCAGCTTGCTGCGGCTCGCTCAAGGCAGCAGGAAGCGGAATTGATATCTCAGGAGTTTGACAGGATACAAAGCCAGGTAGCGGAGCTGCAAAAAAGGGCGGATATTATAACCAGCGTTGACTCCAGAATAAATGTCGCAAACGTTTTGGCTGAACTGAGTTTTTTGATAGATGAGAAAGTGGTGCTGAGCAAGGTGCAAATCACCACTGAGAAATTTGTTGAAGACGAAGGCGCAACAGGCCGTGGGGCGGGTGTGAGAGCAGCTTCGGATAAAAGTGGCCGAGGGGCTTCGGCGGGGGATTGGAGCAGCGATGTCAGGTTTAAGGTGGTTATAACCGGTATGGCGGTGGACGCTGGTTGTGTGGCGGAGTTGATACGCAGGTTGGAAAATTCTCCTTATTTTTGTCTGGTTTACCCATCCTTTTCAAGGAATGGCCAGATAAAGGGTCAAAAGGGTAAGTCATCCGCCGCAAGAGGCGGTTGGCAGCCGTCGGAGAATTGTCAGGTCAGTGAGTTTGAGATAAGTTGCTATCTGGCGGATTATCGGCAGCAGGGAGATTTGGCCACAAAACCTCAACCCCAAAAAGGTGATGTCTAAAGAGTAGCTGAAGATGTTTCGTGAAAGACAACAAATAGTAATCTGTATCGTGGCGGCAGTGACAATCATCGGCTTTGTGTTGTTTAGCTACCTGCCGCTGAGAAATAAAATGAAGGCCCTTTCGCAGGACAAAGTACTCCAGCAGAGCGTTATCAGCAAGGCGTCGTATCAAAGACAGCAGATGCCGCAGCTGAAGCAGCGCCTGTTGGAACTTCAAAAGACGGTTGAAAATTACCAAGCCAGTATTCCTGCTCAGAGGGACCTCGGAGAGTTTTTGCAGACAATCGCCGATTTAATGAGTCAGCAGTCCCTCGGTCATCAGTTCGTAGAGCATGGTACTGAATCAAAGGCTGGCGATTTGAACTGCATACCGGTCAATATGCGCTGTAATGGTAAGTTGAAGCAATTGTTCGAGTTTTGTAGGCAGCTTCAGCAAATTGACAGGCTGGTTCGGCTGTCGCAGGTGGAGCTTGTCAATGATGCTGATTTTGAAGGTCAAGTCAGCATGCAGACGAAAGCGATTATTTACTACCAGTCGGCGGACCCGCCTTCGCGTATCGCTTCGGCGGAGGCGAGGTGAAAAGTAGTAGTGCTGCTTCTGATGGTGATAAAGGCCTTTAGCGTTGTATAGGAAGATATGAAGGAAAATATCAAAAGCAGGTGGCAGAATGTTGGCGGGCTTATGGACTGGCTCACCACGCAAAAGAAAAAAACAGCAGTGGCTGCCGGCATGATATTTCTAATGGTGTTTATGTGGATTAAGGTACTGCTGCCCAATGCTCCGGATAGTGCCGCTGCTGATGTGGTTGATGATGCGGTCCAACAGTTACAGTCGAAGTCGAAGATAATTTATGTGCCGTTGCCAGTTGTAAAGGGAAGAAATGACACCCTCGCAAGGGATTTTTTCACCGTAGGGGATGGATTTATCAGTGGCGGTGCGGTGGTGGATGTTGTTTCAGGCCCGGAAGGTAAGGAATTGACCAGACGAATCGCTGAAAAATTGAAGCTTGAAGCAATAGTATCGGGTGAGAATCCTCAGGCGTTTATCAATGATGTGCTGGTATCGCAGGGCGACAAATTGGTGGTGAAAGAGGCAGACAGAGAGTATGAGTTTGTTGTGGTCAAGATTGGACAAAACACGGTGTTTATAAGATGTCAGGATGCGGAAATAACACTAAAGCTCGCGCCGACAGTTGAGGGGGCTGATTAGATTTGTCCGAGACGACATCGGGAACCAGACGTGCGGTAAAAACTCCGCAGGTTTCGGACTCCGCACTGTTGAGTAGCAGGAGCTAAATAATGTTTAGTGAATCAAAAACTTACATGGGGGTGCGAATCGCAAGAGGCTTGCTCGTGTGGGGCTTTGTTTTTGTAGCAATGACAACGATGGCGATCGGTGGTGCCACAGAAGGCGATGTGTCGCCGACGCTCCAAAGCTATGGCGACGGAGCGGAGACTGTAAAGATAGAAGCAGCCGATGGGAATACCCCGAGGGATGCTGTTGGGCCAGTGGCTGGTTCGGCAGAGGTCCCCACAGGGGGGACAATCCAGTCGATTACTTTCAAGAAGGACGCAGCAATCAGGGATGCGCTTCGGTTCTTGGCGGCCAAGTATCAGAAAAACATTGTACCCTCGCTGAAAGTGGATGGCTTGATTACAGTAAGCAGCCTTTACGATGTTACGTTTGAGGAGGCGATGGATGCGATTCTGGGTTATGGTTTCAGGTATGAGCAGGAAGGCAACTTTATCAGGGTGTACACCGAAGAAGAATACAAGAAGATTAAAGAAGACAAAAGCCGAATGGTACACAAGGTCTTTACCTTGTACTACATCAACGCAGCCGAAGTAAAAGCCCTGATTACACCACTACTGAGCGAGTCAGGTAAGATTACCTCGACTACTGCTGCAGAAGTCGACACCGAAGCCGGCAAGGGCGGTGATACGACCAGTATGAGAGATACGGTAATCGTTTACGATTTTCCTGAAAGACTCGACCAGATTAGCCAGGTGATTAAGAAAATAGACATAAAGCCGCAGCAGATTCTGATAGAAGTTACGGTTCTCAAGGCAACGCTTACAGAGACCACAGAATTCGGCATAAAATGGGACAAAATAGCCGGCATGGCGATAACTACGCCCCCTTCTGTTGGGAACCCTATTGGGATGTCGATAAGTCTTGCAAGCGGGATAACACCAGCGGGAACCGGCCTTAATGTTAACCTCACGAATGAAGAGGTAGTGTCTTCAATCACCGCTCTGGAGGACGTAACCGAGGTAACGGTTTTGGCTAACCCTAAGATTATGGCACTGAATAAACAGGCCGGTTATATAAACATCGGCAGCGAGACCGGTTATACTGAGAGCACAACACAAACCTCAACCGGCACAACAGCATCGGTAGCATTTCTCCCAAGCGGTACACTTTTGAGGTTTAGGCCCTTTGTATGTGAGAATGGATACGTTCGTATGGAGATTAACCCTGAGGAGAGTACTGCTACTACTACTACTGTCGGTTCTACTGTTATACCGTCAAAAACCATTACGCAGGTTAAGACCAACATAATGGTAAAGGACGGCCAAACAATAATTATCGGCGGGCTGTTCAAAGAACAGCTCACCAGTACTGATTCACAGGTGCCTGTCATCGGCGATTTGCCGATTGTAGGTGCGCTGTTCAAAAGAACCAAAGACGCCAATATAAAAACAGAGCTTGTGATATTGATAACGCCTCATGTTATTAACGAGCCGGAGGAGCTGGCATCTGCATCCGAACAAAGAGAAAATGATATAAGCCGGATTGTTCATGGTTCGAGAAAAAGGATAAGCTCGATTTCAAGAGTGCGGATTTATGAAGACTGCTATGCAAAAGCTGTGGAATACTACCTTACAGGCAAAGAGAAAGCCGCACTGAACGAATTGAACTGGGCACTTGCAGCTCGGCCGACGTATCTGGAGGCGCTCCGGCTGAAGGAAAGGATTATACGTGAGACCGCTCCTAATGGTCTTCAGACTATGGAAAGGATTATGCTTGAGACTATTGAGAAGGAGGAGTCTCGCAACTGGCTTAGAAGGTAAGTTCAATCACACAGGTAAGGAAGATTAAAAATGTTACGCAGGGTTATATTGACAGGTATCGTAATTTTGTGTGGGCTCAGCGGCTGTGAATCGCAGTCCCACAGCAAAAAGCTGACACAAACGCAATGGCAGAAGACTTCAGCTCGTGTAAGGTTAAATTTTGCCGAGCAACAGTACCAGAACGGGCAGTTTGAGGAGGCTCTGGAAACCGTTTCTGAGTGTGTGAGTGCAGACCCTAATATGCCGGAAGCGTACTTGTTGTCTGGAAGAGCACTGTTGGCACAAAAGCAGTTCCGCAAGGCAACGAGTGAGTTAACCAAGGCTGTTGAACTTGATGAAAAGTTAGACAGCGGATGGTACTGGCTTGGTGTTGCCGCCGAGGCAAGAGAAAATTACCAGCAGGCTCAGACCTGTTATGCCAAGGCGATGAGTCTAAGGCCTGAGGACATTGATTATATTCTGGCGGCCGCGGAGGTTTATTTTGCGCAGGATAGAAAAGACGACGCCGTTCGGCTGCTCGAAGAAAAAATAGCGCGGATGCCGAATGAAATTTCGCTGAAGGTTACCTGCGCTGATTTCTTATGGCAGATGGGAAACGACCAGCAGGCTATTGAGCTTTACAAACAGGCGATGCTTATGGCTGGTAACGATTACAGTGAGGATATCGCCGAGTCGCTGGGGTATTGCTACATTTTTGCCGGCAGGTGGGATGAGGCGGCAAAGATTTTTACCGAACTGTCAGTGAGGTGTACCCAGCAGAAGAAAAACCTGTATCTTCAGGTGGCAGCTCTGTGCGGCATGAGCTCCGGTGGTTATGGCGCCGCTGTCAATTACTATGACCAATTGACCGTCACCGAGAGGGGTAACCCTCAGGTATGGCTGAAACTGGGGCAGGCAGCTTTGGGTGCTGGAGCGGCTGGCAGGGCGGTTGAATGTGGACGCAAAGCCCTGGGCCTCCAGCCCGGTTTAGCGGAGGCAATTGCTCTTATCGGCTGTTCGCAATATGTCAGCGGCGATTATACCTCTGCAATCGCCGAGTTTGAGAAGATAGCTACTGATGATAAATACGGGGCTTTTTCCTGGTTGATGAGGGCAAGGTGTTACGGCCGGCTGGGCAAGCTGGTTAAGGCTAAGCTCGCCTACCAAAAAGCGCTCGAAATGAATCCTAACAGTGAACTGGGAAAGTTTCTTGCCCGGGATATGGAAAAAGCACCATTGCCGATCGAAGGCGGAAGCCGACTCACAAATTGGCTGAAAAAGTTGGAGTTGTTGCTTTGAAGCTCATCAGAAACATATATCTGGTAGTCGCCACTGTTGTGGTACTAAGTTTGTTCTTGGTCGGCTTTGGGTGGTGGTGTTGTTCTGGCATCGGAGGTGGTGGTTTCACCTGGAGGGTGCTGATTTGGAGTATTTGTGCGGCTGTGGGCGTGGTCTGGCTCAGCTGGTATTGGCTGAGATTGGGTCGGGCGGTCACGTCCATAGCCAACAGACTCAGAGCTGACCAGCCCGCCGATGTCAAGTTGTGCAGCAGCACAATACTAAAAGAATTGGACAAAGCGATTGATGAAAAACTTGGCCAGGAGAAAGATTGCAAACTCGCTCTCAAAAGGCAAATAGAAGATTTGCGTATCCAGATTCAACTTTCGCAGAGACAAACGAGAAATATTGAAGCCATTATATACAGTATTCGTGATGCAGTTATAGTTATCGATGAGTTTGATAGATTGTTGATGGCAAATGAAGCGGCTGGTGCCCTTTTCAATTTTGATTTTAAAAGTTCACGGCACAAGGCGGTTGGTGAGCTGATAAGTGCGGATAAAAGCGAATTCGTGGATTTCCTGCGTCAGTGCAGACAGACCAGGGAACGACATACCAGACGGGAAATTGTGTTTGCAGAAGGTGGAAAGAAAAGGACTTACGATTGTATCGTCTCGTGCGTTTATGACGCCCGTACTCGTGTTGCCGCCGGTGCGAGCGGCACAGAGCAGGTCTGTGGGGTCGTAGCTGTGCTGCACGATGTTACTCGCGAAAAGGAAATATCACAGATGAAGAGTGATTTTGTGAACCACGTCTCGCACGAATTAAAGACCCCGATTGCGGTCATAACCGCTTACTCGGAGATGCTGGCAGACGGCGAAGCGGATGATGAAGAAACCAGGAAAGAATTTTATTCGGTGATTCAAACTCAGGCGGAAAGACTGAGTCGGCTGATTGAGGATATCCTGAACGTTTCGCGCATAGAGTCCGGTCTGGTGAAAGTGGCAAAGAAACACGTCAGCCTGACAATATTGATAGAAGAGCAGCTTCAGATGATGAAAAGCTATGCTGAGGAAAAGAATATTACAGTTATCAGTCAAAAACCGATAGTTTATGACCAGATATATGCGGATAAGGATATGATTTCTCAGGTTATTGTCAATCTGCTCAGCAACGCCATCAAGTACACCAGCCCCGGAGGTTCGGTGGAAATTAAGACGGAGGTTGACGAAATTGCAGCTGTGGCACGGGTCAGTGTTACAGATACGGGGGTTGGAATTCCTGAAAATGAGCTGGAGCACATATTTGATAAGTTTTACAGGGTTGAGGCAAATAAAGAGCAGGCAAAAGGAACCGGCCTGGGCCTTAGCCTTGTTAAGCAGATAGTTGAGAAGGTTCACAATGGTCGGGTGTTCGTTAAGAGCAAAGTTGGCCAGGGCAGCACTTTTGGCTTCGAGCTGCCTTTGGCAGCGGCAGAGGTGGTGAAAGTTTGAGCCGAAATAAACAGGTTTTGTGGAGGTGAGACGATGGCAGGCAGGAAGGTTTTGGTTGTTGACGATGAGATACATATTGTTCACGTCGTTGCGGTAAAACTCCGTAACAACGGCTTCGAGGTGATATCGGCAGGCAATGGCGAGGAAGGGTTTAAGCTGGCCTGTGAGGAAAAGCCGGATATCATTATTGCCGACCTTAAAATGCCGATTATGACGGGATTGGAGATGGTGGAGAAGCTTCGGGGCTGTGAACAGACAAAAGATATACCTGTGATTGTATTAACGGCCAGGGGTTTTGACATCGAGGATGACAGAAAACGTGATTTGCGGATATCGGAGTATCTCAGCAAGCCTTTCAGTCCGAAGAAATTGCTGAAAGACGTTGAGGATATTTTGTGTCAGAGGCAGTTGGTTCAGAAAAATTAGTTGTCTTTTGGATTTGCAGGTAGTGGGTTATGTTGCGTACGGCCGAGGAAAATTTGAGTTGCGCACAGCTGGTCCAGCTTAAGAAGTTTGGCAGCAGGGTGAATAAGTTGGGTGCTAATTTTGCGTTTTGCAAGGCTGATGGCGAGATGGTGTTGCTGTGTGAGGCAGGCAGATTCAAAAGTGATGCCGGAGCGTTGATAGAATCAGGCAGAGATGCTGTGCAAAAGACCAGAAGACGGACGACAGAAGACGGACGACAGATGACGGACGAGCGACGAGCGACGAGCGACGAGTCTTCGCTCCTTGCTTCAGTGTTAAAGTCAGGCGGTGAAATTGTGGGAACAGCTTTGATTGACTTAGGTGAGGCGGGTTCGGGCGAAGCGAATGGTAAGTGCCTGTGCCAGTTGCTCGAACTCTTCGCGGAGGATTTTCAGGCCGGGGCTGCTGCCGATGAGCAAATCGAAATAGTTGGAACCGAATTGGCACAGGTCTACGAAGAGCTGGTGTTACTTCACAAGCTCAGCTCGAACATGAGGATTAGCGAGTCGGACGCCAATTACCTGCAGATAGCTTGTGACAGTCTGACTGAGATAGTGTTCGTTGAGGGTATCGCAATATTGCTGAAAAAGAATATCGCCGGCAAGGAGCAACTGGTGTTGGTGGCAGGGGCAGGCTTGATAGATATGGACAAACAGATGATGGCTGCTTTGTATGACCGTTTGGTGACGGAAGTAAGCAGCGGCAGAGAGGCGCTGCTGGATAGCAAAGTGGATTCACCTTTCAAATATCGCTGGAAGGAGAACATAAGAAATATCATCGTGGTACCTTTGTATGGCAAGAACAAGGCAGGCGGTCGGTTCACACAAATGGTTGAAAACGGCAGGTCCGTGATGGGGCTAATGGTCGCGATAAACAAAATCGACAAGCCGGATTTCGACAGCACTGATGTAAAGTTGTTCAACTGTGTTGCAAATAACTGTGCAGTGTTTATCGAAAATGGCAGATTATTTGCAGACCTCAAAGGATTACTTATTGGTTCACTGCGCGCTCTGACCAACAGTATTGATGCTAAAGACCCGTATACGCGAGGTCATTCTGAGCGGGTGGCATTTATTTCGAGATGGATTGCCGAAAGACTTGCTGAAAATGAGCAGCTCACTGAAGAGGACATACACAAGGTCTATTTGGCTGGATTGCTGCATGATATCGGAAAAATGGGAGTAGCCGAATCCGTCTTGCGAAAATACGGTAAGCTTAGCGAGGATGAGTTTGCTCAAATGAAGACGCATCCGAGTGTCGGAGCCGGCATCCTGGGAGAAATCGAGCAAATGAGGGATATAGTGCCGGGAGTTTTACAGCATCACGAAAGATGCGATGGAAGTGGATATCCAAACGGCTTGCACGGCGATAAGATTGCTCTTATGGGGAAAATCATCGGACTCGCTGATAGCTTCGATGCGATGACCTCAAAAAGAACTTACAGAGAGGCGATGAGCGTCGGACAGGCGCTGGCTGAAATCGAGGAAAATTTGGGGACTCAGTTCGATGAGATGGTTGGATATGCATTTCTAAACAGCGATGTCGAACAACTGTGGGATATTATGCAGGATGGATTCAGGGAAGTTTATGGTTCTGGTGTGGCAACCGACTATGGAGCTGCTGCTGTGGGAGCGCTGATAAGATGAGAATCCAAACGCAGGAATATGACGAGGTGGTGGTTGTGGCGTTGCAGGGGGAGCTGAACGTTGATGCCGGCGAAATGTTCCAGGATACCCTCAGCCAGATAATCTCGGCAGGTAAGAAAGGCATTGTGCTTGATATGAGGGGGGTTGGATTTATTGATGGGCCGGGGTTGGAAAAGTTGCTGTGGGCGCGTGACTACTGTCGTGAGAGCCACTGCCAGTTGAAATTGGCAGGACTTGATGAAAACTGTGAAAAAATTCTGGAGATTACTCGCCTTGATAACGAGTTTGACCGCCACGAAGAGCTTGCCAAGGCGGTGAAAAGCTTTGTGTAGCCCTGCACCGTACGGTACAGGGCAGGGTTATTTGCTCGACGGCCCCCGTGCTTTCTTGCGAAAGCAAGAACGGGGGAATGGAAGAACCAAAGTGTAAGGTTTTTCGCTTTGCTGGAATGTCTAAAAGGACTAAAAGCTGTGGAGAAGGATTATGAGGCAGGCAGCAACTGAGAGGATTGCTCGGCTCGGGGAAGTGCTCGAGGCGCATGGCATTGTGACGCGCCAGCAGCTTGAGCAGGTCTTGGCTGAGCAGAAAGAAAAAGGACATCGAAAGCTGCTTGGTGAGCTTTTGGTTGAGAAAAATTACTGCACGGAGAACCAAATTGCCTCAGCGATTGCCGAGGCTTATGGCATCCCCTATGCTCAGGTTAGTCCAAAGATATGCGATGCCAAAGCAATTGAGATTTTACCGAGGGAGTTTATCGAGGAGCGGATTATTCTGCCGCTGTTTAAGGTTTATGACACACTTACAGTGGCGGTCAGCGAGCCGGCAAATGTGTTTTTGATTGACGAAGTTGAGCACATGACAGGTTGTAAGGTCAATGTGGTCTGTGCAACCGCTAAGGACATCAAGGCTACTCTGCAAACCTATTTGCCGGCGGCGAATGTTTTTGTAATCGACGACATTATAGATGATGCGGAGCTGGAAGATTTTACACTGATTGAAAATATCACTCAGGATATAAGTAATCTCGAGGATCTTGCCGGACAGTCGCCGGTTGTGAAGTTGGTAAATCACCTCATCTATCACGCCGTGCGCGAAAACGCCAGCGACATTCATATTGAGCCGGATGAAAAAAAGCTGCGCATACGTTACAGGGTCGATGGCAAGCTGTATGAAAAAGTTTGTCCCCCTTATCAGATGTATCCCGCTGTTGTGTCGCGTATAAAAATTATGGCTGAGCTGGATATCGCTCAGCGTCGGCTTCCGCAGGATGGTAGTATCCGCGTTTTGGTGGAGGGCAGGCCGATTGATTTGAGAGTTTCGGTTATGCCGGCCAGTTTCGGCGAAAAGGTTGTGTTGAGGATTATCGACCCCCAGAGGATTATTTTCAATCTTGAGTCGCTTGGATTTACCTATGAAAACCTCAAGTTATTCAGACAGATAATACAAGCTCCGTATGGTATGGTTTTGGTAACGGGTCCGACGGGTTCAGGTAAAAATACCACTCTCTATGCCGCCCTTGCTGAGCTGAATAGTGAGCAGGTTAACATCTGTACGGTCGAAGACCCGGTGGAATGCAATTTATCCGGTATTAATCAGTTTCAGACCAGCGCAGCTGTCGGTTTTGACTTTTCTGTCGCCCTGCGAAGTTTGCTGAGGCAGGACCCGAATATAATAATGGTTGGTGAGATTCGTGACCAGGCTACAGCCAATGTCGCCGTGCAGGCGGCGATGACAGGCCATCTGGTTCTCTCGACGCTGCATACCAATGATGCCCCGGGGGCCGTGACGCGCCTGATGGACCTCGATGTTCCTCCTTATCTAATCAGTGCCTCATTGGTCGCTGTTTTGGCTCAGCGGCTGGTGCGCAAAATATGTTCCGGCTGCAAGACGCAATATGAGCCTCCTGCCAGCATCAAAAGAGCGGTTCAGGAGCTGGGCGGTGAGGTTGAAAAGTTTCATCGTGGCGTAGGTTGTGGGAAATGCAGAAATACCGGCTTTACCGGACGAATTGCTATTCACGAGTTGTTTGTCCCGACTGAGGAAATTCTGGAGATGATTAATGACAAAGTCTCTTTGAAAATGCTCAGAAATGCTGCGCTGGAAGCAGGAATGGTACCTCTTCAGTTGGACGGAATTGAAAAGGTAAAGGCGGGTATTATCTCCGTTGAGGAAGTCCTCAGGACGGCTTGGACGGTTGACTCAAAAGAAACTTAAAAGTTAAAGTGCAAAACGAAAAACTAATGAAAAAATTCCACAGTTTTGATTTTTGACTTTTGAATTTTATGGATGTAGGAGAGAACAAAGTTGCGGCGGCAGTTGGCCTTAAAGCACGGATGACAGACGACGGACCCGCCGCCCCCCCACTCTTGTCTTCGACAAGAAGACGTGGGGGGAGACGCGGGGGCAGGCGACAGACGATGGACGTCCCTCGTGACTCGTCTAACGTCCCTCGGGCTTCGGTAGCGATTTTGCGAAAAAACGCCCCCGCGGCTGCTTGCGCAGCAAGCGCGGGGGCTCCGATTTTCCGCAGACTTAGGGTAAAGCAGAATGAGTTGATTTTCTTTACGACGCAGTTGGCGGTGATGCTCGATAGTGGTGTGGTGCTCAGCGATGCCCTTGATGCGATTGGAGAGCAGTCTGCTCCCAGCTCGTTTAAAACGATTATCGAGTCTGTGGCTGAAAAGGTTAAAAACGGCCAGTGTTTTTCTGCTTCTCTTGCCTTTTACCCTAACGCATTCAGCCCGATGTTCATAAGTATGGTTAAAGCCTCCGAGGCATCCGGTAAAATGGTACTAATGCTGCAGGTGCTTAGTGAGTACATCAGTTTTGAGCAGGACACCAGAAGACAAATCAAGGCCGCGCTTACTTATCCACTGGTAATGGCGATTATGGCTTGTTTAGCCTTAGGTGTAATGATGTTCTTTGTTTTGCCGAAGTTTGCGAAGATTTATGAGGCCAAGGGGGCGGCGTTGCCTAAGATTACTCAGGTGCTGCTTTACCTGTCGATGGTTTTGCAGGATGGACGAAAGATGACGGCTGTTGTGACGGTTCTGTTGATGGTATCAGTGGCGATTTATTATTGGCTTGGAACAGTCGCCGGCAGGAGAATCGTGGATTTTGTGAAGATTCGAACGCCCGTATTAGGCACAATGTTCATCAACTTGGTGGTAACTCGCAGTATGCGCGTTATGGCGACAATGGTTAATACGGGTGTGAACCTGCTTGATGCGGTAGAGGTGATACGGGGTTCGTGCGACAATTATTACTTCCAGCGGCTTTGGTTGGCCGCGGACAAAAATATTCGCGACGGTTACCAGTTGTCAGACTCGATAGAGAGAGCGTCGAAGTGTAAAGTGCCTACCCGCCGCCCCGACTCGCGTCGGGAGACGCGGGGGCAGGAAGTTACAAGCTATTTTTCTACTTTAGTTCATTTTAGCCACTTTAGAACTTTAGCTCACTTATATTCTCCGGCTATCGTCCATATGCTTCGGGCAGGCGAAAAGAGCGGTCGGCTCGGTCAGGTCAGCGATAAAATATCGGTCTTTTACGGAAAAAAGCTCGAGGCCTCGATTAAGAATGTTATGACTCTTGTGGAGCCATTGATGATATCAATTCTCGGTACTATTATCGGCATTATCGCCATAGCGCTGTTACTGCCTATATTTAAGATATCCAGCGTAATCGCACGCTGACGCATCGGACACCTGTCGCCGACGCTCCAAGGGACTCCGCCGGAGCGGCTTCGTCCCTCGCGCGAAGGCGGAAGCTATGGCGACGGAGCGCGGTGTCGTTACCTGCCCCCGCGTCTCCCCCCACGTCTTCTTGTCGAAGACAAGAGTGGGGGGGCGGCGGGCCGCACGTCTGGGGCCTGATGTCTTGTCAGAAAATTGCACCCCATAAAAAGACTTGCAGACGCAACGATTCACTGTGTAGCACGGCCATCCTGGCCGTGGCACGGGCTGCCTGCACCTGTGTTGCCTGCACAGGTGTCGCAGGCACAGGTGGAAGTCCGTGCTACTTTGGTACGGAATTTGCTATTACGTATTCGTATTCGTA
>Ga0315293_10002175_pt1 | contig 18943 bp, 14 predicted proteins | sample YL17G13_20_MG_FD_203071 | JGI IMG/M metagenome (GOLD analysis project Ga0315293, IMG submission 203071) | Sediment microbial communities from Yellowstone Lake, YNP, Wyoming, USA - YL17G13_20 | ecosystem: Environmental > Aquatic > Freshwater > Lake > Sediment | place: USA: Wyoming | collected... | reverse complement strand
TGTACATAGTAATTGTCCGTTCAAATGATTCTATCGCCTTTTTATACTGGCCTTTCTCGTCGTAGGCCGTACCCAAAAAGACGTATGGCTCAGGATAATACTTGTTAGCTAAAATTGCGTCCTGATACGATTTTATCGCCTCATCCAGATTTCCGAGTTTGGCATAAGTCAGCCCCAGGAAAAAATGGAACGCTGCCTCCTTGGGTTTGAGCTGGACTGCTTTTTTATAGGCATCTACCGCCTCCGTCTCCCGTCCGAGAACTCCATACAGCCGTCCGAGAGTATAGTAAGTTCGCGCAGATAGCGGGTCGAGTTTCAGAGCCTGATTGCAGTCCTCCATCGTCTTATCATACTCACCGGCTCTGGCATGAATCCATCCTGAAATTTGCCATATATCTGAGTAGCGGGGATGAAGTTGTACCGTTTTCTGACAAATTTCCATTGCTTCATTGTATCTGCCGGCCTTGGCATAGACCCATGCCAGGGCATAAAAATTGTCCGGCGCTTCAGGAGCATGCTGTACATACCCCACGCCTTCTTCGATTGCTTTGTCATAATAACCGCGGTCGGCATGGTAGCGGACCAGTGTGCTGGACTCGATTGTGTAAGGCGGCTCCATTTTTATTGCCTTGCTGTATACATCCATGACCTGCTGATAGCGCCCGCCTTTGATAACATCATACTGTGCAATTATCGAATTTATATCGGCATAAATTGTCTGCTCCGGTTTGGCTTGAACTTCCACTATATTATTAGGTTCCCTGTCCAAAGACGGGGGAGTAATACTGGCGTTTTGCTGAGACCGGTTTAAAGTAAATAATATTAATAGTAATAATAATACACCGATGAAAATCAGGTTGGTTGCTATCAGCAAAAATAAAACTTGTTTCTTATTCATAGTTTTTCCTCAACTTATGTTCCGTTGTATTTTTAATCAGGATATTCATCAGTAATATTGTCAGGGAAATACCTATGTTTGTCAACCGAAATCCCATTTTAAGCTGTTAAAACCCATTAATAAACAGCATAATCGTTTTTTTGTTAAATTGGGTAAAACAAAATAAAAGTAAAGAAATTCTAATTATTTTGCAGCGTTGAATTGCTAATTTTTCAGTTGCTTAATGGAGGTAGTATGTTTTAAATAAGGGGGTTAAAATGCGTAGACAAAAATGGTGATACCTGTAAGTTTTTGATGGGTAATTTCAAAACCAAAATATCCGGTGAATTTGCTTTCAATTCCTGACTTTTGGTAATTTCCATGAAAATCGTTTGGAAAGTGATTTAATGATGCTGTCATCCAATCTGTTAACCGGTACGAGGTCAAAACAAGAAATTTCCTAATGCAAAATGAGGACAAACCTTATGGTGAAACTTTTGATAAAATTTAGTATGCAGTCTGCTATGTCATTTGCCATGTTTCAATTAACTGGAAATTATTGAATGGTGTTGGAAGCTATGAAAGATATTTCCAAAATGATTAGAAAACAGCGGATTGCTCTTGGCCTGACACAAGAGCAGTTTGCCGCTAAGATTGGAGTAACATATTCGACTGTTAACCGCTGGGAGAACAACAAAGCCAAGCCTTCTCCATTAGCACTGCATATAATTAACGAATTGCAAATTAGTAAAAAAAAATGAAAGGTGATTTATATGGGAAAAGTCTTGAGGCAGTCAACTGCTGTTTTTCTGCTAGTGATGGCGGTTTCCATTCCAGCATATGCCGAGAATCAAGTCAAAGCGGCAGATAGATGGGAGTTTCGTTTAATGCCGTATGTCTGGATCCCCACAATGAAGGCAAACGCAACCATCAATGGACTTTCAGGCAATATAAAGTTGAATCCTAGCGATATTATTGATTATCTTGATTTTGGAGCGATGGGTCGTGTGGAAGCGTGGAAAGGTAAATGGGGATTCTCGTTTGATGGTTTATTTATGAATCTTGGGGCAAGCCAAAGCTTTCAGGGTCGCAGAGATTCGGTTGTTTTTAATATCGATGCGGATGTCAGGCTTGGTATGGCAGATTTTGGGTTGATGTATCGTCTTTTTGAGAAGTCTTTTGGTAAGAATAACCAGCAGAAGCTGACTCTTGAGCCTTACGTCGGACTTCGATATGGCTACCTCAGACAGAAGATTGATTTGGATGTCACCATCCCCCGACTCGGCTCTTTCGGTCGAACTTTTGGAACCTCGGAGGATTGGGTCGAACCTTTTATAGGCGGTCGGCTGATTTGGGATTTGAACGATAAAATAGCCTTTAATGTCAGAGCTGATGCCGGGGGATTTGGAATTGGCAATGCATCCGATCTGACATGGCAGGTCGTTGGCGGTATGGATTATAAGTTTTCAAAAAATTGGATTCTCAATGTGGGATATCGTTATGTTGACCTCGATTATAGCCATGGCAGCGGCGATGACAAATTTGGAATTCGTTTGAAGGCATATGGCCCGGTTATTGGCCTGACAATTCTATTTTAAATCTATCACATAGAAGCCGGGCGGATTTTTTAAAAGTAAAGAGTGTGTGGATATGCAATATTGAAAGAATTTTCAATAAAATCGCATTTTCTAAAATTAATAAACATAAAGTAAAAGGAGCAAACAAAATGGAAAAGACAATGGATACAAAGAAGAGCGTCACAGGCCGTGTCAAGGCCGATAAAGCACGTATCGACCGGCTGAAAGAGCAACTCAGAAGCACTCCTCAGGAGGTTGATTTTGAGCGGGTCAGGATCATGGAAGAGGTGTACGAGGACACTGCCGGCTACCAGCAGATCATCCGCAGAGCCAAATTCATGGCAACCCTACTTGAGAGGAAAAAGCTCTACATCGACAACAACCTCTTCGTTGGCAGCATGGCAAGCACCGTCAACGGCATCTACACGTATCCGGAATGGAACGTGGATTGGATGAAAGAAGAGAAAACCGTTGAGAAATCGAAGACTCCGGAAGATAAGAAAGCGAACCAGTGGGCGCTCGAATACTGGGACAAGCGTTCGCTGAAGCCCCGCACGCTTGAGATATTCGAAAAGAGGTATGGTTTTGATCCACACCCTGCCTATGATTCCGGCTGCGTCATTAGTTTCTTTGACTGGCCCGGTGGCGGAGGAAACCTGAACTATCCCAGGGTTTACAACAATGGGCTTGCCAGCATGATCAAAGAGGTCGAGGAGCGAGAGATGGCTCTCGAGATGCGGTTGCCGAATGCCAACAAGTTCTACTTCTATGAAGCCAGTCTCATCGTAATGAGGGCCTTTGTTCGCATGGCTAATCGTTATGCTGAACTGGCCCGTGAAATGGCGGCAAAAGAAAAGAACGAAACCCGTAAGGCGGAGTTGATCGCTATTGCCGAAACCTGCGAACGGGTTCCCGAGCATCCGGCCCGCAACCTGAGAGAAGCCATGCAGTGCCACTTCTTCTGTCACGTCCTTGCAGAAATCGAGCAGGTGGGATGCGGCTATTCCGAGGCTTACCTGGGACAGAACTTCGAGCCGTTCTATCAATGCGACAAGGCGGCAGGTCTGGTCGATTCCGAACAAGCGACTTTCATGCTTGAGAACCTCTTCATCAAGCTGAATGAGATCGGCTATTACTATGGAGAGAAGGTCGCCTTGCAGAACTCTGCCGACCTTGGTCAGAGCATCTCGCTCGGAGGCTTTACCGAAGATGGGGAAGATGCCACCGCAGAAATGGACTACCTGATCTTAGATGCATCTGGCTATCTTCATTTGCCACAGCCTCCGCTGTCGTGCATCTACACGGAGAGGATGAGTGGAAAATTTCTGGAAAAGGTACTCGATGTCATCGGCACCGGCGTTGGCATGCCCCAGTTCGTGAATGGCGATGTGATGGTGAAACGTGGTCTTCATTTGTTTGGTGACTCTAAAAAGGGCATCACCCTGGAAAAAGCCAGACGAAATGCTATAGGCGCCTGCGTGGGTTCATACATTCCATACGAAACAGGTCACCCGGTTGAAGGGCAACCCAACCTGGGGAAAGTACTTGAGTTGACGATGAACAATGGCTTCGATCCCCGCACCAAGCAGCAGGTCGGACCCAAGTCTGGAGATGTTGAGACTTTCAAAAACTTTGAAGAATTGTACGCGGCGTTCGAGAAACAGCTTCAATTCTGTGAGGATACCCTCCGCAGGGGTGCATGGATCGCCAGCATGCTGTGCGCAGACTTCCTCCCGGTTACCTGGCGCTCGCTGCTGACCGGGGGCTGCATTGAAACCGGCACCGAGGTTTGGAATGGCGGAGCCAATTACTACACAACCGCCCAAATCGTTGTCGGTGGCGTTGACGCTGCCAACGGGCTGATGGCAGTGAAAAACCTGGTCTTTGATGAGAAAAAGCTGACCATGGCCGAACTGAAAAAAGCGCTTGCAGCTAACTTCGAGGGATTCGAAAAAGTCAGGAAGATGTGTTATGAGGAAGCACCTAAACATGGCAACGACATTCCTGAAATGAACAGGATGACTCATAGGGTGTATGAAAGTATTTTGACCGCTTTCCAAAATGTAGATGGCGGTGGCAACTACCTCAGCAAGGACATCAAATCAGTGCCTGATGCCTATACCAAGAGCATCCACAACCTGATGGGGATGGTGACGGGGGCACTGCCGACCGGTAAAAAAAATGGAGTTGCACTCACCGATGGAAGTCTGTCGGCCATGCCGGGCACGGACGTCAACGGACCTACCGCGTTGGTGATGTCTGCGGCGAAAAGTCAGGATGCCATCAAGTACAGCGCAACGCACATGAACATGAAGCTCCCTCCTGATCAACTGAAAACACGCAAGGGCCGGGATAACGTGCTGAATCTTGTCAAAACGTATTTTGACAATGATGGCTATCACATTCAGTTCAATGTCCTGGACACCGCAATACTCAGGGACGCACAGAAGCACCCTGAAAACTACCGTGACCTTGTGGTTCGCGTAGCCGGTTTCAGCGCGTTCTTCACCAAACTGGCTGTGGGCGTACAGAATGAGGTCATTGAACGGACATTGCAGAGTTTCGGTCAGTGCTGAAATACAACGGAACCGGTACGGCGTGGCGCTCAGTCACGCCGTACCGTAAGTTCCCTGATTAGCACTACAACACGGCAGGACGCAAAGTTATGAATACAGAAACAAGAAGCATTAACAATGGAGGTATAATATGAGTACAGAAATAGGTCATGCCGGTTCCCTTCGACGCATTGCTATCAATGTGGGTGCTGGCTACGTTCCGGGGATGAATGCCGTGATTATGGGTGCGGCTCTAGCGGCGGGCAAACAGGGATGGGAGATTTTCGGCATCCGGGATGGGTTTGACGGGTTGCTGCACCCGGAACGCTACCCCGATGGCGGAATGGTGCCCCTCAGCCCCCAACTGGTGGAGAATCTGGATCCGGCCGCCGGGGGTATCCTGGGCCAATCGGTCCGGGTCGATCCGTTTCATGTCCGCAAGGTCAATCAAGAAGGCATGGTTGAGGAAGTGGACATGTCCGATGATCTTTTGAAAAGGCTAAAGGCAGAAAATATTGATGCATTGATTTCAATCGTCGGCGGCCGTGGGCTGAGTATTTTCTATAAACTCCATCGCAAAGGGCTCAATACGGTGTGCATCCCCCGGTCGATCGAGAACGATATTGCCGCCACTGCGGTGTCCTTCGGATTCAACACTGCGCTGAGCTTCACTATCGAAATGCTCGACCGTGCTCGTCAGGCAGCCCAGTCTGCCCGCAAAATTGCCGTTGTGGAGGTACAGGGAAGTCAGGCGGGATGGCTGGCGCTACAGGCCGGCATTGCCGTGTGTGCCGATGCGGTGCTGATTCCTGAAATTCCATGTGATTTGAAAAATGTGGCCGGGAGGTTGAAGGAAAAGATATCACCACGGAGGCCTTACGGGCTGGTGGTGGTGGCCGAAGGGGCGAAATTTATCAATAAACCTCAAAAAGAGGAACCTGCATCCTCCCTGAAAGCTTCTCTCTCGCCACTGGCAACAGGCGAGGCAAGTGACCACGTCATTAAGCGATCAGGTCAGGCAGCTGAGACTGTGGCAACTGAGCTGCAGTTGCTGATAGCCGAAGAAACCTATCCGCTCGTAATTGGTCCCTGGGTAAGAGGCGGCGCCCCCACTGCTGTCGATCGCCAACTGGGGCTGGCTTACGGGGCTGGGGCGGTACGGGCCGTGAGAGTCGGCAAATATGGGATGATGATGGCTTTTGCTCCACCAGACATCAAGTTCGTGCCGCTGGCGGAAGCAATCAACAAAGTCAGAACCGTGCCCGTGGACAGCGAATTCATAAAGATCGCCCGATCAATCGGCATCTGTCTGGGGAGGGAACTATGAAGAACCAACCCAACAACCCATCCGCTCCGACAGGAACAGTCCTGAATATCCAGCGATATTGCAGCCATGACGGTCCAGGCATCCGGACCACGGTTTTCCTCAAGGGCTGCTCGCTGCGCTGCAAATGGTGCGGCAACCCCGAAAGCATCAGGATAAAGCCTGAAATTGCATACGACCCCAAAAAGTGCACCGGCAAGAAGTGTGGTCTCTGTCTGAAGTCACCCTTCCCTGAAGGCGCCTTCTATTTTGTGGATGGCGACGATGAACACGTTAAAGTCAACTGGGACCTGGCCATGGACTGCGACGAGACACATGCTTCGCTCTGCCCGACAGGAGCACTCGAAATGTTCGGTAAACTGATGACTGTAAACGAGGTGCTGGACGAGGTAGAGAAGGACGCCTCCTTTTACCGCAATACCGGCGGCGGAATGACAATCAGTGGTGGTGAGGTTATGCTGCAACCCGATTTTGCTGCAGCTTTGCTGAAGGGAGCACACGAGCGAGGCTTCAATACGGCTGTAGAAACTGCGTGCAATGTGCCATGGGCTAACATCGAGAAGGTCCTGCCCCATGTTGATACGATGCTGCATGACCACAAGCTCACGATCTCGGAGCGGCACAAGAAGTGGACCGGCGTGGGCAACGAGCGTATCCTGGCGAACTTCAAGAAAGCCTACGAAACATTTCCCAACACGGAATTTATCGCTCGTACGCCGCTGATTCCCGGCGTTAATGCCGATGAGGAACATATCCGGGCCGTACTGGCATTCATCAAGCCTTATAAGAACGTGATCGACTATGAGCTCTTGCCCTATCACCGCTTTGGTCTGGGCAAGTACGAGATGCTGGGCGTGGTGTATGAACTGGACGATTACAAAACGCCGTCCGATGACCTGGTTAAGCGCCTACAGGCCATCATCGATGAAGCTTTTGGCCGCAGCGGCCCAAAAACCCCGGCGGTGAAATGACTTCACTTCGCAAAGGATAACAATATGAGCAAGGAGATTATCAATGAGCAAAACTGACAAACAAATAGATATCTACGAACGACTGGCGGATGCGCTGGACGCACTGCCCGCCGGCTTTACCAGAACACCCTCCAAACTGGAAATAAGGCTGATCAAGCTGGTGTTCACACCCGAGGAGGCTCTGGTTGCCAGCACCTTGAGCCGCAAGCTCGAGACTGCCGCCGAGATCGCGGAACGGGTGGGCCTTCCAGAGGACGAGGTAACCGTGTTACTCGAGAGCATGATACCCCGGCGCATGGTTCGCGCTGACACACAGGCCCTTGAAACCGGCGTTAAAGGACTTGGAAAAGTCGAGGCGAAGCCCGGCCAGAAGGCTCAGGCCGAGAGCGTAAAGAAATACCGGTTGCAGTCCTTCCTGGTGGGCTGGTACGAATCCTATCTGCAGGAGAGCAAGCCGACGACCAAGGAATTTGCTGAGATTTATGAGCAATACGTGATCGAGGGCGGGGGTGAGAAAATCTTTTCGCCGCGACCCGGCGCGCAGGGCGTCGTTCCGTACCGTGGCTCGCTCAAGCCTGAATGTCTCAAGCGGGAGCCACACCTTGACATCGACGCTCACTTCCGAAGGCATGAGCGTTTCCTTGTGATTGAATGCGTGTGTAAAAAGGAAAAGGCGGCACTGCACGGCCATAGTTGCGACATGCCCATCAAGCGTTGTGGCTTCGTCGGCCTGCCGCCGCCGACCCCGCTCGGAGAAAATGTGCTCGACCGGGAGGAGGCGTCGAAGCTCTGGAATGAACTCGAAGGCATGGGCACCATGGTGCACACGTGTTTCTATGGATTCACCATGGGAGCGGAGGAACCTCAGTTCGTCGGCGGCTGTAACTGCTGCGGTTGTTGCTGCGGGCTCTTGAACGCAGGGCGTCTGGATCCCGATATTAGGGAAACGGCTCAGAGATCGAACTATCGCGTAGTGAAGGATTCGGAGAAATGTACTTCCGACGGGGAGTGCGTCAGGCGTTGTCAGTTTTTTGCACATACCTTTAATAAGGCCAAGAATGGCAAGCCGGTATATGACCGTGCAAAGTGTGTCGGCTGTGGTTCGTGCGTGATGGGATGCCCAGCCGGCGCGCTTCATCTGGAGCCGGTATCTGAAAAGGAGTGGTTCCATACTCCCGCCAATTTTAATGAATGGGAAGAGAGACGCCTGGAGTATCTGGCATCGCAGAAGTAACGCGTGGGCAAACGGCGCCGGTAATGACTTCGTTCGACGTCAGAATAACAAAAAGAGGTAAAAAAATAAAACAATAAAAATAACTGGAGGTAAGACAAATGAAAGTAATTATCGTTGGCGGAGTTGCGGGTGGGGCGTCGTGTGCGGCACGTCTGCGCAGGTTGGATGAAAAAGCCGAAATCCTAATGGTGGAACGCGGCCCGTATGTCTCGTACGCCAACTGCGGGCTTCCCTACCATGTGAGCGGCGTAATTGAAAAAGAGTCAAGTCTTCTGGTGGCCACTGAAGCGACTTTTCGCGTGCAGTTCGCGATCGATTGCCGCACGAGTTGCGAGGTGGTAGGTATTTCGGCCGCTAAGAAAACCGTGGATCTTAAGGATCATAAAACCGGCAAAGTGAGCATCGAATCGTATGACAAACTCGTGCTCTCGCCAGGGGCGGCGCCTATCCGTCCGCCATTGCCCGGCATTGATCTTCCGGGAATATTCTCAGTAAGGACCGTTCCGGACGCCAGGGACATACGCGCCTGGCTTGCGCGAAATGATCTGCCTGATTATTCGGAGACGGGATTACAGACGTTGACCAAAGCCAAACGCGCGGTCGTGATCGGCGGCGGATTCATCGGCCTTGAGATGGTGGAAAATCTGGTTCATCTGGGAATCGAAGTGACGCTGATTGAAAAAATGAATCAGGTCATGCCCCCGCTTGATCCGGAATTCGCTCTCCTGGTCAAGGGCCGACTCGAAAAGAATGGGGTGCTGGTCGAACTCAACGACGGGGTGGCCGGATTCAAAAAGGCCGCTAATGGTTCGCTCGAAGTGCTGACGGAATCCGGCAAAGTCCATCCGGCGGACATCGTGATCTCTGCCATCGGCGTGCGACCGGAGACGGTGCTTGCAAAGATGGCTGGGATCGAAATCGGCCAACGCGGAGGGATCCGCGTCGACGAGCACATGCGCACGAGCAACCCTGATATTTTCGCCGTCGGCGATGCGGTCGAAGTCAAAGATTTCGTCACGGGAGAATGGGCACTCATTCCGCTTGCCGGGCCTGCGAATAGGCAGGGCCGAATCGCGGCCGATGTGATTGCCGGGCGCGACTCCCGTTACCGCGGCACGCAAGGAACATCGATCTGCCTCGTTTTTGGGGCGGCGGTCGCCTCGACAGGCGTCAGCGAAAAGGTCCTCATGAAAATGGGCGACAAGGATTACGAAAAAATTTACCTCTACCCGAATTCGCACGCCGGATACTATCCCGGCGCCAAGATGCTCGCGATCAAAGTCCTCTTCCGGAAATCCGATGGACGCCTCCTCGGCGCACAGGTGCTGGGCGAGGATGGTGTTACCAAGCGGATCGATTCCTTTGCGATGGCGATCCAGATGGGCTGCACCGTTTACGACCTGGAAGAGTCTGAGCTTTGCTACGCTCCGCCATACGGAAGCGCAAAAGACCCCGTCAACTTCGCTGGAATGGTCGCGGCGAATATCCTTCGCGGCGACATGCCGCTGTGTCACTGGAACTCTGTGGACGGCGGTTTCCTCCTCGATGTGCGTAATCCTCCTGAACTTGCCGTAGAGTCAGTTCCAAGCGCGGTCAACATACCGCTGCCGGAACTTCGAGGGCGTTTAAAAGAACTTCCGAAAGACCGCGAAATTCTCGTCATCTGCCGCTCCGCCCAGCGTGCCTACTACGCGACACGTATCCTTTTGCAAAACGGGTTCAAAGCAAAGAATATTTCAGGTGGAATGCTGTCACGTTCGATGCTCGCGGTTGACATAAAAGGAGGCCAGTCGTGAACGCTGTCATTCAGTTTTGTCAGACCATATTCAATCCAGTGGTAATTATCTTTACCATCTCGAACCTGGCGAGCATGGGACTTCAAGTCAACATACCCCCAGTGCTCAAGACAATGCGAAATCCAAAGTTTCTGGGGCTGGTCCTCGTATGGGGCTGGGTGGTAGGGCCTGCATTAGGCTATCTGATTACCATGGTCCTTCCCTTGGCGGAGCCCTATGCAACGGTGGTGCTCATCGCGTGTCTGGCGCCGTGCGCGCCGTTTCTCCCGCCGATGGTTGAAAAGGCCCGTGGAGACATGGACTTCGCGGGAGCCTTCATTCCTTTGGCGGCGATCGGGACTGTGGTGTTTCTGCCAATGCTGGCACCGTTGTTGATAAAGGGGCTGACAATTAGTTCCATGGCACTCGCAAAACCCCTCGTAATCACAGTGCTGATACCGTTGCTTATTGGAGCCGTGATCCGGACGTATACCGCGCTGGTGGCCAATAAGATTTTCCCGGCCGTCAAGCGGCTCGCGGGCTTGTCCACAGCATTGACAATCTTGCTCGCCTTTCTGCTCTACACTAAGCAAATGCTCGCTACGGCGGGCAGCTTTGCCCTTCTTTCAATGACCATGTTCATGGTTGTGATGGGTCTGTTAACATATCACTTCGGCTTCGGCCTGAAACAGGCACAGCGAAGCGTCATGTCTCTGGGGATGGGCACGCGTAATATCGCAGCGGTGTTCGCAGGGGTTCTTGCTATTCCGAACGGAGACCCCCGTATGTTGGCGATGGTTATTATGTGGACTTTGTGGTCGTTTATTCTTTCGTTAATTGTTGCCCCCATCATGGGCAAACAGACAGACAAGGCTGTTGAAGGAGGTGCGGCATGACGATATTCACTTCACTGAGTGTAGCGATGCTTTTCGCCGCCATCTTTCTGTTCGGCGGTCGCTTAGCTTACAGGCCCGGCCAAAGTGGTCGCCGGCGGTTCCTCTCCTTCGCTGCCGGAATCTCGGTTGCTTATATTTTCGTGCATGTGCTGCCCGCCCTCAACGCTATTCGGGAACTCCATACCCAGTCCCCGAACAAATTCAAAATGTTTTTTCCAGAGTACAGCGTTTACCTGTGGACTATGGCCGGCTTCCTGGTCTTCTACGGCCTCGAAATCATTGTGGCTAGTTCGCGACAATGCCTGGAGAACCATAGGAGCAACGTTGTGGCCTCATGGCAACCGTGGGTGCACATAGGCGGATTCGCCCTGTATACATGGATCCTTACATACATGATGGTGTGGACCGGGAAAGGCGCACTTGCCTTATGCCTGTTTGCGGTGGCCATGGGCATGCACATCTTCACGATCACCTGTAACCTGAGTAGCCATTACCACCAGGTGTACGACCGTCGTGGCGCCTACCTGTTGGCGATGGCCTCCCTGGTTGGCTGGGCATCCGCCCTGACTCTGAACATCCCCACTACAATTGTGTTTAACATGGTGGCCTTCGTGTGCGGTGGCGTGGTCGTCAATGCGGCGATCGCCGAACTTCCAAAGGAGAAGGAGGGCCGGTACTGGTCCTTCCTGACGGGCGCGACGGTCTATACTGCCATGCTATTGATACTGTCCCACTTCGAGAAAGGCGGGTGATCTATGACCCTATTGTGAATCACATCCAAGCCACGTTCATTCCAGGCGGCCGGGCCTGGTTTTAAAAATAAACCGCCATCACCGCCGGTTCGGTGATGAGCAACAAAAAGAAAAGGAGCAATAACCATGGCAAACGAATCAAAGAAAAGTGGGGATCCGACAGCTTGTTCTCCGGGGGATCTTTCAAAGCAAAAAGTAAAAGAGACAACTTTTGAGAACACGAAACTGAACGTCGTGAAGTTGGACTGGAAAGAGGTGTACTACACCAATTGTCCCCTCATTTCCGCTAGTAATGTGGATCAGGAACTTGGCTGGACACGGGAAGAGTTCAAGAAGATAGGCGTAAAGTACGACTATTTTCGAATCACACGAGAGAACGACTTTTATCCTCACTACATCCACAATCTCGACAACCTCATCCGGTTCGGGGGTCTATTCCCGCCAGTCGCAGTTCATGCGGACATCCGCAGGACCAGGCTCTTGGGGGTGACACATGTACCACACGAAGGCGGCTGCATGATGGTGCGCTCCAGGGACAACATCTACCGGATGACCGATCTGAAAGGCAAGAAGATCGGCCTTTCCAAGAGCATGAACAGGATCAAGAATGACTGGTGGCGCATTCAGGAACATCAGGGCATTGAGCTGATGCTCCGGATGAACGGAATGACCATGAAAGATATTGAATTAGTGGAATTCCCTTACGCTGATGACTGGTACAACGATCCCCGGATGCTGGCACCCATGGATAACCCATCCGATTTGTGGCTTCAACGTGACCACAAACACGACCTGGCTTTCCGTCCACTGGAGATGGCGCTGGTGAATGGTGTTGTCGATGCGATCTATACCCAAGGCAAAGTTACGCAGCACCTAATGGAGGCAACTGGCAAGATTAAGGCAATCGAGGACCTGTCGAAGTATCCCGACTGGACCCTGCAGGTAGCCAACATCCCCGCCGCTATTACCTGCACCGACGTCATGTACAACGAACACCCCGAACTTGCCGTAGCATTTATGAAAGGCATGATCAGGGTAGGGCGCTGGGCCAACGAGCACAAACGCGCAGCAGCAGTCATCCAAGACAGGCAGACATTCTATCTTGACGTTGAGGATACATACGAAGGTATGAAACTCGTTGACATGGTTCCTAACCTGTCACCGCAAAACCTCGTTTCTGTTGAAATCGGTAAAGACTTTATGTTGAGCCACGGCTACATCAAGAATGACTTCGATGTGCGTAAGTGGGCTGCGCCGGAGATCCTTGAAAAGGCGGCGAAAGAACTGATCAATGAGCGCTGGCAGAAGGAAACCGGAGATAAACTTCCCACGGCTTCTACGGCACGGATCGGGTAGTCGGAAGAAAGCCCAGCAGAAAACCTGCGGCTGCGCTCCAGGGAACATTTCTGGGAAAAAATGATGTTTCAGCGTCAAGGATAGGCAATTCCAACGCGGGCCTCTAAACTTGGAGGTCCGCGGGTGATTAGTTGCGCCGTGAAAAGCGGCATCATTTAGGCGGCCGGGTTTGGTCCGAGTTGCTGAAATCAGATATGACTAAATAAAGGTAATATATTAAGAACAAAACGGAGACAATCAAATGAAAGCGATTACTGTAGAACCTAAAAAGCCCGGGACAGTCCGGTTCGAAGATATTCCGGAACCCGATGTACGTGAGGGCTCAGTCCTGGTTGAAGCGATAGCCTCCGCTGTCTGTGGAACGGACATCGAGATCGCAGAGGGGAAATACGGCTGGGCGCCTCCAGGCCAGACGCGCCTGGTGCTGGGGCACGAATCCCTTGGCCGCGTCATCGATCCGGGTTTAAGCACTTTGTTCAAAAAGGGAGATCTGGTGGCCGGCCTCGTCCGCCGTCCGGACCCGGTTCCCTGTCCAAATTGTGCGGTGGGTGAATCCGACATGTGCCGCAACGGCCGGTACACCGAGCGAGGGATCAAAGAAATCCACGGATTTATGTCGGAACGCTGGCGCATCGAACCCGAATACGCAATCAAGGTGGACCCTTCCCTGGGAATCCTTGGCGTGCTTCTCGAGCCGACGACGGTGATCACGAAAGCGTTGGAGCAGGTCTTCGCGGTGGGCCAACGCTCCTTCTGGGAACCCAAGACCGTGCTGGTGACTGGAGCGGGCCCGATCGGTCTTTTGGCGGCTGGCGTAGCTAGGCTGACGGGAATCGAGGTCCATGTCCTCGATCGTGTCGAAACCGGACCCAAGCCGGAACTTGTGCGCGCAATCGGCGCGACGTATCACACAGGGAAGATTTTGGATCTCGGATTCGAGCCGGATGTCATCATCGAGTGTACAGGTGTTGGATCGGTGATCGCGGACTCGATCCAGAAGGTCGCAGCGGGCGGTATAATCTGCCTTACGGGAGTAGGAACTGGCGGTATCGCCATAAGAGCTGTAGGCGACATCGCGGCAGCAGCGGTCCTTAAAAACAATGTGGTGATCGGCAGTGTGAATGCGAACAAGCGTCATTGGTACAAAGCGAATGAAAGGTTGGTCCGCTTGGACCAGAAGTGGCTTTGCCGCCTGATCACGCGCATTGAAAAACCGGAGAATTTCAAACAGGCGCTCGAGAGAAAACCCGACGACATCAAAGTTGTAATCCAGTTTTCGGAGATATAGAAATGGATTGGAGGCCTGCTCATGACGAATAACAAAAAGTGTTGCTCCATTCCATGGCGACTGTTTTTCTCCGAATTGATCGGGACAGCATTGCTCGTCCTGGTCGGTCTCTCTCTGGTCATCCTGATGTTTGGGGCCGGCTGGTGATTGATTTGTGGCCCGGACGGGGCTTCGAGCCGCCGCTGAACCGGAGCATTGGGCCGTACAATCGAAGCTTTTTTTTATGGTTGGATTAATAAGCTTGAGGTAAGTTAGATGAGCTGCTTGAAAAGATGCAGTACCGGCATCAAACTGGGCTGTCGGTCACTGGTGATAAATAGATGAAAAAAAGTTAAAATAGAAAGGAAAATTAAAATGGTACTAAAAGAATACAAACCAGGAACAGCATTCACCGGAGTCATCGGACGAACATTCGATGTCTCCATTCCCGCGTGGCCCGAACCACTGCGAGCCAAAGAAGGTGCGCCCAACGTCTTATTTATTGTGCAGGACGATACCGGCTTCGGCCAGATGGGCTGTTACGGCAGCCCCATCGAAACGCCGAACATAGACCAACTCGCCAAAGGCGGCATACTGTTCAACAACATGCATACTACTGCGCTCTGTTCGCCGACGCGATCCTGCGTCCTTACAGGACGCAATCATCACTCCAACGCGATGTCTTGCATCACAGAAGGCTCGACCGGCTACCCCGGTGGCAATGGTAACATTCCGTTCGAAAACGGCATGCTCTCCGAGATGCTGCTCCAGCACGGCTACAACACTTTTGCTCTCGGCAAATGGCATCTGACGCCGGCGGACCAGATTTCAGCGGCGGGGCCGTATGACCGCTGGCCGCTGGGGCGCGGCTTCGAGCGATACTATGGATTCCTCGGCGGGGATACGCACCAATACTACCCGGAGTTAGTTTATGACAACCACAGTGTTGAACCAGAGAAAACACCGGAAGAAGGCTACCATCTAACCGAGGATCTAACGCACAGGGCGATCAGTTTTATTGCCGACTCCAAGCAGGTGGCACCGAATAAACCATTCTTTATGTACTTCTGTCCCGGCGCAGGTCATGCGCCGCATCATGTTCCGAAGGAATGGGCGGATAAGTATAATGGCAAGTTTGATGACGGCTGGGATGCTTATCGTGAGAAAACATTCAAACGACAAAAAGAGCTGGGCATCATTCCTAAAGACGCCGAGCTATCGCGCCACGATCCCGATGTGCAGGACTGGAACAAGCTCTCTGCCGGCGAGAAGAGGCTTTATGCCCGCATGATGGAAGTGTTCGCGGGATTCCTGTCCCACACGGATTACCATTACGGTCGCCTGTTCAACTTCCTGAAGTCAATCGGCGAGTGGGAGAACACGCTCATCATGTTCATCTCCGATAACGGTGCGAGTTCCGAAGGCGGACCGTCCGGATCAGTCAACGAAAATAAGTTCTTCAATAACGTGCCGGACTCGCTGGAACAGAACCTGAAGATGATAGACGAACTGGGCGGGCCGACGACCTTCAATCACTATGCCTGGGGCTGGACCTTTGCGGGAAATACACCGTTCCGCCGCTGGAAGCGAGAGACATATCGCGGCGGCATCAGCGACCCATTCATCGTTCACTGGCCGAAGGGCATCAAGGCCAAGGGCCATGTACGCACGCAGTATGCCCACGCCATTGATATGGTGCCGACGGTTCTCGAGGCGCTGGGTATCGAAGCTCCGACCTCCATCAAGGGTGTAACACAATCACCAATTGAGGGCCACAGCTTTGCCCAAGCTCTGAACAACGCAAACGCACCCACCAAGCACATCACCCAATACTTCGAGATGATGGGACATCGTTCCATCTATCACGACGGATGGCGAGCGGTGTGCCCGTGGCCGGGGACAAGCTTTAAGGAAGCGGGTCTCTTTTTCGGTGCGCCGATCGATAAGGACAAGCTGACCGAGCTGGATGCCAAGGGCTGGGAGCTATATCACATCGAGAAAGACTTCGCCGAGAACCATAACATCGCTGCCGAAAATCGGGAGAAACTGATTGAAATGATTGCTACCTGGTACGTCGAGGCTGGCAAGTATAACGTCCTGCCGGTCGACAGTCGCGGTGTTTTGCGACTTGCCGATCCAAGACCGCAGATCGCGGTCGCCCGCAACAGCTACACCTACTATCCGAATACACAGATGATACCAGTTAACGCTTGCCCCAATGTACTGAACCGGCCTCACAGCATCACAGCCGATGTTGATATCCCAAAGGGCGGTGCCGAAGGAGCCTTGCTCTCTGCTGGCGATGTACAGGGCGGCTATTGTTTCTACATGCAAAATGGTAAGCTCCATTACGTCTACAACTATGTTGCCAGCCAGTTTTATCACGTTGAATCGAACGTCCCTGTTTCGGAGGGGCGCCACAAACTGCGATTCGAGTTCGAGGTGACTGGTAAACCTGATGTTGCCAAGGGCAAAGGTGCGCCAGGCCGCGGGCAGCTTTATATCGATGGAAAGCTTGTCGGCCAGACCGATATTCCTTTAACAATGCCGCTTTGCCTCGGTCTTGCCGGTGGCATAGTGTGCGGAGCCGACACCGGTTCGCCGGTTTGGGACAAATATAAACCTCCGTTTAAGTTCACCGGTACGCTCTTCAGCGCAACTGTGGACGTTAGTGGAGAGTTAATCAAGGACGATGAACATGCCCTGAAAATGGTCATGGCTCGGCAGTAGAGAAAAAGTAATAAATGGAAAGTAACCGGTGGCGATGACGAGTTATCGCCACTGGTTGCTGATAACTAAATAGGATAGGATGATGTGGATTATGAAAGAAGACGACAAAATTCAGGAATTCTCGTTGTTAGGCGGGCCATTGCAGCGGCTGGGATGCCGGCTGGGTCTGGTCCGGGGAAAAACGAATACCTTTTGGCTGGGGGTGGCGATCGGCCTGTTGGCATGGGGTGTTCTGGTGTTGCTGGGACTGTTGCAGGGATTCAGCCACAAGATTTTTTCTCTTGCCGTAATTGGAGTTCATGTCCGCCTGCTGGCGGCAATCCCGCTGTTTTTCTTATGCGAAACGTGGGTATTTCCGCGAATGGCGGAGTTCGTCCGCAATATAATAAGTTCCGGAATGGTGCCCCAAGCCGAGATGCAAACCCTGGCGTCGGATATTCGCCGTGTCGGCCGGATGAAAGATTCCTGGCTGGCGGAGGTTCTTTTTCTCCTGGCGGCGTTTGCCTTGCCCATGCTCGGGACGGTCGTTAATATGCCGGGCAGGACTGGGAATTGGTCTTTGATCCTCAGTCAGGCCGGAGGTAAACTTACCTTGGTTAATGGCTGGTATCTGGGGTTCTGTCTGCCGCTCTTTCGATTTCTGATGTTTCGCTGGCTCTGGCATCTGGGCCTGTGGTGTTATTTCCTCTGGCGCGTGCAAAAACTTAAGTTGCATCTTATGCCGACTCACTCCGATGGCGCGGCAGGGCTGAGGTATCTGGAAGTCGTGCAGGAACATTTTGCTCCGTTGGCATTGGCAATCTCGGCTGTTCTTTCCGCATCTTTTGCGGAAGACATCTCGTCGGGAACGATGGTGTTCGAGACCCTGTATCGCTTGATTCCGGTTGTCCTGCTTCTGAATGCGGTGCTGTTTATATGCCCGCTCTTGATATTTTTCCGTAAGCTCTGGGTCTGCCGGTTAACCGGATTAAGCGAATACATGGGCATGGCGTACCGTTATGTGGACGCATTTGACCGCAAATGGGTCCGGGACGAAAATGCGACCGGCGAATCCCAACTGGGCACGCCGGATATGCAGTCGCTGGCCGACCTGACTAACAGCGTCAGGGTTGTTCGCGATATGCGATGTATTCCCGCCAGCCGGAGGCTCGTAATGGGAATTGTGGTATGCGTTATCCTTCCAATTGTGCCGCTGCTTCTATTTAAATATCCCATCGCGGAGCTGGCCGAGAAATTAATAAGGACATTGGCCGGCCTGTGACCGGCTCATAAAGAAATGAGATACTGATGAGACATATGCACGAACATAAAGAGGCTGTAACCGGTCAACTCAATAAACCGTGGCCGGTGCTGCCCTGGCTGCAGGGATATGGCAGCAAGACATTCCGGCTGGACCTTGTTGCTGGTTTGACGGCGGCGGGCCGTCTTCCAATCACTGGAGGTTTGAAGAACGAAACAAAGACATAAGTGTGAGGCTGAAAGATATATATGGAACAAACGCAGGATATTTAGGAGGCGAAAAAATGCCGGTAAACTATAAGATAATTCAAGCCAAAGATTTCATAAAGGCCAAGCCCACAGGCGGGATAGACCTTGAAGAGAGTAAAAAAGTGCTCGGTCTACTCGCGG
>Ga0315293_10002174_pt1 | contig 18944 bp, 16 predicted proteins | sample YL17G13_20_MG_FD_203071 | JGI IMG/M metagenome (GOLD analysis project Ga0315293, IMG submission 203071) | Sediment microbial communities from Yellowstone Lake, YNP, Wyoming, USA - YL17G13_20 | ecosystem: Environmental > Aquatic > Freshwater > Lake > Sediment | place: USA: Wyoming | collected... | reverse complement strand
CGCTCATCGATAGGTTCGGTTCCACCCCCCTGTACGACGTCGCCGTTGAGGTCGAGAGGGTCGCCGTGAACCGGCTGGGCGAGCGCGGCATCTGGCCCAACGTCGACTTCTACTCCGGCATCGTCTACGACCGCATGGGCATCCCCACGGACCTGTTCACGCCCGTCTTCGCCGTCTCCCGTATCGCCGGTTGGATGGCGCACTGGAGCGAGCAGCTTGCCCACAACCGCCTCTTCCGTCCCACCCAGATCTACGAGGGCCACGACAGCCGCACCTACGTGCCCATAGACCTGCGCGGCTAGCGGAAAGACCGAAGATACCCGATCCACGTAGGCGCTCCCTTGTAGGACAGGCATTCCTGCCCGCCCCCGCGTCGGGCGGGACGCCCGACCCACGGTTGACCACGGCATTCTGCACCCAACCCTGGGGGAGTGCAGAGGGGGCTTGCCCCCTCTGCCGGGGTTCAAGGGGTGTCCCCTTGATTCCCAATAACACCCCTAGGGCGGGTGGGTGGGAAGAACAACGCTCATGTTCCGGCGACAACGCCGACGCCCCTCTGCCCTCAGACCGCTACTCCACAACCGCATCCTGCCCGCCAACCCACGGAAATACCCGGCAGAGGAAGGGAGAGCGCAGAGAGGGAGAATCCCTCTCTGCCAGGGGTTTCAGGGGATGTGCCCCTGAAGCCCTGTGACTTCTCTTGGGCGGGTGGGTGGGAAGAACAACATTGATGTTGCGAGTAGCGGCAGCGGCCACCCCGTCCCGCGAGACGCCCGCCCCCTGCGCCTGCCCTTCCTTGACCTGCCCTTGAGGGAAGGGGATAATCTCAGCCAAGGAACGACTGCCGCGTCAGGGGGAAGATGCGCAATCTACGTGTCGGCCTCGCCCAGATCAACGTCACCGTCGGCGACCTCAAAGGCAACGTCGCCAAGCTCTTCGACAGCGTGGAGCGAGCCCGCTCGCAGGGCGTAGACCTCATTGCCTTTCCCGAGCTGGCGATCACCGGCTACCCGCCGGAAGACCTCCTCCTGCGGCCCCAGTTTGTCCGCGACAACCTGGACGCCCTCGATATCGTGGTCAAGGGCAGCGCCGGCATCACCCTCGTCGTCGGCTTCGTCGACGCTGAGGAGGACATCTACAACGCCGCCGCCGTCATTCATGACGGCCGGCTCGTCGACGTGTATCGCAAGCAATATCTCCCCAACTACGGCGTCTTCGATGAGGACCGCTACTTCGCCGCGGGGAGCGCCTGCTCCGTCTACGAGGTGGCGGGAGTCGATGTCGGCGTCAGCATCTGCGAGGACATCTGGTATCCCGAAGGGCCGGCCCAGGCCCAGGCGTACGCCGGCGCCCAGGTCATCCTCAACATCAGCTCATCCCCCTTCCAGGCCGGCAAGCGCCTCTTCCGGGAACGTATGCTCTCCACCCGGGCGGCCGACGGCGGCGTCATGCTCTGCTACCTGAACCTGGTGGGCGGCCAGGACGAGCTGGTATTTGACGGCAACAGCATGGTCTTCGACCCCGAGGGGAAGGTGCTCGCCCGCGCCTCTTCCTTCGAGGAAGACCTCCTGGTTTGCGACCTCGACCTCGACAAGGTGATGCAGTCCCGCCTCCACGGCCCGCGACGGCGCAAGGAGAGGCCCGTCTCTGCCGGCAAGCAGCCCGCCCGAGTCCATATCTCCTCGCGGCCGCTCGCGGCGGACAAACCGCCTCTGCCGCCGCGCTGCGTCGAGCCCCTGGAGGGCGCGGCGGAGGTGTACGCCGCCCTCGTGCTGGGTACGCGCGACTATGTACGGAAAAACGGCTTCAGCAAGGTCGTGCTGGGGCTCTCCGGCGGCCTCGACTCCAGCCTGGTGGCCACCATCGCCGTCGACGCCCTGGGGCCGGAGAACGTGATCGGCGTCTCCATGCCCTCGCGCTACTCCTCGGAAGGCAGCCGCAGCGACGCCCAGGAGCTCGCCGCCAACCTGGGCATCCGCCTCCTGACGATCCCCATCGAGGAGGCCTTCTCCGCCTACCTCAACATGCTATCGGAAGAGTTCTCCGGCACGGAGTCCGGCGTGGCCGAGGAGAACCTCCAGGCGCGTGTCCGCGGCAACATCCTCATGGGGCTCTCCAACAAGTTCGGCTGGCTGGTGCTGCCCACCGGCAACAAGAGCGAGATGGCCACCGGCTACTCCACCCTCTACGGCGACATGGCCGGCGGCTACGCGGTCATCAAAGACGTCCCCAAGACCCTCGTCTACAAGCTGGCAGAGTACCGGAACGCCCGCGATGGCCGGCCGGTCATCCCCCATGCCTCCATAACCAAGCCGCCCTCTGCGGAGCTGCGGCCCAACCAGGTAGACCAGGAGACGCTGCCCCCGTACGATGTCCTCGACCCCATCCTCCAGGCCTACGTGGAAGAAGACAAGAGCCTCGCCGATATCCTGGCGATGGGCTTCGAGGAAGAGACGGTGAGGCGCGTGATCCGCCTGGTCGACAGCAACGAGTACAAGCGGCGTCAGGCCTCTCCCGGCGTTAAGATCACCCCCCGCGCCTTCGGCCGCGACCGCCGCCTCCCTATCGCCAACCGCTACCGCGAGTGGTAGCCCCATCGCCCTTGCTCAGGAGAAAGGGCCGGCGGGCCGATAATAACCTGGGGTGGCCTCCAGCCCAGCGACGGGAGGACTTATGACCGACAGCGGCGCTCCCCGTGCCCTCGCCCTGACCCATGCCCGCATCATCACCCCCGAGGAGGAGATCGAGGAGGGGACGGTCGTGCTCGCGGGAGGGCGGATCATCCAGGCCGGCGCGAATCCGCCGCCGCCCCAGACTGACGCCCTTGACCTCCGCGGCCTCATCGTCGCGCCCGGCTTCATCGATCTGCATGTGCACGGTGGCGGCGGCTTCTCCCTGGCTAGCGACGACCCCGAGCAGACCCGCTCCTTCGCCCGTGGGGCCGTCGGCACGGGGGTAACGTCGTTCCTGGTCACCCCGATAGGCCGTGACCGCGATGACCTCCTCCGCCAGATACGGGCCGCCCGGCCCCTCATGAAGGGGGTGCGGGAGGGGGCGCGGCCGCTGGGCTTTCACCTCGAGGGGCCATTCCTCAGCCCCGAGCGTCTGGGAGCCTTCCGGAGGGAATGGCTGTCTGAGCCCAGTGTCGAGGAGTTCCGGGCCTACCTGGAGGCGGCGGGCGGACACCTGCGCCTCATAAGCCTGGCGCCTGAGCTCGCTGGGGCAGAGGCGGTCATCGCTGCCGCCGTGGCAGCGGGAGTGGTCGTCGGCCTCGCCCACAGCGACGCCACCTATGAGGAGGCCCAACGCGCCTTCTCCCTCGGCGTCCGGCACGTCACCCATTGCTACAACGGCATGCGCCTCTTCCACCACCGCGACCCCGGCTGCCTGGCGGCCGCCCTCAACTCGCGGGACGTGACTGTCGAGCTCATCGCCGACGGCGTCCACGTCCACCCCGGTGCCATGGAGCTGCTGCTGCGCGCCAAAGGCCTGGAGAGAACGGTGCTCGTCACCGATGCCATCCCCCTGGCCGGCCTGGCCGACGGCTCCTTCGACCTGGGGAGCGAGAAGGTCTGGGTGGAGGACGGCGTGGCCCGTCGCGCCGACGGTACCCTCGCCGGCAGCGCCTTCACCATGGACAGGATGGTGGCGAACGCGGCCCGCTGGCTGCCCGTGGGCCTGCCCGGCGCGATACGTATGGCGACCCTCAATCCGGCGCTGGTGATCGGCGTGGCGGGGCGAAAGGGGAGGGTCGCGCCGGGGTTCGACGCCGACCTCGTCGTGCTCGCGCATGACCTAGAGGTGGAGATGACGTTCGTCGCCGGCGAGCAGGTATACCGTCGCCGGTAGTAGTCCCTAGCCGGCAGCAGTCAGGCGTCTTCGCTATTCAAGCGGTCCACGTAGTCCACCACCTCCGCCAGCCGGTTGATCACCAGGTCCGGCCTGCTCTCTCCGGGGTCATCTTGGTGGTACTGATGGGTCAGGACCGCCCGCATGCCCAGCGCCTGCGCCCCCAGCACGTCGGCCCAGACGATGTCGCCGACGAAGACGGTCTCGGCAGCCGTCACGCCCAGCCTGTCCAGCGCTGCCTGGAATATCGCCGGATGGGGCTTCGTCAGCCCAACCTCCGACGAGATCACCAGCGCATCCAGATAGCGCAGCAGCCCATGTTCCGAAAGCCTACTGGTCAGCGCCGCCCGCGACTGATACGTGTTGGAGACCGCCGCCAGACGCAGCCCCCGCTCCTTGAGGGAGCGGAGAACCGCCGGCGTCTCCGGATCGACGGTGTAGCGGATCCCGGGCGCCAGTATCGAGTCCCCCATCTGGCGCAGGAGCGCTTCGGGGACGCTGAGGCCCAGGCCGGCGAAGCCCTGCCGGAATACCTCTTCCGTCGGCAGTTGCTCCGTCTTGCCCTCTAATTGCCATTCATTCGTCTCCCGCAGGAACACCGCCGCCGCGGCGTCCCGCAGCGTCTGAGCGTCCGGCACCGTCTCTCCCAGCGTCTCGATCAGACGGCGTCTCACCTGGGCGTATGCCTCCATCTCTCCGGAGTAGTCCACGTCCCACAGCGTGTACCCCAGGTCGAACATGACGGCGCGCACCTTCACCGCTCTCTCCTTGACATGCGTCCCCCAAACGGTATTGAATAGTACGCCGGTTTCCGGCTATCGCTGGAACTCCAGCATACCGGCGGCGCCTTCTCCAGTTCAAGCGATCCGGACGGTTCGGCGTGGAGGGCTGAGCCGGAAGGTGCTAAGATAGGGGCGCATTCCCGGCGGCGCAGGGAGACCCTTGAACGTATACCTGCTGATCCTATTGCTGGCGACCGGCATCGCTCTGCTGGCGGCCGTCGTCCTGGGGGCGTTGGCCCACCGCGTTCACATCCCCGGCGTCTTCCAGGTCAACCGTGGGGACGGCGAGAGGCCCTGCTGGGGCGGCGTCGCCGTATTCCTTGCCTTTGCCGTCACCCCCTTCGTCGCCTCTGCCATCTCGGAAGAGGCCTCGGATCTCTTCTCGCCCAAGTCCGGCGATTTCCTCGGTCTCCTGGCCGCCTGCTCCCTCATCTTCGCCGTCGGCCTCGTCGACGACTGGAAGCCGCTGGGGTGGAAGCCGAAGCTGCTCGTCCAGGTAGCGGCCGCCTCCGCCGTCTACTCCGCCGGATACAGCATCGACCGGCTGGGCTTTCCCTGGGGGTCGGAGATGGAGATGGGGTTCATGGCGCCCGTCGTCACCGTCCTCTGGATAGTGTTCTTCACGAACGCCATCAACCTCATCGACGGCAGGGACGGCGTCGCCCCCGGCGTCTCCATATTCGCCGCCGTTACCCTGGCGTACATCGCCGCCAGCGCCCATCACCCGACCGTGGCGGTCCTGCTGGTCGCGATGGCGGGGGCTGGTCTCGGCTTCGTACCCTTCAACCTGCCCCCGGCCGCGAGCTACCTCGGCGATTCGGGGGCGCTGCTTCTCGGCTTCGTCATCGGTTCGCTCTCCATCCGCGCCGCCACCGGCGTGACCGACGCCGTCTTCATCAGCGTCCCCATCATTGCCCTCGGGTTCCCGATCCTCGACACTGTCCTGGCGGCCGTCCGGCGCGCCCTCGACTGGAAACACCCCTTCGCCCGCGACGCCGATCATATCCACAACCGGATGGAGAGGGCCGGCTTCGGGCCGCGAGGGCTGTTGGTGGTGGTCTACACGATAAGCATGACCCTATCGGGGGCGGCCATCCTCATCCATAACGTGGAGACCTTCGCCCTACAAGTGGTAGTGCTGCTGGGCTTCGCCGGCTTCGTGGGCATCCTGCTCGCCAGGCTGGGCTACCTGATAACCCTCTGGAACAGCCGGGGGATCGTCTGGCTGCGGCAGAGGGTCGCCTTCATGCCGCCGCCGAAGCCCCTGGACCCGGGCAGCGATCCCCGCGACGGCGCCTAGCCGCGAACCTGAGACCCAGCATAACTGCAATTATACGCGGTCGATTGTCCTCGTCTTTGCGTCACCTCACAACGCGCGCGGCACATGGACTGCCGCACGATCGCCCATCCGCCCTGACGAGTGTGGTACACTTATGCCAATACGCGCCCCCGGATATCTCCGCTGGTATCCAACAGGGAGGTTGAGAGTGAGACATTCATTGGGCCCTGGCGGCTTACTGCTGAGAGCGGCGCTAGGATTAGCAGCGTTCGCTCTTATAGCAGGTTCCTGCGGCGACGGAAGAGCGACTGTGGAAGAGACAACCTCTACAAGCACTCCCTATGCAGCGTCCATGCCGACATCAACTTTCTCTCCAGTAGCCACGGCTACGCCTGAGAGGGTATACATTCCCCCTTCAACAAACATCGCCGAGGAGAACAGGACCTATTTGGGCAGTGTCGTCGACCTGGAAGATGCCTTGATTCTCGTCAATAACACAGACACAGAAACCGGGTACAAATTTGCGCGATATCTCATGAAAAAGGGGGCTGAAGTCAGAGCGCCTGCTTCAGGAACAATTGTGGGTATTTATGGCGATGCGACCAGTATCTACAAAGGTATTGAGATCCAATACGCTCCTAAAGGACTAGTACGGGTCGGCTGGGTAGGTTCATGGGAAGAATTCGTCGCAGGAAGCTCGATAACTGAAGGCTCTCTTCTTGGGAGCATTGGAGAAGGTTTGTACCAGAATTCAGATGGGAGTCGCCTAAATCCAGACGCGAATCTGATAATCAGACATCGCACTGGTCAAGTCGCACATGCACAAACAGACATATATGTTGATGAATCTGGCAGATTGTATATTCAATAGACCGGCCAGTCCCCAAGTGCCAATCCACTCCGCATTAGCGCATACGATCCCGTCGTCAGATGTCACGCGGGCAGGACCGTAGGATTCGTCCTCGCAGAGCACTACCTGACCCTTCCCGCAGATTCGGCTAAGAGCGCCGCTGGCTGGGGAAGCTGCGGGATTCATCCCGCAGAACTGTCTCCTCACCACGCTCATGTTACGGCGACAACGCCGGCGCCCCCCACGCGCACGGCGCGTTACTTCGGCATCCTCTCCCCTACGCCCTCTGCCGGCCGAACAGCCGCTTTGCCTTATTCCAGGCCAGCAGATAGCCGCAGCGGAGCGCGATCCCCCCCGCAACCACGATATCAAGCAGCCGCCACCGTCGCAGGTACTTCTTGTAGTAGTGCCACATGCTGCGGTGCCGCTCGATGATGCTCCGGCTGGGCAGCGTGTGGCTGCTGCGCCCGATATGATGCGTTATCGCCGCCTCCGGGAAGTACACGACCTTGTAGCCGGCGCGATGCACCCTCTGGCAGAGGTCCACGTCCTCGATGTACATGAAGTAGCCCTCGTCCAGGGGGCCGATCTCCTCGAAGAGCGAGCGGCGTGCCATCAGGCAGGCGCCGGAGACCCAGTCCACCGCCGCTATCGCCGAGTGATCCCAGTCCGTCAGCAGATAGCGGGCGGAGAAGCGGTTGCCGGGGAGGAGGCGCGTGAGGAGTGAGTAGCGGTTGAAGAGGGCCACCGAGAAGGTAGGGAAGCGGCGGCAGGAGAGCTGGAGGGAGCCGTCCTCATCCCGGAGCTTCGGCGCCAGTATCCCGATGTCGGGGTTATCCCGCAGGTACGTCAGCATCGGGCCGAAGACGTCTTCCTTGAGCTCCGAGTCGGGATTGAGGAGGACGATCGCCTCGCCGCTGGCCTCACCGATCCCACGGTTGGCGCCCGCCGCGAACCCGACGTTCTTCGGCAGCGGCAGCAGGCGCGCCTGCGGGAACTCCGCCGCCACCATCTCCCGGCTACCGTCCTGCGAGGCGTTGTCGACGACAATGACCTCGTGCCCGACGCTGGGCCCGTGCGCCGCCAGCGATTGCAGGCACTTGCGGAGATGCTCCCGCCCGTTATAGCTCACGATGATGATAGATAAGTCCATTCTCTCTGCCTAGGGTTTGCTCGCTGTCTCCTGGTACACCGCTATCGTCTCGCGGGCCGCCCGCTCCCAACTGAACCCCTGCGCCCGCTCGAGGCCGCGCCTCCTCAGGGCCCCCTGCAGCCGCTTATCGCGCAGGACCCGCTCCATCGCGTCGCACAACTGCTCGACGTCGCGGGGGTCCACCAGCAGCGCCGCCTCCCCCGCGACCTCCGGTATCGCCGAGAGGTTGGACGCCACGACGGGGACGCCGCAGGCCATCGCCTCGATCACCGGCAGGCCGAAGCCCTCGTACAGCGAGGGGAAGACGAACAGGTCGGCGGCGTTATAGAGCGCGGGCATCTCTTCGGGCGGGACATAGCCGGTGAAGAGCACGTCCCCCTCGATGCCGAGCTCCTCCGCCAGCGCGAGGTCGTCCTCGTACTTCCAGGCCCGCTGCCCGGCGACGACCAGCTTCTGCTCCAGCCCTCGCTTCCGCAGTCCGGCGTACGCCTTGAGCAGGGCGGCGCGGTTCTTCCCCGGCTCCAGACTGCCCACGCTGAGGATGAACCGCTCCGGCAGTGCGTACCTCGTGCGCAGCTTCTCCAGAGCGGCCTTCTCTTTGATGGGCTGGAACTCGGGCGCCGCCGCCTCCGCTATCGGGTGCACCTTCTCCGGCGGCACGTGCAGTATCCTCACGATGTCGTCCCGCACCGCCTGCGAGGGGCAGATGAGGGCGTCGGCGACACGGGCGGTAGCCCAGCTCACGGCCCGGAAGTACAGCAGACGGCTCCGCGGGTAGCGATCCGCTAGGAGGAAGAAGGTCAGATCGTGGAAGGTGATGACCCGCCGGGAGCCGGCGACGACCATGGGCGCCGTGTGATGGGGTGAGTGGAGCACGTCGATCTTCCGCCGCCGCAGATGGACGGGAAGCGCGAGCTGCTCCCAGAGCAGCCGCGCCGGCCGCGAGCGCGTTGATACGCGGACGGTGCGAAAGAGCGGCTCATCGCGGTTCAGGTCGTCGAAGGCGCTGCCCTTGGTGAAGACGGTGTACTCGTTCTCGCGGTCGACCGCCTCCATGGCCCGGATGAGGTTATAGGTGTAGACACCCGCCCCTGCCATCTGGCGGGGGATAGACGTGGCGTCGATAGCGAATCGCATCTCTTCTCCCAAAGCCGTCTATCGCCGGCCCTAGAGCTGCTCTACCGCCAGCGTTCTCCCCATGCGGCCGCGATAGTAATGCCACACCCCGAGCAGCAGTGCCCGCAGCATCCGGCCCCGCCGCCTCAGTGTGTACAGCGCCAGATAGGGCAGGCGGCCGGCCAGGAAATAGACGGTGAACAGCGCGAACCAGAAGCGGGATCGCTGATGCTTTCTGATGAGATAGAGCCGGTTGCGGGTGGCGTAGTACTGCTTGAACGGCGTCATCCAGCCGCCGCCGCTCGACCCGCTCTCCCTGTGATAGATCACCGCCGCCGGCTCGTACCGCAGCCGGAAGCCCCTGTCCAGCGCCTGCCGCAGCCAGTCCGTCTCCTCGTAGTACATAAAGAACCGCTCGTCCAGCAGCCCCACCTCTCGCAGCGCCCTCGTCGGGACCAGCGCGCAGCAGAAGCTCGCCGTCTGCAGATCGCGCGGCTGGTTGGCGGCGGGGCCGTCGGGCCTGCCGTGAAACGTATTCCGGAAGCGCCCCCAGCGCCAGTCGAAGTCGCCGGCGTGCGTGCTGATGATGCCGTGATCGTAGTAGTAGAGGATCTTCGGCGCCACCACCGTCCGCTCATCGGCGGCGGCCACCAGCTTGGCGAGGAAGTCCGCCGTCACCACCGTGTCGTTGTTCAAGACGAGGACATAGTCGAAGCCCTGCTCCAGACAGTAGCGGAAGCCGGCGTTATTGCCGCCGGCCGTGCCCCCATTCTCCGGGCAGCGGAGCGCCACCGCGCCGGGGCGGGCGCCCTCGATGACCTCCGCCGAGCCGTCCTGCGAGCCGTTGTCCACGACGACCACGCGGACGTTCGGGTAGTCGACCTCTGCCAGCGAGCGGGCAAACTCGTCGACAAAGGCGGCGCCGTTGTAGTTGACGACGACCACCCCCACCGACGGGTATTCCTCTCTTCTAGGGCGCGGTTCAGCGCTCATTGCTGGCTGACCTTCCTGTAGACTCCGAATGAGACCGCCCCATCTTACCACGTGGGTGGGGCGTAGCGGATGGCTTTAGCCTTCCAGGGGCGGGGCGTCGGGGGAGTGCAGAGAGCCTGTCCGCCTTTGGCGGAGGGCTCTGCCCCCTCTGCCGGGGTTCAAGGGGTGTCCCCTTGATCTTCTGTGACTTCTCTAGGGCGGGCGGGTGGGAAGAACAACGCCCATGTTCCCCGCTGGAAAGTGGGTGGGGTGTAGGGGAAGGCTTCAGCCTTCCCGCAGAGAGGCGAAATACTCCCCCAGCGCGTCCCGCCAAGGCCGCAGCTCGATCCCGAGCTTTGTCGCCCCCTCCTGGTTGCGCAGGACCGAATACGGAGGCTTCACCGGAAACGCCCCGTACTCGGACATCGTCGTCGGCCTGATAGACACGTCCTCGCGACCCGCCAGCCGCAGCGCCTCCCGCGCCCACTCGTAGCGCGAGCACTCACCGGAGTTCGTGAAGTGATAGACGCCGTAGAGCGGGCGCTCCACCAGCGACGCGATCGCCGCCGCCAGGTCGCGCGCCCAGGTGGGAGTCGCTATCTCGTCCGTCACTACCGATAGCTCGCCTCGTTCTGCCGCCGCGGCTAGGATCTTCGATGGGAAGTTGCCGGCGCCCTCTCCGTAGAGCCAGGCCGTCCGCACGACCCAGTATCCGTCAAGCAGCGACCGTACCTGCTCCTCGCCCTCCAGCTTGGAGCGGCCGTAGGCGTTGACCGGGTTCGGCTCGTCCGATTCCAGGTACGGCGCTCCCTTCTGCCCGTCGAACACCTCGTTGGTGCTCACGTAGACAAGCGCGGCGCCGGCCTCGCGGCAGGCGAGAGCGACGTTGCCGGTCCCCAGGACATTCACCTGATGGGCGAGGTCGGGGTCCTCCTCGCAGCGGCGCGTGTCGGTGAGGGCGGCGGCATGGATCACCACCTCCGGCCGCATCTCCCCGACCAGCCGCATGACGGCGGCGGCATACCTGATGTCCAGTTCAGGCAGGTCTGTCCCGACGACCTCATGCCCGGCCAGGAGGCGCGTTAGCTCGCGCCCCAACTGGCCCTTGCTGCCGGTGACGAGAATGCGCATGACGATGTGCTGACTGAAGACGGAAAGCTAGCTCTCGCTGGGAAGGACGGCCCGCGCCGCCGCCAGCCGGGCGCCGTACTGCTTCTCGTAGTATTCGCGGAAGGCCCCCGACTTGATCTTCTCCCACCACCAGCGGTTATTGACGTACCAGGCGACGGTCTCCTCCAGGGCGCCGTTGAAGTCGTGGCGCGGCGACCAGCCGAGGGCGCGTATCTTCTCCCAATCGAGCGCGTAGCGCCGGTCATGCCCCGGCCGGTCCTCCACGAAGCGGATGAGCTTCCGGGGCTTGCCCAGGAGGGCCAGGATGCCCTCCACCACCGCCATGTTCGGCCTCTCGTTGCCGGCGCCGATGTTGTAGACCTCGCCCGGTTCTCCCTTGTGCAGCAGCAGGTCGAGCGCCTCGCAGTTGTCGGTCACGAAGAGCCAGTCGCGGCGCTGCTGCCCGTCGCCGTAGACGGGCAGGGGCTCGTCCTCCAGGGCGTTGGTGATGAAGAGCGGCGCCATCTTCTCCGGGTACTGGTTCGGCCCCACGTTGTTCGCGGGCCGCGCGATGACCACCGGCAGCCGGTACGTCTCGATGAAGGCGAGGCACTGCATGTCGGCGCCCGCCTTGCTCGCCGAGTAGGGGCTGCGGGGACGCAAAGGGTCGCCCTCCTGGGAGAGCCGCGGCGCCGGAATGTCGCCGTAGACCTCGTCCGTGGAGATATGGAGAAAGCGCTCGATACGCCCTCCGGCGGCTGCGGCTGCCGACAGAAGTACGTAGGTGCCGTGGACGTCGGTTCGGATAAAGGCGGCGGGCTCCATGAGCGAGCGGTCGACATGCGTCTCCGCCGCGAAGTTGACTATGGCGTCGACCTGTTCCACCAGCTCGGCGACAAGCTTCTCGTCGCACACGTCGCCCTTCACGAAACGGTAGCGCTTCGCCAGGGGCGAGCCCTCGATGTCGCGCAGGTTATCGGGGTTACCGGCGTAGGTCAGCTTGTCGAGGTTGATGACCTCGTAGTCGTCGTGCTTCGTCAGGATGTGGCGGACAAAGTGGCTTCCGATGAAGCCGGCGCCGCCCGTGACCAGTATTCTCCGCATCTCCCGCCCTCTGGGCCCGCCCGCGCCCGGCTTACGGTATCTTCACCCGACTGAAGTCTCCCAACACCAAGTTGCAGCCCCGGGGCTTGGCGTCGCATCCCTTGAGCTCAACGTTGCGACCGATCAGGCTGTCCTGAATGCGAGCCCCGATGCCGGTGATGGTCGTGTTCTCCATGACCACGCTCTGCTCGATCTCGCTGTCCTGGATCAGACAGTCGTGGTAGATGGACGTGAACGGCCCTACGTAGGATTTGACCACCCGCGTCCGCTCGCCGATTATCGCCGGCCCCCGGATGACGCTGTTGATGATCTCGCATCCCGTCTCCAGCACCACCCGCCCCTCGACGCGCGAGGCCTTATCGACCGTGCCCGCGCTCTCGGGCTCCAGCGTCTCCAGGATCGCCCGGTTCGCCTCCAGAATGTCGTCCATCTTCCCCGTGTCTATCCAGCAGCCGTCGACGATCTCGCACTTGACCTCGTGCCCGTGGTCGATCAGATACTGGATGGTGTCGGTGATCTCGAGCTCTCCTCGCGCCGACGGCTCGATGCTGTTCACGGCCTCGAACACGCGGTGGTCGAACAGGTATATCCCGATGACGGCGAGGTTGGTCGGCGGCTCCGCTGGCTTCTCCACCACCCGCGCCAGCCGTCCCTCGCGCAGCTCCGCCACCCCGAAGTCCTGCGGGTTCTTCACCGGGCAGAGGAGCACCTGGCTTGCCGGCGGCGGATTGTGGCGGCTGAACTGGGTGACATAAGGGAGGATGCCTTCGCGGATAAAGTTGTCGCCCAGGAAGAGGACGAAGGGGTCGTCTCCCAGGAAGCCCTGCGCGATCTTGACGGCATGGGCGATGCCCCGCGGCGCGTCCTGCTCGATGTAGGTTACTGCCGCCCCAAAGCGGCTGCCGTCGCCCACCGCCGCCCTCACCTGCTCCCCCGTATCCCCGACGACGATGCCGATCTCCCGCACGCCGCACTCGACGAGGCTCTCGATGGCGTAGAAGAGGATCGGCTTGTTGGCGATGGGGACGAGTTGCTTCGCGCCGGTGTAGGTGAAGGGTCGGAGACGGCTGCCCTTGCCGCCGCTCAGGATCAGCCCCTTAAGCTTCATCGGCAGCTCTACCATTCCGGACGCTACTCCTTGCCTGGACAGATGCCTGGATAGTGGTCGCAGCTATTGTAGTCTGCCGTGGGGAGCGCGGCAACCTCACCTACTCCCCTAGATGGGCCCGCGATTACCCTCAAAGCGGTGCCGGAGGAGAAAGGGGAGCCGGCAGAGCGCCGCCACTTTGACCGCGGGGACTCGAAGACCAGTTCCTGCGATCTCAGCGATGGGGACAGAGGTTCCACTATCGGCTCCCCTTGCGCGCGGCGTCGGCGTGCGCTTAAATGCGCACATCAGAGATAGCGAAGGGAGGGCACTCTAGATGTACGGGTCTCCGGCTGTCGGACAGTTCAGAGATGCCAAGAGGAGCGACTATCCGGTTAGCGTCGAGTTCATCATCCCTGCTCACAACGGGCGCTTCTGGGCGATACCAGTGGTGGGATACGTTGCGCGTGTGTTGGTGCTGATTCCTCACGTGGTCGCGATGTTGCTGGTCTCGCTAGTCGTTGGCGTCGCGATGCTCATCTTGTGGATTCCCGTGCTGTTCGCGGGACGCTACCCTAAGTGGGGCTACGCGCTTGTAGGCGGGTGGCTCCGGTGGCAACTGCGTGTCAATGCGTTCTTTCTCGGTTTGACGGACGAGTATCCGCCGTTTCGCCTTAGTGACTAGCCTTGCGTGGCGCGGGGCCCTGCTAGGGCGTTTCCTTCCGCGAGAGGAGCGGCTGCCCAGTGGCTGTGCGGAAAGTAATGATGTATTTGGTGAGCGCAGGGTTGAAGGATGGGTGGAGACTCCAAGGTGATTCCTGATCTGGCAAGAGCGGATCGTAGTCAATGGGCCCGGCGTTGCTGGTCTGAATGGTCCCGTCATCCGTGGCTTGCTCGACGACCACCTGCACCTGCTGCAGGTTGTGCCCCGACACGTTCTTGACAGAGCCGGTGCAGGTGGCGGAATGGCCGCCTCTGGTGCAGGTGGAGGTAACGATAACCAAATCATAGGAGGGAGTGGGCAATGGACGGGGAGATGTGGGCATCACGGCGACCGGCGGCAAGGCGGGGGCTGTTCGCAAACCGGATAATGGGACACGGGGTTTGAGATCCAGCAGCGGAGGTATCGCGACGACGGAGACCAGTAGTGCTAGAACGCCGAATGCCAACAGAGTGCCGAGTAGCAGGTGCGATTTTTCGGGTGCCTGACAGCATTTCAGACAGCGGATGCCGACCTCAGTATGTATGAGGCAGCGGGGGCAGACGGGGGTATCGCAGCGTCCGCAGGTGAGGTCTGTTTCGGTGTTAGGGTGATAGGCGCAGCGCATTCTCTAGCTCGGGAAAAGGAGCCGTTGTTCGGCAAGCCTTTGACTGCGGCGGGGACTATGCGCCCTAATCATACCACCGGTGTCAACGGGCGCAAGACGGACACGCGAATAGCTGATAACTGGGCGGGCTGTGGGGGAGCGTGTGGAATGTGGCGCGCAGCGCTGAGGCGGGGCTGCTTGGGAAGCAGATGCTCTACCAACTGAGCTATTCCCGCTCGCCATCATTCTAATCACCGCCGCCGCGCCCTGTTAACGCGACAGTCCCAAAGGTGCCACAGATTCACGAGTCCCCTTCATCAGGATCGTGGGAAACGGGTCCGCACACCACCATCGTCGGTCGCAAACGCTCAGCCTAGCTGCCGGAGTGCCACGGATCTCTTAGAGTTGGGCGAAGACGGCGCTATCATTGGGAGCCATGCTTCGCGGCAAATGGGTCTGGATCTGGAACTGGCGGCGCTGCCTCGACGGCGACCCCCTCGCCGTGGCGCGGCGTCTCAAGGACGCGGATTGCGCCGGCGTCTTCGTCAAGGCCGGCGACGGCGGCCACGACTTCGGCCAGGGCGCGCCCATCGCCGACATCATCGCGTCGCTTCAGGCGGCGGGCGTTCGGGCGGTCCCCTGGTTCTACTGGTATCTCTACGATGAGCCTTTCTACTGCTACGGCGCCCAGGCCCTGACGTGGCAAGAGGAGGCCGAGAACCTGATCGCTACCTGCGTCCGGCTCGGCGCCGCTGCGGCCATCATCGACATAGAGGCGGAGTCGGAAAAAGCGGCCGATCCGGAGGCCAACGCCTGCCGCGCCCTGGCGCTCGTGAAGGCCCGCCTGCCCGACCTGGCCCTCTACTACGCGCCGCTGCCGCAGCCCAACTACCACCGACGGTTGCCCTATCGCGTGTTCAACCGCTGCTGTCGGGCGGCGCTCCCCCAGGCGTACCACAACGCCATGCAGGTGGCGCCGGAGGAAGCGGTCGCGCTCTGCTACGACGCCTTCGCCGCCGAGGGGCTGCTGACCCTGCCCCTCGCGCCGGCCGGTGGGGCGTACGGATCGGTGACGCCGGAGGAGCTCGGGCGCTGGGCGCGCGCCGCCGTCGAACGGGGGGCGACGATGCTCTCCTGGTGGAGCTTCGAGCATATCGATACGGAGTGCCCGCAGCTCTGGGACGCCATAGCGCGCGTCGAGCTGCCGGAGCCGGAGGAGACGGAGATGGATGAAGACGCAAGAAAGGGAGTCCAGGCGAACGCCGTCCGCCAGCGCATCGCTGGCCTGATCCTCAGCGGCGACCCCGCCCTCGCCGAGCAGGCCTATCGTGAGATACAGTACCTGCGCCTGCTGGCCGGCCTGCCCCTCGTAGCCGGACAGAGCGAGCCCATCTCTCAAACACCGTAGGGTCGGGACTCCGTACCCGACCCTACGGCTCTCCGCCTGCCCGCCTGTGGACGGTGCCCGACCCGCGCACCAGAAAGGGGAGTGCAGAGGGGCGAAGCCCCTTTGCCGGGGTTCAAGGGGTGTCCCCTTGATCTTCCGTGACTTTCCTAGGGCGGGTGGGTGGGCGCAACCACGCCCATGTTGCGGCGAGAACGCCGACGTCGCCCAACGCGCATAACGCCCCCCCGCACGAAAGGCTGCGGGATTCATCCCGCAGGCAGGCCTGACCCCCGACGGTAGACTCAGCCATCACCCTCTTGTAAGATACGGGATGGTCTCCCAGCGCGCCGTTTCTCCTGGCTGGCGCGTCTTCCCGAATGTGTGCTTGACCGAGGGGCAGTGGTATGAGGATCGCCTTCATCATGTACCAGGGCAACAGGTACTCTGGTGGCCAGGGAATCTACACCTACTACCTGACGCGTGAGCTTGCCCGCCTTGGCCACGAGGTGCACGTCATCGCCGGCCCCCCCTATCCCGAGACCGACGACAGCGTAATCTGCCATAACGTGCGGACGCACAGCTACTGGAGCCACTTCCACAACAAGCGCGACTTCATCTTCTACCGCCATCCCCTCTCCCATTTCGAGCCCGTCAACCTCTACGAGCTTGTGTCCACCCGCATCGCCCTCTCCTCGCTGCTCCTCACCTTCAGCATGCGCGCCTATCTTGAGGTCAAGCGGCTGTCCCAAGAGCAGCCCTTCGATATCGTCCACGACAACCAGACCCTGAGCTACGGCATCCTCCTCATGAAGACCCTGGGCTGCCCCGTCGTGGCTACCCTCCATCACCCCCTCTCCGTTGACCTGCGCAACAGCATCCTCCAATCGCGCAGCCTTTACGAGCGGGCGCGTCGCATCCTCTGGTACCCCTGGATAATGCAGGAGGTCACCGCCCGCCGCATGGACCGCATAATCACCGTCTCCGACGCCACCACCAACGCCGTCGAGCGCATGTTCCATGTGCCGCGGAGCCTCATGACCCGCATCCATAACGGCATCGACACCGATACCTTCCGCCCCCTCGACGGCGTGGAAGAGCTCCCCGACACTATCCTCTTCAACAGCAACTCCGAGGACAGGAACAAGGGCGCGCGCTACCTCTTCGAGGCGCTGCATATCCTCCGCGACCAGGATGTCCCCTTCCGCCTCGTCATCATCGATAACGACAAAAAGAGCCTTAAGCTCGCCCCGGAGCTCGTCCGGAAGTACGGCCTGAGCACACAGACGACCTTCATCGGGCGCGTCTCCACGGAAGAGCTTGTGCGCTACTACAACCGGGCGACGATAGTCGTCTCGCCGTCGCTCTACGAGGGCTTCGGCCTGCCCGCCGCTGAGGCGATGTCCTGCGGACGGGCGATCATAGCGACCACTGCCCCTGCCTTTCCCGAGGTGATCGCTCACGGCGAGACCGGCTGGCTGGCGCCGCCCGCCGACGGCCCTGCCCTCGCCGCTGCCATTCGCACGCTCCTGGGCGACGCCGACCTGCGCCGGCGATTGGGCCAGGCCGCGCGCCGGAGCATCCTCGAGCGCTTCAACTGGCGGAAGAACGCGCTGGAAGTCGTTCAGGTGTACGAGGATGTGATTGCGCGGCAGAAGGAGTTGAGCCACGCCGGATAACATCGTCAGCGTCGACTTTCGCCGCCATCTCCCCATCCGCGAGGGAGACCGGGTGCTGGATGTCGGCTGCGGCAACGGCCGCCATACCGCTGAGGTCTGCCGCTGGGACTGCCGCGCCGTCGGCGTCGATGTGAGCGTGCAGGAGCTCAAGATAGCGAAGTACTTCCTCGACCACATGCGCTCGCGCCGTGAGATAGTGGGCCACGGCGACTTCATGGCCGCCGACGCCGAGCACCTGCCCTTCAAGGACGGCGTCTTCGACCGCATAGTCTGCACCGAGGTGCTGGAGCACATACCGGACGATAGGGCCGGCATCAGGGAGCTCGTCCGCGTTCTCAAGCCGGGCGGCCTCATGGCGGTGAGCGTGCCCAACTACCTGCCGGAGGTGCTGTTCTGGACTATCTCCTGGGGCTACTGGCACTCGCCGGGGGGCCACATCCGCATCTACAAGCCGGGCGAGATGGCGCAGATGCTCAGCGAAGGCGGCCTGGAGCTGTACGCCCAGCGATTGCGTCATGCTATCCAGACGGTCTACTGGTTCCTCCGCTGCAGCTTCGGCATCAACAATGAGAGCTTCTTCATCAGCAGGTACTTCCAGAAGTTCGTCCAGTGGCACTACCGGCGGCGTGTCAGGTTGCTCGAGTACCTGGAAGCCTTCACCAATTTCGCGTTCGGCAAGGACCTGATCCTCTATGGCAAGAAACCGCCCTGTTCGAGTGCCTAGGCCCCGCGTCATAGGGAGACACGGGCCGCAACCCCCCACCTATCGATACCGCACCACCGACCGGAACGGAGAGACTCCCTACTCCCGGCTCCAGACCGTTGATCTCGACCTGCTCGGGCTTGAGCGGGGGGAGCGCATCCTCGACGTCGGCTGCGGCAGCGGCCGCCATGTCCTGGCGGCCAGCCGTCGCGACTGCCATGCCGTAGGTGTCGAGCTTGGTGCAGAGGACTTTCGCACAGTCAAGGTCTACCTCTACCTCCTTGCCGGCGAGGGCGGCTTGCGGGCGCGGGTCAACCTCCTGGTGGCGTCAGGCGAGCGGCTGCCCTTCGCCGACGGCTCCTTCGACCGCGTTGTCTGCACGGAGGTCTTGGAGCACGTCCCCAACGACCGGCTGCTGGTGGACGAGTTCGTGCGCGTGCTCCGGCCCGGCGGCACGATCGCCGTCAGCGTCCCCGATACCTACGCCGAGGCCATCACCTGGTGGCTGCTGGCGCTCCAGCGCTTTCGCCTGGAAGAGCACCTGCGCATCTACCGCCGCCGCCAGGTCG
>Ga0315293_10002173_pt1 | contig 18949 bp, 14 predicted proteins | sample YL17G13_20_MG_FD_203071 | JGI IMG/M metagenome (GOLD analysis project Ga0315293, IMG submission 203071) | Sediment microbial communities from Yellowstone Lake, YNP, Wyoming, USA - YL17G13_20 | ecosystem: Environmental > Aquatic > Freshwater > Lake > Sediment | place: USA: Wyoming | collected... | reverse complement strand
CCGCGGTATTTGATTTTCTCAGGCCTTTTCACCATCCCATACAAATTTGGGAACGATAAACAGCCCTCCTCATCCAAAACCTGTTTTTTCGATACCCAAGTAATTTTCGGATTAACAATTGCCGTTCTAGGCACCGTCGACTTGCCCTCCTTATATTCGGCGATAATAATTCTTTGTAACACACCCAGCTGGGGGGCAGACAACCCGATGCCATTACCCGCATGCATTGAGTCAAACATATCCGCAACCAACTGCTTGGTTTCTTTCGTTACTTTCGTCACGGGACGGCTGATGTCTTTTAGCTCTTTCAGCTCCCGCGGAATCTCAGCTAGTAATATTTTCCGTTTCATTACATTTATTGTACCCTAACAAAAAACTAGCTTCCAGACAAGAGAATTGCTTGACTTCGAGTGGCTTTTCTGCTATCCTGAGGGCGTTAGGTGGACCTGTAATTTTCAGGCGTTCGCCTAGGCGAACGACACCCACCAGCAACTTTACAAGGAGGATGATGACGATGTCTACGACATTGATCACGTCCCGTGACCCCAAAGGCCAGCAGACCTTCCGACTTCTGGAAGCTGCCTACGACAAGACTGGCTTGACTGATGCTCAGGCTCAGCATCTTAACGAGAGGGGCGGAGAGTTGGTGACGGGCTTTAAGCAGCTCATCACGGACCTGGCTTTTTCCGACTTGTTCAAGGACGAGGAGACCAGTTCCAGCTACATCTACCCGGATGGCTACGAAATCCTGCCGATCGAAGAGCAGGTCGCCAAGCTCAAGGAACTCTTCCCCGAGCTGAACGGCGCCAACCTCGAGATCGCCAAGGGCGAGCTGCCGGAGGGCGCTGAGGGTTGGTTCGCTATCCCGCGCCCGGACAAACTGGCCAAGACCTACAACGCAGCTCTCGACCTAGTGCTGGCCAAACTCGGCAAGTCGCGGAAGTTTTACAACTACCGCAACGGCGAGACCAGCGGCAAGTATCTGCGCCAGAACCAGCGGACAATTGCAATGTGGAACCAGCTGGCCGACCAGCAGGCGGGCTACGACATCCTGATCGTTCCGTGCCAGTTCGGTCTCAAGCACCGTGGTCGTTCCGTCTGTCGGGCCCGCGAGTGCTTTGCGGCCAACGAGTTCGGCCTGGGCGCCTTCGCTACAGGCTGTATGCTGCTAACCCATCCTAAGCGCCTTCAGCGCTGGGAGCAGCTGCACTGGGACTGCGGTGGAGATGACTACGACTGGAGCGCCGATGGCCAGTGGACGTACTGCCCGTACTTCGACTTCCGCGGCGACGAGGTCGAGTTCTATGCCGGCAGGGTTGACGATGTCTATCAGTACTTCGGTTCCGCCTCGGCGTTCCTCGGGAGTGCCGAGACCCTTGAGGCCTAGACCTCTTGCCCCTTTTGACCCCTTGATTTGAACCTAGGGCGTTCTGCTGTCCAGCAGAACGCCCTTTCCTTTTGCCCAAATATGTATAAAATGCTCTGTGAGAGTAGGTTTTTGTATTGAAGTCCACGGATTTCAGTCACCGAAATCGTGTCTCATGTTCTTGCGCTCGAGTCGTGGTCGATCACGGTCACCACGAGTATGCCAATGAACACACCAAGAAGACACTCCTTGCTCTTGGTCCGCAGTGAGTAAACTCTCCAAATAAAATACAGCGGAGTTATAGATTTAACCCGCGGTGGTCTAGATAATCAAGAGCAATACTGGAACGCCGATGGCCAGTGGACGAACTGCCCGTACTTCAACTTCAACGACGACAAGGTCAAGTTCAATGCCAACAGGGTTGACAATGTCAATCAGAACTTCGGTTCCGCCTCGGCGTTCCTCGGGAGTGTTACTTATCCAAGCTTCTGGTCCAGCCCCCGAGCATTTTGCCAACTTCACAAAGGTACTCTTGAAGCGCTAAGTATTGTTTTTCACTAATGGCTTTCACTTCAAAGCACATTCTGATTAACAACTTAATCAGGCCTAGTTTATGACTGGCTTGAGTCAGCAGTTGCAGTTTGTCTTTGCCGGCCGGAAGCTTGCCCGCCCCCATCAACATTTCCAATAGCGTCAATGTGTGATCGGAAATGTTGCGCCCCAAGGTGTGTTTGTCCGTCTTGGGAAACTTTATCACTAACCCATGAAAAATCTTGTAGAAATCGAACAATTTCTGAACAATGCCGATTTCAGATTCGTGCGGGGGGGGCACGTTAAAAGGACTCTTTTCCATGATGGTGTTTTCGAAGAAATAATTTCATTAGAGAACCTACTGGTCGCCTGGTACGAGTTTCGGAACGGCAAACGGAGCAAGGTAGATATCCAAGCGTTTGAGTACCATCTCGAGGATAACATATTCCAACTGCATGAAGATTTAAGCGGCCAGCGGTACTCGCATGGTCAGTATCATCAGTTCCAGATTACCGACCCCAAACCCCGGGTGATAAGCAAGGCCGCGGTGCGGGATCGCTTATTGCACAAGGCGATTTATCGAGTGCTGTATCCCAAGTGGGATACGACTTTTATCTTCGACAGTTATTCCTGCCGCAATACCAAAGGCACTCACAAAGCGTTCCGGCGTCTGACGCAAATGGGTCGCAAGATATCTAAAAATTATACCCAATCTTGTTTCGCCCTAAAATGTGATATTAAAAAGTTTTTCGATAGCATTGACCACCAGATTCTGATTGGCCTGTTGGGAGGCCGCATAGCAGATGAAAAACTACTGCAACTGCTCCGGGGTATTATTGGGAGTTTTGAACATTCTCCGGGCAAGGGGATGCCGCTGGGCAACTTAACTTCCCAGCTTTTCGCCAATGTCTACATGGATCCCCTGGACAAGTTCGTAAAACACCAGCTCAAAGCCAAACATTATTTGCGCTATGCCGATGACTTCATTTTCTTGGCTGATAACCCAGACGAGCTGATGGGTTACTTGGTCGAGGTGAACCACTTTCTCAAAACCAAGCTCGGGCTTAGTCTTCACCCAGACAAAATACACCTGAGAAAACTCAACTGGGGGATAGACTATGTGGGATATGTGGCGTTATCCCGTTACGCTATTCCCCGAAAGAAAACCGTTAAAAGGATATTCAAAAACCTCCAAAGATCTATCGATAGAGGAGACGATAATCTCGAGAATAGGTACCAGTCGTATTTGGGATATCTTTGCCATGCCAATGCGCATACAATACAGTCCAAACTTAAAATAATGATGGGTTATGCTGGTAATCCCTTGTTTTCTCCGCCATTGGAGCTTGAGCGTCCTGAAGCCAAACAATCGCCCAAATAGGCGTGCCCATGTTTGAGGTCGCCACGGCGACCGAGTTTGGTGATAAGCAGATGGACGAATTGTTTGTGCTGAATAGCGAAAGCGACTGGCGAACGGCTTTAGTTACTTTCGCCAAGACGAAAGTAACCGCGGTTCAAGGGTCGCGTAGACCTTTGGAAAAGAAAAATAAAAAAGAAAATGGATTCCTGCCTCCGCAGGAATGACAAAAAAACTATATAGATGCTTCGCTACGCTCGAGCATGACAAAAAGAAAAAAGAAAACGGGGTTAAGGGACCACCCTTTATCCATTCTTAATCTTCCACCAAAAGAGCTTCTCTGGCCGATCCACTTGGGCCTGCTCCACCTCCGCCAAAATCCGGCGGACTTTTTGGACTCCCAGTCGCTTAAAAAATCCTAAATAAAAACTAAACGAGCCAACGCCCTTGGTAGCCGTCTCACCGAACTTCTGCCGGACCTCCTCCACCAGCAAATGCAAATCGGAATGCAGGTGGGGATTCCGCTTATACTTCATCCCTTCGAGGGTCTTTTTCAGCTCTTCCATGGTAGTTTCATTGTACCAGCCAGACAGTTCTATAGGTGTAGATTAGCCATGGGTTGACTTTTTCGCCCCAAAATGGCGCAACCCCCTTGCATAGATTCTGGACATATTGTAGAATACCCATTAGCTGAATGTCAGCTTATATCACTCACTAATTTCGCGTTTGAGTTACACCTACATATATATAGTTGCTTCCGGTTTTTCCAACTTGGCCGATTTGAATTTACTAACTTTCACGCCTGCATAAAGCGGACCTAATCAGGTTCCGGCAAGAGCAGGGTGAACCCCTGCTATTTTTTTGACCATTTGGGGTCAATCCTCCGAAGTCCGTCAGCTGACGGACGCAGGACGGAGTGCAACCATTTCAGTATTCTCCAGTAACGCATTTGAAGATTTCGTTCATTGAAAACTTGGGCATCAATGAAAAAGAAAGCAATGGTTTTCTTAAATCGCCGATTTAAGTTATAAGGCACTAGCCTTATTAAGAAAACAAAAGCGATCAAGCTACATAAGAGCACTCGGTGGATGCCTTGGAAGAAGTAACCGAAGAAGGACGTAGTAGGCTGCGAAAAGTCTCGGGGAGGGGCCAAACACCCGCTGATCCGGGAATGTCCGAATGGAGAAATCCTGCGCATTACGCGTAACCCATTGTTGAATACATAGACAATGAGGAGGGAACCGTGTGAACTGAAACATCTTAGTAACACGAGGAAAATAGAACAATCGTTTATTCCCTTAGTAGCGGCGAGCGAAAAGGGAAGAGCCTAAACTTTCCTACACTTATAGCCTACTGGCGTTGTGTAGGAGAGGGTTGCAAGGGGAATATTTTTGCTGGACAGTAGACCAGCTCAGGAGTCAAAAATGGTTTGCTTAGTTGAAGGTCCCTGGAAAGGGTAACCATAGAGGGTGAAAGTCCCGTAAACGAAAAGCAATCCACTCTGATTTATTCTTTCTTAAGTACGGTGGGACCCGTGAAATCCTGCCGGAAACTGTCAGGACCATCTGATAAGGCTAAATATTACTTCTTACCGATAGTGAACTAGTACCGTGAGGGAAAGGTGAAAAGTCCCCCTGTGAGGGGAGTGAAATAGTACCTGAAACCGTGTGTTCGTTTAAGAGTCGGAGCTGGCCGCAAGGCTGGCGACGGCGTGCCTTTTGTAGAATGAGCCAACGAGTTAATCTCTGCCGCAAGGCTAAGTTTCTAAGGGAACGGAGCCGAAGCGAAAGCAAGTGCGAATAGCGCGATTGAAGTGGCAGGGATTAGACCCGAAACTGAGTGAGCTAACCATGGTCAGGCTGAAGCTGCCGTAAAAAGCAGTGGAGGGCCGCACCCACCTACGTTGAAAAGTGGGGGGATGAACTGTGGTTAGAGGTGAAATGCCAATCGAACTCAGAGATAGCTGGTTCTCCCCGAAATATATTTAGGTATAGCCTCAGAGCGTTCCCGGCAGTGGTAGAGCTACTGAATGGATTTGGGCCGCAAGGTACCAAATCCAATTAAACTCCGAATACTGACCGGTTAAAGCCTGGGAGTCAGAAAACGGCGGCTAAGCGTCGTAAATCAAAAGGGAAACAGCCCAGATCGTCATCTAAGGTCCCTAATTCCAACTAAGTGTGAAAGGAAGTGGAGACACATAAACAACCAGGAGGTTGGCTTAGAAGCAGCCACCCTTTAAAGATAGCGTAACAGCTCACTGGTCGACGTGTGTCTGCGCCGAAAATGTAACGGGGCTAAGTTGGATACCGAAGATACGAATTGTCCCCGATTTATCGGGGGCAGTGGTAGGGGAGCGTTCTATGCTGCAGTGAAGTTCAACTGTGAGGTTGGGTGGAGCGCATAGAAGTGAGAATGTTGGCACGAGTAGCGAGATCGAAGTGAAAACCTTCGACGCCGATTTATCCGAGGTTTCCTGGGCAACGGTTTTCGTCTCAGGGTTAGTCGGGCCTAAGTCGAGGCCGAAAGGCGTAGACGATGGACAACAGGTTAATATTCCTGTACTGCGTTGAAGTCGACCAAAACAAGCGAATTGGTGAGCCGGATGATCGTTCTGCCGCAAGGCAGGATGGATGCTGGTTTCGCTGGCTCGCACGTTTAGCAATGGAGTGACGCGGACTGGTAGGTTGAGCCCGGACAGGTTTCCGGGTCTAAGCAGTTAAGATGATCTCTTTGGCAAATCCGGGAGGTCCTTGCCGCAAGGCATAAAATCCGAGCTGTGGGAAAGTTGAGTCCTTCGGGATGAGACGATTCAGCTGATCCAGGCTGACTAGAAAAACTTCTAGCGAGACTTCAAGGCATCCGTACCGAAACCGACACAGGTGGATAGGGCGAGTAGCCTCAGGCGTACGAGAGAACCCTCGTTAAGGAACTCGGCAAAAAATCATCCGTAACTTTGGAATAAGGATTGCCCGGCCAGCAATGGCTGGGCCGCAGCTAAAGACTTCAGGCGACTGTTTAACAAAAACTCAGGTCTCTGCTAACTCGAAAGAGGATGTATAGGGACTGATGCTTGCCCAGTGCCAGTAGGTCAAGAGGACAGGTTATCCCGCCAATTTAGGGCTGGTATTTAGAGTGTAAAACTCGGATACGAACTTTAAATTGGCGGGAAAAGCTTTGAATCTAAGCCCTGGTGAACGGCGGCCGTAACTATAACGGTCCTAAGGTAGCGAAATTCCTTGTCGGGTAAGTTCCGACCCGCACGAATAGCATAACGGTCTGAAGACTGTCTCAACGAGGGACTCGGCGAAACTACATTGCCGGTGAAGATGCCGGATTTCCGCAGCAAGACAAAAAGACCCCGTGGAGCTTTACTACAACCTGGCGTTGGGTTAGGAATTTGTTTGTGTAGGATAGGTGGGAGACTATGACCCGGTGGCGCTAGCCATCGGCGAGTCAACGGTGAAATACCACCCTAACACATTTTTAATTCTAACTTCTAGCCATTATCTGGCAGGAGAACAGCGTTTGGTGGGTAGTTTAACTGGGGCGGTTGCCTCCCAAAAAGTAACGGAGGCGTTCAAAGGTTCCCTAATCCCGGATGGAAATCGGGATGATAGCGCAATAGTATATGGGAGCTTAACTGCGAGACCTACAAGTCAAGCAGATGCGAAAGCAGGATATAGTGATCCGACGGTTGCACATGGGTGCGCCGAAGCTCAACGGATAAAAGTTACCCCGGGGATAACAGGCTGATCAGACCCAAGAGTCCATATCGACGGTCTGGTTTGGCACCTCGATGTCGGCCCGTCACATCCTGGAGCTGGAGCAGGTTCCAAGGGTTCGGCTGTTCGCCGATTAAAGTGGCACGCGAGCTGGGTTCAGAACGTCGTGAGACAGTTCGGTCTCTATCTGCTGTGGATGGAGGAAATTTGCGGGGAGTCGCTTCTAGTACGAGAGGACCGAAGTGAACGTACCGCTGGTGTATCGGCTGTTCTACCAAGAGCATTGTCGAGTAGCTACGTACGGAAATGATAAGCGCTGAAAGCATCTAAGCGCGAAGCATACCTCAAAACCAATTTCCATGTCCGTAAGGACGATAGGCCCCAAGTAGACCACTTGGTTGATAGGCAACAGGTGTAAGCGCAGTAATGCGTTCAGCCGAGTTGTACTAATAGGCCAACCGCTTTTTCGCTTTTGTAGTTTAGTGCTTTATCTTAGATCGGTGATTTAAGGAAACCATTGGAAAATTTGGCTGATTTTGCTTATGATAAATAGGCGAGATTGGTTTAATTCATTGATGTTATGAATCAATTCAAGATGCTTCGTACGCTGATTTATGTGTTAGTGGGCTTGGGCTGGCTGACTTTCCTGTGTGGAATTGTGCTGGCCGGAGCTTCATTTATTAACAATACTTGGACAGCGCAACTGCATCTGCCGATGATGTTTAATTCTCCGATCACAACCGGCTTTGCCGTGTTGTTATCCGCGAGTGTACTAACCATCGTCTTTCTGGCTTCTGCCGAATGTTTAGTTTTACTTCTGTCGATGCATGACAATGTTCAGAAAGTCCGCGAATTCTTCCATAAAAAATGACATTTCAAATGTCATCCTGAGCGAAGTCGAAGGATCTGTTTCCGATTTAACACAACTGTTCTCGTGATGATAGCGGAGGGGTCACACCTCTTCCCATCCCGAACAGAGAAGTTAAGCTCTCCAGCGCCGATGATAGTTGGACCGCAAGGTCCTGCCAAAGTAGGTCGTCGCGAGAATAGTTTTGTTAAGTTGTCCCAATGTCATCCTCGGGCTTGACCCGGGGATCTAGAAAAGAACAAAAACATTTTTCTGTTTCTGTCTGGATCCCCAATCGAGTTGGGGATGACGAATAAAAATCGTCATGTCTAAAAATCTTCACAAGCGTTTACGCGAACTCCAACGGATTGCCGCACTCCATCAAACCCAAACTGCCACTGCCATCGGCGGGGTCCCGCAAAATGCGGTGATTGCCTCCGATAATAGTGCGGCGGTTTCTAGTACAAACACTGCCGCAGCGATGGCTATCGGCACACCCGCTCACTATCGGGTAATTCGGCGCGATTTAGTGTTTGTAATGATTTTGATGTTTGTGATGATTGGTTTACTGTTTGGTTTGGATTGGTTAGTCGGTCATACGGGGTTGGCTCAATGGATTGTACGCCTGGGCGGTTCTATTCGATAATCTTATATCGGATCGCTTCGGCTAAGTGTTGGGGTTCGATATTCAGAGATGATGATAGGTCCGCGATGGTGCAGGCCAATTTTAATATCCGCATATAGCTGCGAGGAGATAGGTGATAGGTCTGGACGGCTCGTTTCAGCAGAGTTTCACCATCGGGGGTTAGGATGCAATAAGTTCTGACTTCGTTCACATTCATATCGCTGTTGACAGTCGTACCGCTTTCGGCAAAACGTTGGGACTGGATTTGGCGGGCTTGGATGACTCGTTCGCGCACACTGACGGAATCTTCCGCCCAAGTTGCGTTGCGGAGTTTGTCGTATTCCACTCGCGGCACATCAATATGAATATCAATTCTATCCAGTAATGGACCAGAAATCTTTTTGTTGTAACTAGCAATTTGTCCGGCACTACAGGTACAAGGTTTTTGGGGATCGCCGTAATATCCGCAAGGACAGGGATTTTTGGCAGCGACTAACATAAACCTCGCCGGAAACGTCACTTTACCAGCCGCACGAGCAACATTCACCAAACCGTCTTCCAAAGGCTGACGCAATACTTCTAATACTTGTCTCGGGAATTCTGGCAATTCGTCTAAGAATAAAACTCCACGATGGGCGAGAGAAATCTCACCCGGTTGCGGCCAATTGCCGCCGCCGACTAGTGCCACATACGATGCGGTATGATGCGGACTTCTGAAAGGCCGGCGAGTTTGGACCGCATTTTCACCCAACAATCCTGCCACACTGTAAATCCGCGTAACCTCTAAAATCTCCCGCATTGTCATCGGCGGTAAAATACTGGGCAACGCTTGGGCTAACATTGTTTTTCCACTGCCCGGCGGGCCACTCATCAGCATATTGTGTCCGCCAGCTGCCGCAATTTCCAATGCTCGTTTCGCCTGTTCTTGTCCGGCAATAAATTTTAGGTCATGTGTATCTTCGGACTCGTCGAGTTGGATTTTGGTCGGGGGAGCGGGAACAATCATTTTTTCTCCCCGCAAATGGTAAACTAGCTCCTGCAAACTTTTGACCGGAAAAACTGTAATGTTGGGAATCAATGCCGCTTCCGGTGCATTTTTTACCGGTACAAAAAACTGTTGATAACCCAAATGTCGTGCCTGTGCCGCCATCGCAATAATTCCACTCGCCGAACGCACCTCTCCATCCAATGCTAATTCGCCCACAAACATCGACGGGATTTCTAGTGGTCGCAACTGTTCAGAGGCGACCAATAAACCAATGGCAATCGGCAAGTCATAAGCTGGGCCAATCTTTTTTACATCAGCTGGAGCGAGATTTACGGTAATCCGTCTATCCGGCATCCGTAGGTTGGAATTTTTAATTGCCGAACGCACTCGTTCTTTGGCTTCTTCAACGGCTTTGTCTGGCAGACCGACAATTTTAAACATCGGCAGACCATTACTAATGTCTGCCTCAACTTCTACCGGCAATGCATCCAACCCTACTACTGCCGCACTCTGAATTTTGGCGAGAGAAGCTATCCCCATGAGTTTATTTTACTCAGAAACTTTGTACATGCTATACTCGAACTGTCCGAAAGGATAATTTGCACCAGTGAGAGGCTGCCTATGCGTTACGGTGATGTAACGACTTCGGCGACCTGCGGTGGATATATCGGCGGCTAGGGCAACATCGTCCCAACCGACTTCCACCGGAGATCTACTTGCCGGCCGGGACTTTAAGTCCCGGCATCTTTTTAACTAGTAGGATTTAATCGCGAATACAATTGTTCCACCATTTTTTCATCAGTCAGCAGTTCTGGTTGCCAACCGGCTTTCACTGGAATAATTTCATATTCAACTTTATGTGGTTCGGTCAGTTTCAACTTTGCCAAGAAGCTATTTTCGGTCCAGAAAGAAAATGGCTGCCAGAAAGCAAAATTACCGAATGAATAAAAGATAGGTTTTTCATTGTAGATCTCGATTTTTTGTGGAACATGCGGGTGATGGGCGATAATCGCATCCGCACCGGCGTCAATCAGATCGTGAGTTATTTTCACCATCGCCTCGCTGGGTTTTTCGGCATATTCCGTTCCGCTATGAATTGAAACAAACACCCAATCTACGCTATCTTTCACTGCCTGAATTTCTTCAATTAATTTTGCGCCATCTTGGAATGCTATATATTTACTTGCGCCGGAGTTTTCATACCCATTGAGTAAATTTGTCATCGCCAGCCACGCGATTTTTTTGCCCTTCATTTCCGTAATCACCGGTTCAAAAACTTTTTCAGTATCCATATTCGCGCCGACATATTTCACATTCATTGCATCCAGCGCTGCCAGAGTGGATTCCAATCCATTTTTACCGTAGTCCCACATATGATTATTGGCCACCGATACAATATTAATTCCGGTATTGGCTAAACTTTGTGCTCCCTCCGGCGGACCGGCAAAGCGATATTCAGATGTAGGGGATTGGGTTTCACCGCCCAAGTCGATCAACTGACTTTCCAAGTTTACAAAAGTAATATTCGCCGACTTCAAAGTATCGGCGATCTTTGCAAATGGGTAATCAATCTCGCCAGCCAAAATCTTCTGGCCAGTTTGCCTGCCCATACTCACATCTCCGCCGGTAATTACGGTGATGGTTTTAGAATCGGTTACAGCCGACTGACCGCCGGTTTTTATTGCTGGTCGGATCGCATACCAAACCCCAGTGCCGATTAAAGCAATCGCCAGCAGTATAAACAGACTCCAATTGACTCCTTTGGTTTGAAACACAATTAAATTTTAGTCAGAATCGGAATTCCCAATAAATCTAATACTGTTCCTAGCGTATCGCGATAAGTCGATACTAAATTGGTACGAAAGTTTTTCACTGCCTCATTTTCTGCCTGCATTACTGAGCTAGTTTCATAAAATTTAGCAAAAGTTGATGCCAAGTTATATGCATAATCGCACAGCAGGGAAGGATCATGTTCTTCCATCGCCAATTGTACGTTAAAAGCGACCTCGCTCAATTGCTTAACCAGTGCCTTCTCATACTCATTTAAATCTACAATTACAGAGCTGTTTTTTGCCTCGCCAGATTTTTCCAAGATATTATTTGCTCTGGCATAAGCATATTGGAGATATACGCCGGTGTTCCCGTCGGTACGCAGTGCCTCAGCAAAATCAAAGGTAATTTCCCGTTCCGAACGAGATTTCAGCATATAGTAGCGGATTGAACCACTGGCGATTTTTTCAGCTACCTCTTGAGTGCTTTGATGTTCTTTAATTTGTTGAGCGACAGTCATGTTGATCAAATCATCTACCATCACGCCAATTCCAGCTCTGCCCGACATTGATTGAGCTTTGTCATCGCTCTCAACACCTAATTTCTTTAGGGCTTTGTCAGACAACTTTACTACGCCATAACTAACATGTAGGTAATTTTCCGCCTCCTTTTTGTATCCCAATTTTTCCATCACATATTTAATCACGGCCTGCGGGTAACTTTGCCGTTCATCAATCACATTAAAATGCCGGTCAATCGGCAACAATCTTTTCTCGTAACCTTTCATTTCTGAAAGCTTACCGAACTTCCACAGCGCATACGCCAGATCTTTGGCAGTATAGGTAAGTAGACCGTTGCTTTTGACCAAAATCTTATCCTCCCGCTCTGACTCACCAAACTCTACCAGCCATGCGCCGGCATTATTACCCGAATCTGGTTTTACGATTAATTTCTTGGATTTTAATTCTTCAAATAACTTGTTCCACAAGTGATTGTTCAAGATGTCGTGTTCATAAACTAGCAAATCGTAATCAATCCCAAATCGAGCAAAAGTTTGTCTTTGGGCAGCGACAATTTTCTCCACGATTTGTTTGGCAATTTCGTTTTCGCCCCGTTCCATTTCCTGCAAAACTTCTTCCCGCCGTTTCAGCAGTTCAGGTTGGGCTTCATATTTTTTATTAATATCCGCATAAATCTTCCACAGCCATTTATCAATTTCATATCCCTCCGGTGCATCGCCGAATGTTTCAAACGCCACCACACTATCAGCTACCTGTGCACCCAAATCATCAATGTAGTTTTGCACCTCGACGGTGTGACCAACTCCCCGTAGAATCCGAGCCAGCGCATCACCCAGGCAGGCATTCCGCAGATGCCCGATGTGAGCTGCCTTATTCGGGTTGACCGAGGTATGCTCCACGCTAATCTTTAATGGTTTGTCGACTAGCAAATTCGGTTTCGTCATTACCGCTGTGGCAAGTTTCTGATAGTTCAATTTGAAATTCACATAGCCAGGGGCGGTGACAGTGATTTCATTAATAAAGTCTATTTTCCCCAAAGCGCTCTTGATTTTTTCCGCAATTTCCAACGGTTTCTCGCCAGCCACTTTTGCCAACTGTAAAGCCACAGCGCAGGCATAATCACCAAACTCTTTGTTGGGCGGCGTAGCAATGTCGATTTTTACATCAACATCCGGCCATAATTTTTTTACGGCCTTAACTACTAATTGCTCAATATCGTAAGCCAATTTCATCGCAACTCTTCGACTAACTTGTCTAATTTAACCAATTTGCTTTCAGTTGAGTTGCGCAATTTAATTTCAGCCGAACTTTCTGCTAATGTTTTGCTACTAATGGTGACACGACGGGGGATACCAATCAGATCAGCATCCGAAAACTTCTCACCCGCGCTGACCTCTTCGCGGTCATCGTAGAACACCTCCACGCCGGCGGCCGTTAGCTCGTCATACACTTTGGTGGTAGTTGCCATCACAATCGGATCATTTCCCAAACCGATCAAATATATCTTGTAAGGCGCCACCGATTCCGGCCAGATGATGCCCTTATCATCATGACTAGCTTCGATAATGGCCGCTACCAATCTATCCAACCCGATACCATAACTTCCCATAATCACCGGTTTGGATTCGTTATTTTCATCAGCGTACATTAACTTTTGGGGGATTGAATATTTAGTCCCGAGTTTGAAAATATTACCGACTTCAATACCCCGCATAAACTCAACTTTTTTGCCGGCGCCAAAAAATGCCTCGATTTTCCGGCGAGCATCTAACGATTTTAAATCATCTTCTCTGCTGATGCCAAGCTTCTCGGCATTCACTGCGCGCTTTCCGTCAGACACGATTTTATCCTCGCCACTCTCGGCGATCATCATAAATTCATGCGCACCACTACCGCCCATCGCTCCAGTATCGGATTCGATCACTACTGTTTTTACACCCATCCGGTCAAAAATTTTAGTGTAGGCATCAACAAACTTTTCATAAACTGCATTTAACCCTTTTTCATCGCGGTCAAATGAATACGCATCCTGCATTGTAAATTCCCGTAGCCGAAGCAGCCCACCGCGTACTCTCGCTTCATCGCGGACTTTGGTTTGAATTTGTCCAACCAGTTTCGGTAGGTCTTTATATGAATTAATGATTTTCTTAGCAGCGTCGGTCACCACTTCTTCGTGAGTCATTGCCAACACAAAATCCTCCTCCGATCGGTTCTTGATTTTCCACAGTTCCGGCCCGACCTCAAAAAATCGCTTAGTTTCTTTCCAAATCCGCCCCGGCTGGACGACAGGCATTACCATATCTTCCACCCCAATTTTATTCAACTCTTCTTGGATAATTCGATAAATCTTCTGAAAGACCCGAAATCCCATCGGCAAATAGGTGTAAAATCCAGCCGCCAAAGTCGTCACAAACCCGCCCCGAAGCAGATACTGGTGGCTAACCACTTCTGCCTCTTTGGGGGTCTCTCGAATGGTTTTGATAAAAGATTGAGTGTATCTCATCCTGCTAGAAATTTGTGCTTGCTATAGTGTTATTCATATCTTGAGCTGAATTTAGACTGCCCGTTGGACTTGATTTCTGACGGGACAGGTACATAGGTATTCTATCTGATTCAGGGGGTTTATAAAAACCCCCCGTCCTGAGGACGGGGGGAGTCGCGCGGTGCCTCACCATTGCGAGCGTCTGATGGGACTAAGTGAAGAGAGATTGCCCATTCGGTCTCGCCGTCGGCCACAATCACAGTGCGGCGGCTTCCAGCTTGCCAACGCTTTGTAGTGGGCGAACAACTGTCGGAAATCTCGGTCCGTCATATTGTAGTCACCCGCTTCCAGCAGTACGGCAAACTCCATGATCAAAGCAGTTTGTGACATTCGGCCGACTGTTGCCCGGTCAAAGAAATCTTCGAACAGAGCGCAGGCCTGATCAAATGTCAGCATCTGCAATGGTTTTGGTTCCGGCATCGGAACGATGATCGGAAGAGCCGGCTTGGGCACTACAGTCCTTACTACCGGCGTCGGTTTGGACATTGAGATTTCCTCTTGGGGTCTGATCCCCTTGAGGATAAACTCAAGCACTTCCTTTAACCGGCCAGGCGTCAGGATGTACTGCGGAACCTCCAAGTGTTGCTTCACGGCCAACTTTCTGATGATGTCGCCTACTTGGTGTGACCGCTGCCAGGTTGACAGTACCATCCGAAGATTTTTCGGCAGTGCCGTCATCCGCTCCACTGCCCGAGGTTCGCAGTAGATTACATTCGCATCCTCCCTTACTCTGATACCTCCACCTGTTACCATAATCACCGAATCCGGCATTAGGGGCAGATGGCTGACAATGCTTCTAAGAGCGCTTTCTAGACCGCCATGGCTCATATCCTCCTCTCCTTTAGTCTAAAAAGTAACACTGCCAATCTACCATTGACACATGAAAAAAACAAGCTCTAGAAGCTGTTTTAATCCATTAAAACTTTTTCTGGTCGGGGCGATCCCGCCCCAGTTGTAATGAGTTTGGGTGCGTGGTGCACTTGGGTCGGGGAGACAGGATTTGAACCTGCGGCCCCCGCGTCCCAAACGCGGTGCGCTACCGGACTGCGCCACTCCCCGGCCGAAATGCACCACGCTACTTATTAACTGGGGCGGGACGACCTGTCCGATAAATCGGACCGCCCTACCAGCTGCGCCACACCCCGAAACCCTGCTTAGTATATCTCAAGTTAGCGCCAGGAGCTAGGAATTCAGCCATAAACCCACCTGTTTTTCTGCCTCTCTGAAACTGGCTACCCAATGAATAGATGGATCTTTTCTAAACCAAGTCATCTGGCGTTTGGCGTATGCAATGTCCGCCTTCACCATTTCCGCCAGCATCTCAGCTCTGGATAGCTTACCGCTCAAAAACGCAATAGCTGGCCGGTAGTAGGTGGACAGAGGATTGGCTCTGTTAGCGGAGGATTTAGCAATTAGTTTTGCCTCGGTTAATAATTGACCGATATTAATATTTCGGATCCTTTGTTCAATTCTTTTCTTGATTTCGTCCCTATTTCTTTTTATGCCAATTTTTAATACCTCAAACCGCGGATTATGCTTTGGTTTTGTTTTAACTCCGCTTGCCAATATCTCTAATGCGCGAATTATACGTCTTGGGTTGGCCAAATCTACGGTTGTGTCCGGATCCATCTTCAATAACCTTTTTCGTAGCGCCGACAGAGATAACTTGGCGAATCTAGAGCGGAGTTGGGGATTTGGTTCAACATCCGCAAATTCATACCCGTCGCACACCGCCGCTACATACAAGCCCGTGCCGCCAGTGACAATCGGCAGTAAAGGGGTATTGGAAATGCGATTATCTTTTTTGATTTTTTCGAGCAGCTTATACGCTAACTTCTGATATTCAGCCACGCTGAACTCTTCACCAACTTTCACCACATCCAGCAGGTAATGGGGGACTCCTTCCATTTCCTGCTTGGTAACTTTGGCGGTAATGGCATCCAACCCCCTGTAAACCTGGCGGGAATCCGCTGACAATATCACTCCGTTAAATCGCTTCGCTAATCTGACCGCCCAGCCCGATTTGCCCGACGCCGTCGGGCCAATAATGGCTACCAGTTTCAGGAGATGTGCAGACGGAGTAGTCATTTAATCAAAAAAGTGTGTGTTAGACTGATAAAAGTATGATCAAACCCTCAAAAAATCTCCAGCAATTCAGCAGATACGCCGCTGTCGGTGCGCTCAGCGCCACTATCGATCTCGGTTTACTGAATCTCCTGCTGTATTTTCATTGGCCGGTCCTCGAGGCCAACACGGTCGCCTTCGTTGTGGCTGTTATTAACAGCTTCTTTCTCAACAAATACTGGACATATAATGACACCACCAGCAAATGGCAATCGCAATTGCCATTCTATATTTTGATTTACGCTGTGGGACTCGGGCTGTCTAATGGTTCTATATATGCTCTGAACATCATCATGCATTGGAACGTTAATTTAGTTAAAATCCTGTCCATGGCGGCGATCATTGTCTGGAATTTTCTCGCACCCAAGTTCCTTGTTTTTAAGAAATAAAACGGGCAGCTACTTCATTTTCTTGCTCAACCGCGAAATCAACTGAACCGATTTGCGGTTATCAGTAGTAGAGGTCTGGCGCTTGCGCAATTTTAAATCCCGCCCCGCCGCGTGCCGGTCAACAGTTCCGGTCTTATCTTTTCTTGTTAGTCTCATATTCACTTGTCATTCTGACCCCGACTGGTCGGGGGAAGAATCTATAAATTAATTAGATCCTTCGACTCGCTCCGCTCGCTCGGGATGACGCGAAAAAGTATAGCGCGTCATCTTTTCGCGTTAATCTCATCTTTGACCAGTTTTATGAATTTCTCCATGGCCATCGCTCCTAAATCATTCTTGGTGCGGCTACGAACCGCGATCGTGCCCGCCTCTTTTTCTTTGTCGCCAACTACCAGCATATACGGCACTTTTTTCATTTCCGCTTCGCGGATTTTTTTGCCGATTGACTCATTACTATTATCCAATTCGACGCGAATGCCAGCTTCTCGTAATTCCTGATAAACTTTTTCAGCGTAGTCCAAATGTTTGTCGCTAATTGGCAGGATTTTTACCTGAACAGGGGAAAGCCACAACGGAAAACTACCGGCATAGTGCTCAAGCAAGAATCCGATCAATCGTTCATGGGTAGAGAGCGGCGCCCGATGAATACAAACCGGCACTTCCGCCTCGCCCCGTTCGTTAGTAAAGCTTAAATTAAATCTTCTTGGTTGAGCAAAATCTACTTGATTAGTTGCCAGAGCAAACTCTCGTCCAATCGCGCTCCAAACCAGTACATCAATCTTCGGACCATAGAAAGCCGCTTCGTCAGCCACCTCAACAAAAGGAATCTTTGCGTCAATCAAAACTTCTCTCACCATATCTTCCGTTTCTTTCCACAGACACGGTTCATCCACATATTTTTTGCCCAAATGCGCAGGATCGTGGGTAGAAAACCGCATTACATATTTTTCGATTCCCAAAGTTTTAAAAACATTCAAATACATTTCATTAACCGCCTGAAACTCAGCGGCAAACTGCTCTTTAGAACAGTAAATATGCGCGTCATTCATTGATAGCATCCGCGCTCTCATCAGTCCGAATAATTCTCCGGATTTTTCATAACGATAAACCGTCCCGTATTCGGCTAATCGCAATGGCAAGTCGCGGTAACTGCGGGGGGCAGCGGCAAAGATTTTGTGATGGTGAGGACAGTTCATTGACTTCAGATAATAGGTCTCACCCTCCAGTTTCATCGGCGGGAACATACTCTCCTCGTAATAAGGAATATGGCCGCTCTTGCGGTACATCGATTCCTTGGCAATGTGAGGAGTGCGTACCCGTCGGTAGCCGGCTCTCGCTTCCATCTCTTTGGCAAATTTCTCCAGTTCCTCAATAATCACTGCGCCATTGGGAAGCCACAGCGGCAGACCAGGACCGACATCATCATCAAAGATAAAGATTTCCAGCTCTTTGCCTAACTTGCGGTGGTCGCGCTTCTTGGCCTCTTCGAGAAACACCAGATATTCATCCAGCTCTTTTTGGGTCGCGAACGCCGCACCGTAAATGCGAGTTAACTGCTTGTTCTTTTCATCGCCCCGCCAATAGGCCCCCGCCAAATTCAAAATTTTAAATGCGCCGATCTCACCAGAGTTTTCTACATGCGGTCCGGCGCACAGATCCGAGAACATTGCCTTCCCACTATGCATTGATGAATAAAACGACACCGTCTTTTCACCTTTGGCTTTCAGATCCTCCAACAGCTCCGTCTTGTAGGGTTGTTTTTCCGCTTTAGTTTGTTTGATTGCCTCACTAATTGGCATCTCCGACCGGTCAAAAGTCCGGCCCTCTTCAATTATCTTCTTGGCCTCATTCTCGATCTTGGTTAAATTCTCCTCTGTCAAAGGAGCGACAAACTCAAAATCATAGTAAAACCCATCCTCAATTGCCGGCCCGATGGCGAGCTTTGTGTCTGGGAACATCCTCAACACCGCCTCGGCCAGGATATGACTAGCCGAATGCCGGACTCTGGCTATGTCGGCACCTTTATTAACTTTAGTATTTCTAATCCGTTTCACCATATGGTTTCTTCTTTACCACATCAGTTTAACAGATTGGCCAGTCGCCCTACCATCCCCAGACCAGTTGCCCTTCGTCAGCCCGCCCGCCAACCGGCAACTTAATCTAGTCT
>Ga0315293_10002172_pt1 | contig 18952 bp, 6 predicted proteins | sample YL17G13_20_MG_FD_203071 | JGI IMG/M metagenome (GOLD analysis project Ga0315293, IMG submission 203071) | Sediment microbial communities from Yellowstone Lake, YNP, Wyoming, USA - YL17G13_20 | ecosystem: Environmental > Aquatic > Freshwater > Lake > Sediment | place: USA: Wyoming | collected... | reverse complement strand
CGGCTTCGCTGGCCCGTCGCCCACGCCAACCGTGAGCGAGCGACCCTAAGGCACGACCGGGCATCTTCGGCGTCAGATGGCAAGCACAACAGCCGTGTCAGACGGGCTTAGCCCGACAAGCTCCTAGGTAGCAGCCCCGCCTTCCTCTTCTCCCGGAGCCGGTAGCTGTCTCCCTTGATGTTGAGGATGTGGGAGTGATGCAGGAGCCGGTCGAGGACCGCGGTGGCGATGACGGGGTCCCCCAGGACGTCCCCCCACTCGGTGAAGCCCTTGTTGGACGTGAGGATAATGCTGCTCTTCTCGTAGCGGGCGGCCACGAGCTGGAAGAACAGGCTGGCGCCGAGTTGGTCCATGGCGTAGACGCCCATCTCGTCGATGATGAGGACCTTGGGGGCCCGGTAGATCCTGAGCCGGCGGTCCAGCCGCTGCTCGTTGTAGGCCTTCCGCAGGTCCTCGATGAGCTCATGGGCGGTGACGAAGTAGACTCCGTAACCGTTCTGGATGGCCTGCAGGCCCAGACCCACCGCCAGGTGGGTCTTGCCGACCCCGGGCGGCCCCAGGAGGATCACGTTGGCCGCCTCAGCGGCGAAGGCCAGGTTGCCGAGGCTCCTGACCTGGCGCTCGTCGGCGGTTGGCAGGAACCGGAGGCCGCCGAGAGAAGTCGCGGTAGGAAAGGCTTTCCAGCGACGGTGGACTAACACGGAGTTCATTCTTCGACGGTTCAGGACTCAGCGGGTTTCTCAGGTACCGGGCTGCAGTAGCTTTCCGTATATCCGGGAGATGGACACTGCCGTAGCGTCCGGAGAGTTCCACAGACGTACGACGAGGGACCTTCGCCACGCGCGAGCACAGAGCGATTGGATGACAGAAGGAAGCAGGGGTGGCGCGAGATGGCGTACTACGTGAACCTGTTCTCTCCCGAAACCTTCGAAGTTTTCAGTCGTTCGGATCGAACTATCTCCGGGTTTCGGCTCCGGCACCAGGGAATCGCCGGACGCGTCAAGTCGGGCGACAAGCTTGTCTGCTACATGACCAAGCTCTCCAGGTGGATTGGCGTGCTGGAGGTGCTCGAAGGCCCATTCATCGATGAGACACCCATCTATCTTCCCGAGAAGGATCCGTTCGTGGTGCGCTTTCGGGTTCGGAGTTGGTGTGGCTCACGCCGCAGAAGGCACTCCCAATCCATGAGGGCCGCGTGTGGGATGTGCTGTCATTTACGAAAAATCAAGCCCAAGGCTCCTCCTCCTGGACGGGCAAGCTGCGGGGCAGTCCGGCCCAACTTGATGATGTCGACGGCGCCTTCCTTGAAGCCCAGCTTCGGGCACAGGTAGACGGTGAAGTGACGTACCCCATAGACCCTGACGCATACAAGAGGCTAATAGTGCGGCGCCCAGACAAGGACGTTACCGTGACCGTGCCGGACGAGTCGGAGGAAGAGGAAGGGCGCCATGGGCTACGGGAATCCACAGGGATTCAGGCCCGTCTGGCGGAAATTGGCTCTCGGATGGCCATGAAGATATGGCTTCCTCGTAGCGACCGGGCCGGTGTGCTCGCCCAGTGGCAGGGAGACCACGCACCGCTGCTGGAACGGCTGCCCCTGAACTACGACGACATCACTCTGAAGACAATCGAGCAGATTGACGTCCTCTGGCTTCGGGGCCGCGCCATCAAGCGAGCCTTCGAAGTGGAGCACTCCACCTCCGTCTACTCGGGCATCCTTCGGATGGCTGACCTACTGGCGCTTCAGCCGAACATGGACATCCGGCTCCACATAGTCGCCCCGATCTCTCGCCGCGACAAAGTCTTCCAGGAGCTTCGCCGCCCGGTCTTCTCGCTTCTTGACCGTGGACCGCTCGCGGAGAGTTGTACCTACCTCTCTTATGACAGCATCCGAGAACTGGCTGCGCAACCGCACCTGTCTCATCTCTCCGATAGCGTGCTTGACGAGTACGAGGAGGAGGCCGAAGACTGAGGCCCTCGCTTGCCGTCTATCGACGGTATGCAGTTGTCGGCGCTGCGCGCCGCAGCTGATACCGTAGCCGCTAGGTTGGGTGGCAGTCATGGTCGCTGACGTCAACTACAGGAAGCTGGCATTTAGTCACTACGCGCCTATCTGCGCCTATTGCGGTTTCGGTGTGCCTGAGATCCTTGAGGTGGCCCATCTCGACGGGGACCACCAGAACAACGCCCTCAGGAACCTCGCCCTCCTCTGCTCGAACTGTCACAAGATGCATGACATCGGCCTGATCCCGACGGCGACCATAGTGCAGATGCGTGACCGGAAAAAGCAAGTGGACTGGTCGAAGCGCATGAAGGATGCTGGAGCCAAGGCGGCTCTCACCCGCAAGCGCAAGGCTGCGGCGCGTAAGGCCGTTGAGACCAGGCGGAGGAATTCACCTACCTAACAAGCGCATCGTGGATCAAGACCTTACCCCCCGTCCCCGAGGATGGCCCAGATGGCCAGGATGCCTTCCTTGAGCCCGGCTTGCTCCCGCAGCGACTCGTCGGTACTTCTTTCAGAGGCCCGGCTCACGTAGATTGTGCGCCCCCCGCCGCCAAACCCGAAGCCATCATGGCAGGAAGCGCCCGATGTCGACAGGAATCTCCTCTGGTGAGACAGGTTACCACATTAGGAGATTGATGGCCGTGGCCCCCGACATCGACTTTCTGGCCGACCCCGAGGTTGTTCGTATCGTGGTCGAAGGCCACCGCCTGGGTTACGGGCATCTCGCCAATCCCGGCTTCGGGGCCGAGGTGTCCCTCATCGATCCGCTGCCTCACCAGCGATTGGCGGTCTACGGTCCCATGCTCGGCGAGCGGCCGCTGCGCTTTCTCTTGGCCGACGATGCCGGAGCCGGGAAGACCATCATGACCGGCCTCTACATTCGGGAGATGCTCAGCCGCCGGCTGCTCCGTCGGGTCCTCATCATTCCTCCGGCCGGGCTGGTCACCAACTGGAACCGCGAGCTCAGGAACCTGTTTAGTCTCACGCCCACCGTCCTCAGGGGTCTGGATGCCCTCGTTGGGAACCCATTCGTTGGCCCGGATTCCGACCTCGTCATCGTCAGCGTCGACACCCTCGCTGGAGACCGCATGTTCGCCCGCCTGGCCGAGCCAGAAGTGGAGCCCTATGATCTCGTGGTCTTCGACGAGGCCCACAAACTGGCCGCGCGTGAGGACCCCGACGGCCACATCCGCAAGACGGACCGCTACCGCCTGGCCGAGGCCCTGGCGGGAATCAGCCCCCCTGAGCCTTCTCGCCGACTACCCTGGAGGGCCCGCAACATCCTTCTCCTCACGGCCACGCCCCACATGGGTAAGGACTTTCCGTACTACTGCCTCTGGCGGCTTCTTGAGCCCGAAGCGCTCTCCACGGAGCAGGCCTTCAAGGACTACCCACCCTCCGAGCGCCTGCGCCATTTCATCCGGCGGACCAAGGAGGAAATGGTCGACTACTCCGGTCGCCCGCTTTTTCCCACGCGAGTCTCCGACACCCTCAGCTACGACCTGACGCCTCAGGAGCAGCGTCTTTACGACCAGACCACCGCCTACATCGGAAGCTACTACAACCGGGCTCGCCTCCTCAACCGGACGGCCGCCCAACTGGCCATGAGCGTGTTTCAGCGGCGCCTGGCCAGTTCCACTCACGCGATGGCGAGATCGTTCGAACGCCGGCTAGAGAAGCTTGACCGCCTCATCGACGACCTACGGACCGGGCGCCTCTCCACCGACCAGCTCCTCGCTCGTCAGACCCGCCTCAATGAGGTCTCCGACCCCTATGAGGAGTCCACGGCCGATGAAGAGGAAGCCGCGGGTGACCGCGAAGGCCTGGAGACAGCCGAGGAGCGTCTCCTCGGCGGGGTCGTAGCCGTCAACCTGGCTGAGCTTCAGACGGAGAAGGCCAAGGTCGAGGAACTCCTGGCCCTGGCCGGGGACGTTATGCAGGCCGGCAGTGGCACCAAGTTCGACAAGCTGCTCGAGGTCCTCCGCGACCCCCGCTTCCGCGACGAGAAGTTCATCATCTTTACCGAGCATCGGGATACTCTTGAGTTCCTGACCCGCCGCCTTGAAGCTATCGGGCATGGTGGCCGGGTGGCCCGGATCCACGGCGGCCTGGACAGTGACGAGCGGGAGGCCCAGATCGAGTTCTTTCGGGCGTCGGCGGCCGAGGGTGGAGCCAGCTACTTGGTGGCCACCGACGCGGCGGGCGAGGGCATCAACCTGCAGTTCTGTTGGCTCATGGTGAACTACGACATACCCTGGAACCCGGCCCGGCTCGAGCAGCGGATGGGCCGTATCCATCGCTACCTCCAAAAGCACGACCCGGTCTTCGTCACGAACCTGGTGGCCGGGCAAACGCGGGAGGGCCGGGTTCTCCGGATCCTCCTGGAGAAGCTCGAACGCATCCGCCGTGAACTCGGAAGCGACAAGGTCTTTGATGTGGTCGGCCGCCTCTTCGAGGGCGTGTCGTTTGGCCGCTACATGGAGAAGGTCCTGACCGATAAAGGCCTGGCCGAAGCGACCGCCGACATCGAAGGACGACTGACCCGGCAGCAGGTCGAAGCCCTTCAAGCGCGCGAACGCCGTCTCTATGGCGACGGCGGCGACGTGAAGCGCGAACTTCCCAGGCTTCAGGCCGACCTCGAGCGCGAGGATCTTAGGCGCCTCCTGCCCGGGTACGTCCGCCATTTCGTCGAGCGGGCGGCGCCGCTTATCCAGGTCGGCCTCCTGGGCAATCCCGAGGGAGAATTCTCCTTTGTGCCCCTCAAGCCGGGTGCCCTCGATCCACTCTCGCCCGCGCTGGAACGGTACCCTGCCGGTCAGCGAAACCTGTTCAGCCTGGAGCGTCCGTCGCGGGACGCCAAGGTCATCTTTCTGCGGCCCGGCGAGCCGGTCTTCGAACGGTTGCGGGAGCATGTCTGCGGAAGTCTAGAGGGGGAAGCCCTGAGGGGTGGGGTCTTTGTCGACCCCTACGCCCAGGCCCCGTACCTCTTCCACGTGGCCCTCTTCTCCGTGGTCAGGCGGGCCGATCCCGCGACCGCCGGACTTGAGCGGGAAGAACTCTTGGAGCAGAGGCTCATCGGCCTGCGCCAGGAGGAAGATGGCAGCCTGGCCAAGTGTCCCGTCGAGCACCTTCTGCTCCTGCGCGGGGGAAGAGGTTTGCCCGCCGCCGGCCGCCTGGCGGCCGCACCGGGTCAGGGCCGGGACGCTGCCGCCGCCTGGGTGGGCGACGAAGTAGCCGCCTTGCGGGTGGAAGACCGGCGGGAGTCCCTGCGGGCAACGTTGCCCACCCGAAGGGAGACCCTGGCCCGGGGCTTCAACTTCCGGCAGGCCGAATTGGCCGCCCACCGGAAGAAGCTTCGGGAGAGGGTGGAGGCTGGCGACAGCAAGGCCGAATTGGAGCTAGAGGCCGTCAAGCGTGAGCAGGAGCGGGTACAGTCCGAGGCCCGCCGCGCGGCCTCGCGCTTGGAGCGCGAGGCGGACCTCATCGCCGCCAGCGACGTGGTCTTCCTGGCTCATGCCTTCGTCGCCCCATCCGTCGACCCGGAAGAGCGCTCTCGCCACGATGCCCGGGTTGAGGCCCTAGCCATGAACGTGGCCATCCGCTACGAGGAAGCTCTTAGGGCCGCGGTGAAAGATGTGTCGACCCCTGACCGGGCACGCGCCGCGGGCCTCGGGGACCGGCCGGGCTTCGATCTTCTCTCTGTCCGGCCGGACGGCGAGACCCTGGCCATCGAAGTGAAGGGGCGGGCCACCGGCGGGCAGGTGGAGGCCACGAGCAACGAGTGGGCCCAGGCTGTGAACCAGGGTCCCCGCTACTGGTTCTACGTGGTCTACGGCTGCGCGACCCCGGCGCCGGCCTTGGCGCGGGTCAAAGACCCCTTCAACCGGCTTCTCGCCAACGCCAAAGGAAGCGTTCTCATAAACCAGACCGCCATCCAAGAGGCGGCGGAGGAGTGAACCTTTCGTGACCGACCCTCTCGGTTCTGATGGGTCGCGGCTCATCGAGGCGGCCTTTCCCCTAAGGCAGGCCTCTATCGATTCCCTGCACGAGAAGAGCGTTCGCCACGGCCACATCTCCACGCTCCACATCTGGCCGGCGCGCCGGCCGCTGGCCGCCTGCCGGGCGGCGCTCATCGCTACGCTCCTCCCTGACCCCGGCGACCCCGACGAGAGAAAAGGTCTCGTGGAGAGGCTGGGCGGTCATCTTGTCGAGCGGGTCGAAACCCGCAAGATTGCCGGCAAGGAGGTCGAAATCCGGCGCGAGGAGACCGAAGGCGGCATCCTCCACTGGGGGCGCGAGTCCGGCCCGGACCTGGGCTGGTTCCGCGATGAGATACGGAAGGCCTACGGAGGCCGGGCTCCGGTGGTCCTGGATCCCTTCGCCGGCGGCGGCTCCATTCCGCTGGAGGCCATGCGTCTCGGGTGTGAGGCCTTGGCCATCGACCTCAACCCCGTGGCCTGGTTCATCCTCAAGTGCACCCTGGAGTACCCGCACCGGCTGTCGGGCAAGACCTGGCCCCTTCCCGAATTCGCCCTGGAGCTACGGGGCTTCGCCCGGCCAGAGCTTTTTGCGCTTCCCGAGGCCGGCCTAGCCTGGCACGTCCGGGCCTGGGGCCAGTGGATTCGGGAGCGGGCCAAGGCCGACCTGGAGCGCTTCTACCCCGTGGTTGAGGGCAAGACGACCGTGGCCTACCTCTGGGCTCGAACCGTGACCTGCAAGAACTGCCGGGGAGAGCTCCCCCTTCTCAAGACCCACTGGCTCTGCCGTAAGCCCCGGAAGAAGGTCGTCCTTCACCTGGAGACCCGGCCCGGCGACCCGAGGGCCACCTTTACCGTTCGCGACCTTACCAGCGAGACGGCAGCCGGCGGCAAAGCGGCTGGCACGGGCGAGACGCACGGAACCATGACCCGCTCGGGTGCGACGTGCCCGCATTGCGGGGTCATCGCCACGATGGACGACCTGCGGCTGGAGGGTTGCGCGGGGTGCCTGGGCCAGCGGTTGGTGGCCGTTGTGGTCGAAGGGGCGGCGGGCAAGCAGTACCGACCGGGGACCAACGAGGAGGAGCGACTGGCGGTCGAGGCGGAAGGGCACATCGGAGCGGCTTTCGATGGCGTCCCCTTCGGAGTCCCCGGGGAGCCCCTCCCCGGCAAGGCCGCCCTCGGAATTCGGGTGCCTCTGTACGGCTTCGATGCCTGGGGCGAACTCTTCAACTCGCGCCAGCTCTTGGCCCTAGGAACGTTTGCCCGCCATACCCGAGCGGCCGTGGAAGCCATGGGGCGGTTGGGCTACTCCGCGGACTGGGTTGAGGCGGTAGGTGGATTCCTCGCCCTGGCAGTGGACAAGCTGGCGGACTACAATTCTGAGTTGTGTACGTGGAATGTAGTCGGCGAGAAGATGGGACATACATTCGTTCGCTTTGCTCTTCCAATCACCTGGGATTTCGCGGAACTCAACCCTCTCTCGGACTCCACGGGCAACTACACAGCCTGCCTGGAATGGGTCTGCCGGGCAACCGAGCACACCTCCGCGGCGGCGGCGGGTAGGCCCGAGCCGCGAGCCATCCGGGGTTCGTCCACGAGCCAAACGGTACCGCCAGGCACGGTGGATGTGGTTCTCACCGACCCCCCCTACTACGACGCCATCCCGTATTCCGACACGATGGATTTCTTCTATGTCTGGCTCCGCCGGACCACGCGGGGCCTCGCCCCCGACGTGGACGCCGCCTTCTCCGGCGAACTTGCCCCGAAGTGGGACGAAGCCGCCGGTGACGGCGAGCTTATCGACGACGACAGCCGTTTCGGTGGTGACCGGGAGAAGTCTCGCGCCGCTTACGAGAACGGCATGCTCAGGGCCTTCCAGCAGTGCTACCGGGTCCTCCGCCCCGAGGGTCGGCTGGTCGTGGTCTTCGCCCAGAAGAACCCGACGGCGTGGGAGGCGATTGTCTCGGCCATGCTCCGGGCCGGATTTGTCGTGACGGCTAGTTGGCCCATTCAGACCGAAATGGCCAACCGGACCCGGGCCCTCACGGGCGCGGCCCTGTCGTCCTCTGTCTGGCTCGTCTGCCGGAAGCGGCCCGCGACCGCTCGCCCGGGTTGGGATGGTCAGGTCCTCGAGGAGATGAAGGCCAACCTCTGGGGCAAGCGCGACGAGTCCGGCCGTTGGCTGCAAAGGCCGACTCTCCGAGACTTCTGGGACGCCGGCATCCGGGGTCCCGACTTCGTCTGGGCGGCCACCGGTCCCGCCCTGGAGGCCTACAGCCGCTACCCGGCAGTGAAAAAGGCCGACAGCCCGAGTCAGGTCATGACCGTGGGCGAGTTTCTCCGCCACGTGCGGCGTCTGGTGGTGGACTTCGTCGTGGGCCGCGTCCTGTCACCGGATGGCGACCAAGCCGCCGTGGAGGCGCTCGACGACGTGACCGCGTACTACCTCCTCCACCGTCACACCTTCCGGTTCGCCGACACCCCGAGCGGGGCCGTGATTCTCTACGCCGTCTCCTGTGGTCTCGCCGACCGGGACCTGGCTGACGAATACGACCTTCTTGCCCGCGCGGGGCGGCAGGCCACCGCCGCGGGCTCGCCCCCGGACAGCGACGATGAGAACGCTGAGGAAGACGTCAGCGACGCCGGGAGCGATGGGGAGATCGGGGAGGCCGAGCCTGCCCCCGAGGGCAGCGGGACGAGCGTGCGGCTCAAGGCCTGGCATGAGCGGAGTGGGAAGCGCCTGGGCTATGAGACCGGCGGCAAACCCGTCCCTCTCATCGACCAAGCCCACCGCCTCATGCAGTTCTGGCGGGCCGGGGACGTCGCGGCGGTCGACGCCTACATCCGAGACCAAGCCCTGACCGCGAACCCGCTCTTCCGCCAGCTCCTCCAGGCGCTTATCGAGATGGCCGAGCCCGGCGCCCAGGAGCGGACGCTCCTGGAGAGCATCAGTAACCACATTTCTGGCCGCCGGGCGCCCGACCCGCTCCAGCGCCAGACGCGGGTCTTCGAGAAGTTCTGAGGTATCCGGAAGGGGAGAGCACCAATGACCGGCACGACCCTCACTCCTTGGAACGCGGTGGTGAGCCTGCGCGACGACCTTCGCTCCGGCGATCTCTCGCTGGCCATCTTCGCCGCCGACCTCTACGCCGTGGTGATGGGTACGGCGCGGCCCGTGTACCAGGACCCGAAGGAGTTCTTCACCCTCACCTATCCGGCCTACAACCTCAGGGAACTGGCCAAGGAGGTCATCCTGCGGCTTGACGGCCAGACCGACCGGGCCGTGCGGCAACTCGAACTGACCTACGGCGGAGGCAAGACGCACGCCCTTATCACGCTCTATCACCTCGCGCGCGACCCGGAGAGCTTGCCCGACCTGCCGGCCGTCCGTGAGTTCGTCCAGCACGCCGGGCGGAAACCCCCTCGGGCCCGTGTCGGCGTGCTGGCATTCGACAAGCTCGACGTCGAGAAGGGCATGGAGGTCGTCTCACCCCAGGGCGAGCGCCGGTGGCTCAGGCACCCCTGGAGTGTGCTGGCCTACCAGATTGCCGGCGCTGACGGCCTCCGGCTGCTCCACGCCGACGACCTGGACGAGGAGCGCGATAGCCCTCCCGCCGAGAACCTGCTCCGCGAACTCCTGGCGGCGCCCGCCAAGGAAGGGCTCGGCACCCTCATCCTCATTGACGAGGTCCTCATGTACGCTCGGGGGAAAGTGGACCTCGACGAGGCCTGGCTCGGGCGCCTGGTGAGCTTCTTTCAGTATCTCACCCAGGCGGCCACGGCCGTGAACCGCTGCGCGATAGTGGCGTCCCTCCTAGCCACTGACCCGCGCAAGAGCGACACCATGGGCAAGAAGATAACCGGCGAGCTCGCCGCCATCTTCCGGCGGGAGAAGGAGGAGGGCATCCAACCGATTCTCAAGCAGGACGTGGCCGAGATTCTCCGGCGGCGCTTCTTCACGCCCGAGTCCATCAAGGACCGCGAACTCTTTCGTCCCGTCGTCGCCGCCGCCCTCCAGGGCATCCGGGCCCTTGACGACCTCACGCTGAAACAGGGCGCGGAAGCCGAGGACCGCTACCTCGACAGCTACCCCTTCCACCCCGACCTTACCGACGTTTTCTACACCAAGTGGACCAACCTTGAGCAATTCCAGCGGACCAGGGGCATCCTGCGGACCTTCGCTCTCGCCCTTCGCGACGCCGAGCCGTGGGACACCTGCCCCCTTGTCGGCGCCAATGTGTTTCTGTCCAAGCCCGGCGGGAAAGGCTTGGCCGAAACGGGGTTATCCGAAGGGGCCCGCGAGCTCACCGGGGTGGCCGGCACCGAGGATTATGAGGGCAAGCGTCAGGACTGGACGGGCATCCTCGAAGGGGAGCTCGGCAAGGCCCGCGATATCCAGACGGACACGCCTGCCCTGCGCCACCGGGAGGTGGAACAGGCCGTCTTCGGCACGTTCCTTCACTCCCAACCGGTGGGCCAGAAGGCCCTTACCCGTGAACTCATGGCTCTCCTGGGGCAGACGCGCCCGGATAGGATTGAGCTGGAGAAGGCCCTCGGGCGCTGGGCTGAGGCCTCCTGGTTCCTCGACGAAGCCAGCCTCGCGGACCTAGGCCGCGGCGCCGAGGGTGAGAAGGTCCTCCCCAAGACCTGGCGGCTCGGCTCAAGACCGAACCTGACCCAGATGCACCAGGCGGCCATGGCCCGGATTCCGGCGGAGTTGGTCGAGGCCCGCCTCGCCGAGGACATCGGCCGGGCCAAATCCCTCACCGCCGGCGCTTCGGGGGCGGGCGCCCGCGTCCATTCCCTCCCCGACTACCCGAAGGACATCGACGACGACGGCGAGTTCCACTACGCCGTCCTGGGGCCGAAGGCGGCCTGCGAGCCCGGTCACCCTGGCGCGGAGGCCTGCCGGTTTCTTGAGGTGACCACCGGGCCGCAGAAACCGCGGGTGTGCAAGAACGCCATAGTCCTCGCCGTGCCGTCGCCCGAGGGTCTGGAAGTGGCCCGCACTCGTATCCGCGCCTACCTTGGCTGGGCGGATGTCGACGCCGAACTGAAGGAACAGAAGATCGAGGACCCCATCCACTGGGCTCTTCTCCGGGCTCGGAGGGACGAGGCGCAGAAGGCCGTTCCCGAGGCCATTCGACAGGCCTACTGTATAGTGGTCACCTTGGGCAAGGACGGCCAGCCCGAGGCCTTCAAGGTTACGGTCGGCGACGAGGCTCTGTTCGCGGTCATCAAGGCCGACTCCCGGTCCCGAATACAGGAGACTCCCGTCGCGGAAGACGCGCTGCTCCCCGGGGGGCCGTATGACCTCTGGCAGGAAGGCGAGACGGCGCGGCGGGTGAAGGATCTCACGAGCGCCTTCGCGCAGGTTCCCAGACTACCCAAGATGCTCAAGCCGCAGGCCATCATCGAGACCCTCCTCGCCGGATGCCAGTCGGGCATCTTCGTCATGCGCTACACCCGGCCCGACCGTTCGGTCAGGACCTTCTGGCGGGCCAGACCCGACGAAGGCGCCCTCAAAGACCCCAGCCTGGAGGTAGTCCTCCCCGATGTCGCCATCCTCACCGAACTCGACCCCGGTCTTCTCGTGCCCGGCGTCTTGCCGGGGCTGTGGCCGAGCCGTGCCAACGTGGCCGCCACGGCTGGACGCAGCTCCACTGAGTCGACCGAGGGTAGCCCTCGGGTAAGCATCACTGCGGGAGACCTGCTGGAGTACTTCGCGGGTGGCCGAACGGTGGAAGTGTCGCGGGGAGACTACAGCGAGACCCTCGCCGTTCCGAAGGCAGAGCGCCACGTCGTGGAGCTGGCCGTGCGGGCGGCCGTGACGGTCAGGAAGCTCTGGCTCACAGCCGCTGGCGGGGCCAGCATCCTCGAGGAGGAAATCCCGGCCGGCATCCTGAGTGAGACGGCCGCGCTGTCGGCGCCGCCCGACCCCATCCTCGCCACCGACATCCTTCCAGACCGTCTTCCGGCGGCCTGGCCCAACCCTAAGGGACCGACGAGTGCCTTGGCCATCCTCAGCGCCACTTCGGCCCGGGTTGGCGAGCCGCTCCCTTGGGTGACCGTGCGGAAAGCCATCGACGGCGGCATCAAGGTGCAACTCCTTGAGCTAGCCGACGGTTCCGCGCTTTGGCCGGCAGAAATCGCCTCAGCCAAGGATGTCCGGATACTCGTGAAGCAGGGGCTGTTCCCCCCGCGTTCGCCCTCTCCGAGTTGGCCGATGGTCGCCGAGGCGGAGCTCTCGGGCGCGGAGATTCAGAACCTAGCGGACCAAGTCGCGGCTCTGAGCAAAGAGGCCGGGCATCTGATCACTTACCGGCTGAAGGTCGAACTGGGGGAGACGACCGAGGAGACGATCCAGCGGGTGCAGGAGCTGCTGGCCAAGGTGGCGGAGAAGCTGCGATTGGGGCGAATGGGGTAGGACGACCGGCCGGTCGGGGACTCAAGATGCTCGAAGCCGACGACGACGGGGGCCGCAGCATGTCGCGGTCCAGCGAAGTGCGACACGCCGGGCGGGGGCGACTCACATGACTGAACTCTGTTACCTCTGCACGCAGGGGTCGTTCCTCAGGATCTCAAGGATTACCGGATGATCCCGGGGATGACTGAGGATGTTCTGGGTGCGTGCAGGGTGTACAGACGGCTGGCCTTGTCGGACTAGTACACAGCCAGCGGGCGTGCACCGAAGTGGCAGTGGGCAAGGCTGAGCGCGTTCTGTTTCCTGCCCTCGACGGATTGGGTGGTTCAAACGACACGATGAGGCCCGCCAATCCAAGTGACCTCGCCAGGGTCGGAACGGAACGACACGGTTCTTTCCTTTGCCCGGAGAGGGCAACGGGATCAGCGGGGAGCCTGCGCACGTATCCCCCCAAGCCCTTCCCCTTCGGGCCCGGTTCGGCTGTCTGGAGGGCGGCGGCGCTGGCGCGACGAATCCCGGTGTGCTGATAATGGTCGACGAGCAGGCCAGAGTGTGTGCAAGGACCAGGAGGGCGGCATGAGCTCCTACACGGCATCAGGTGCACGCCGAACTGGCGATGAGTATCAGGACCTTCAGTCGGCGGAGGTGCTGGTCGAATGGCTCGAACAGCCGGACGCCTACCGCTGGGTGCGCCTGGAGACGACGGATGGCTCGCTTGACGACATTCAGGCCGAGCGTGCCGACGGTACCCGCCGATTGCTGCAAGTGAAGTTCGCCACCGCCGCCACTGTCAAGTGGGCATGGGAGGATCTAATCAAGCAAGAAAGCGGGAAGTCGGGACCCAACCCCTCCCTACTCCAGAAGTGGAAGACTTCGCTCGACGCCGTGCAGGCCAAGGGTGTCACGGTGAGCGAGGCCGCTCTTATCACCAACCGCGCGGCGAGCGCAGCCATCGGCGCCCGCCTCTCGGTTTCTGGGCTCGTGGCCTTCGGCGGACTCCCGGCCCCACTGCAGTCCACCATCTCGGCGCAACTCGGGGGAGAGGCTGCCGCCTCAACGTTTTTCGCGTCCTTCCACTTCTTCTTCAAGGAGCGTTCGCTCGAGACGCTCGACGCCAGCCTTCAGCAACGATTCCGGCGGCTGGGCGGGAGTAGCGAGGGTTGGTCGAGCCTGATGGGGAAGATCCGGCGCTGGATCAACCGCAAAGACGAGCCCACACCGGACGGCACTATTGCCCTGGCGGATCTGCGCGCGGCGGCGCTCTGGCACCTTCCGCCTCAAATCCCACAGGGCTTCCTTGTTCCGGACGACTACGTCGCTCCGGAAGTCTGGAGCGACGGAACCGTAGAGTCGCACCTTCGCGCGGGCGGCGACCGCGTGGTAGTAGTGACCGGATGCCCAGGTGCGGGCAAGAGCACGTATTTGAGCTGGCTGGTCGAACACCTCCGCAACGCGGATGTACCCGTCGTGCGGCACCACTACTTCCTGTCCACCACAGATGCGACTCCCCACCGCACGGACTGGGAGACGGCCGCAGACACCATCATCGGGCAGCTTCGCTCCTCGTACGAAAGACTGGTACGGACCGTCGACTGCAAGAACCCGCTGCCGGGGACTCTGCGTGAGTTCCTTGTCGCGGCAGGGCGCGAGCGTGGAGGCATGGACCCGCTCGTGGTCATCGTGGACGGTCTCGACCATGTGTGGCGTGACACCGGTAGCGAGGAAGGACTGCGGCCGCTGTTCGACCTTGTCCTGCCTGCACCGGATGGCGTTGTCGTCGTCGTCGGCAGCCAGGATATCGACATCGCCCGAATCCCACGGAAGCTCCGGGACCTGTGCCCGCGCGATCGGTGGCTGGAGGTTCCGGTTCTCGCAGGAGAGGGGGTGCGTAAGTGGCTCGAACACCACAAAACCGAACTCGGGCTGCCCGAAGATGAGGACCACGCCAACAGGGTGCTCGACGAATTGGTCGACGCCTTCCGCCATGTGAGCGGCGGACATCCGCTGGTCCTGCACTACACGCTGGGGGCGGCCCGGCGGGGCGGGCCCTCGATTCGCCCGAACCAAGTGCGGGAACTGCCGAGCTTCAATCCGAACAGCAGCGTGGCGACCTATTACCGAGCTCTCTGGGAGAGCGTCAGCCCGGAGGGACACCACCTCCTCCATCTGCTCGCCGGGTTCCCCTGGGCGTGGCCCCGCGACGGCCTTGTGCAGTGCTTGGCTCCGCAGGCCGACCTTGTTCGGCTTGAGCAGGCGGAGCGAGCCATCCGACACCTCCTCGGTACCTCGCCTGCTGGGGTGACCGTGTTCCACGAGAGCCTTCTGGCATTCGTCCGAGCGCTGCCTGACCACCAGACCGCGGCACAGTCGCTTCGGCCCCAGGTTGTAGATTGGCTCACCAATCGCGCCCCCGACTACTGGCGGTGGAGGCACGAGTGGGAGGAGCGTGGCAAAAACGGAGACACGGCACCCCTCATCTCATCCGCCACGTTGGACTGGTGTGTCGATTCCCTGGCGGCGGGCCGGAGGCGAACGGAAGTCGCGGGGGTTGTGGCCGCGAGCGGATGGGCTGCGCTTAGTACAGGCCGCCTGGGAGTAGCTACGGAGCGCCACTACCTCGACGCGTACCTGGAGGAAGCGGGCTACGCCAAGGACGTCCTTTCGAGGCTGATGTGGCTGGCGCTTCACGGTCGGGACCCCCGCAGCCGCGACCTTGAGCTCAACTTGTTCCTTTCACGCAAAGCACAGGCAGCCGAGGAGGAGATCGAGGCTGTCGCGGAGGTGGCATTCTCGTCGGGGCAGCTTGGCATCTGTCGGGAACTGCTTCGCGAGTGCGGAGAGCGATGGAATGCCGCTGCGCGGCGCTCCGACCGGATGGGTGACGGCTTCTCGTCTCTCCAGGCATGCCTGCCGTCCCTGATTGCCGCGAGCCTGACGACTCCCCCGAAGGGACCGTATCAGCGCTACGTCTCGGAACATGGTGATGAGCCTAGCTGGTGCCCGAGCGAACGGTACGCAAAGGCGCTCGCTCGGCACTGCACTGTCGGCGATGCTACGCCGGCCATCCGGGAAGAACTGCGTTTCCTAGCGAACCGCACTAACCGGGTGTCGTTTGAGGCCGTTGACGAGGTTGTCCGCCTCTCCTGCCGCGAGCGCTTCGACCCGAACGGGTGGATTGAGAACCCCGAGGCACGCCAATCCGGGTTCTTCCGGTGCGCTCGGCTCTGGACTTGTCGAGCTACGCAACTGCCGAGCGACGCGCCGCGAGAAGTGTCGTTCCTGCCGGTCTCGCAGGTTCGCCTCAGCCGGGATGAGAGCGCATTTGTCGAGCTGGCGCGTTCCTACTTCTTCTCCTGCCTCGCTTGCGCCGCGGAGGGCCGCGAACCTGCGGAAGCCGTTGGGCTGGACGGTCGGGCTTCCGAGGTCGCGGCCTTCGTTTCCACGCTTCGTGACCTCGCCGCCGCAGCGGCAGCTGCCCAGAAGGCTGACCGGGTCGTGGGGGGGGCGTGGCTCGTTGCCCGCCTTGCGACCCTCGACCCGCCCGACGTAAAGCCAAACGATTACGACAACTACCTCGTAAGGCCAGGACCGGTAGCGCGGATTGTTGTCGCCATTGCGCAGGACCTCGAGGAGCTTCAGATTGCCGAAACCGGCAGGCCCTCGCTGACGCGCGATGTGGTCATGGCAGCTGTCGACGGCGCTTGGACGTGGCCGCGGGTCTGGATTGAGGACCGCGTTGAACGGCGGCTTACGATGGGCGATTCGGAGGCCGCGCGGCTTCTGAACGACCGCGAGCGAGCTCGCCTGGAGACTAGCAGGGACTACCTCCACACGCGGACTGCGGAGTACGCGTCACTGGCGCAGTTCTGCCAGCTCCATCGGTGGTCGGCGGACAAGGTGCGGGCTCTGGCAGGCCTCGCTGCAAGGAACCTTCTAGGGCACGGATTCCACAAGGACATGGTGCTGTTCGACGTGCTTGCGGCAATCCGTGCTGCCCCCGGCGCGAGCAAGAGTCGTACCCTGGCACGCCTTCGGTCAGTCGCTCCCGTGATTCGGGTCTTGGACGAGATTACGGACGGGGACGAGACTAGTGATCTGAAAGGCGAACTCGCCGAGGTTGTCCGGGTGATCGCGCCTGAGGCGTTTCCGCCTTACATTAGGGCGCTCCAGCAAGACTACCACCACTCGGCCGTCGAGTCCTGCTTCACCGACCTCGCGAAGACGGCCCCGCTGGGGACCCTGTACGAGAGGGCACTCGCGACCACGCTGGTTCACGAGGAGGCGCTGACCGCGTTCCAGGAACGGGCGGAGGGTGGCGACTTCGAGGCCGAATCAGTGGTCTCCAGCACTCTAGCCTATTGCGGTCGGCATGCGACCGCTCCGAGGCAGTCGGATGTGGGGGCGGTTATCCCGATAGAACGTAGCGACAAGAGCCCACCCTCAGTCGAGGACTATCCGCCAGAACGGCTGACCGAGTTCGTGCAAGCGGTGCGGGAGGCACACATCTTCGGAGACGAGCACCTGGCAGCCTGGACAGCCCACTGGCGTTCCGTAGACCCCGACGGACTGCTGGCTGCCATGACGACCTACCGGGCGGCGCACGGCTACCCGCATGAGACGCAGACCGCGAAGGAGATCGTCGAACTGGCTGTCGAGCGTTCGGGGCGCGGGGCAGAGTGGGATTGGCTGGTTGCCTACCACGAGGCCCTGTACGGGTGGAGCCGGTATTACCGACTGAGCGACGGGGAGTGGATCTGGGAGTTGGTTCGCTCTCGATTCAGTGACCGGTGGCTGGAGTTTATTGCCGCAACGTCCCGCCCGCGGTGGGGAGCGGCGGGTGGTGCCCCTGGTTGGAGCATCGAGCGCATGGTCCGGTTCCTCGCGGCGTTTGGCGAGGCGGACCCGGCGGACGAGGTGCTCGGCGCAGCAGTTCGCTGGGCAGCTGGGCTGGCGGCGAACATGCCGCTTCCCGATGCGGCCTTGACTCCTGACCAGCCCGAGCTGCCGATGGCTCTGCGCTTGCTCGTCGACCGGCTCGACTGCCCGGCGAGGATGGTGCAGGAACGAGCCGCCTGGTCGCTGGCCGGGCTCCTGGCCGACGCCGACACCCGCGACGCTACATCGAGAGCGCTCCTGGACTGGCACGCAGCGGAGCCACTCGAACTGCGATCCTGCACGCTCCTGCTCGTCCTACACCTTGCGCGCACCGCGCACGACACTTCAGCAGGTGCCTGTGTGGACTTCGCCCGCCAAGCGAACCTCGTGCCGTCCATTGGCGCGGACCTGCTGTTGCGCGAGTTCGGGGACGAAGGAGCGACCCTCGCGGCATCGCTCAGCTACCGAAAGAGGCACTCAGGGCTTCCGAACGTCGGCCGTTCATGCGTTGAGGACTTCCGACTCACTGTGAGAGGGCATCTCGCGCAGGTTTTCCTCGAGTGGGCCAGGTCACTGGACAAGTCGGGAATCCCCTTCTCACGCCAGTGGGAATGGGAGGCCGCGGAACTCGCCCGCCAGCAGGGCCTGTCGCTCCGACTGAATGCGCACTACGACTATCACTACCGGGGCAACGTCGACGGACCGTCGCTCCCGGTCAGCGACCGACTCTCGGTTGTGCTCCGTTCCGCGTACTTGAGGGCGCTGCACTGGTCTATTGACGAGGCGGCGCTCAAGGTCAATCGAGCCGAGAGCCACGCGCGGCGCGTTGCGGTCATGGTCGATCCTACGCTTTGGGCTGTCCGCCCATCCGAGTGCCCAGACTGGTGGCCATCTGACCCGGGTGATACGGACGGGCTGGACACGCTCAGTGTGGCCGTTGGTCAGGCGGTAAGGAATCGCTTGGAGAAGCGGGATCCCGCCGAAGAGGAGGTCCTGTTGTTTGCAGCAGGGCCGGTGGGAAACCGGTCGCGCTTCTGTGCCGAGGTCGTCATCAGAGCGTTTCTCCAGTCTGCCCACGGGCCGTTGGAACCGTCCCCGGGGGAGTTGGCTGAGATTCCATGGGTAGGCTGCCGACCGATACCACCTAGGCTGTCGTTGCCGGGAACCTACAAGACCTTCGAGGAGTATGCTGGATTCGTCCGTGACTGGCTCCTGGCTCCCCTAGCGTGGCGGCTTCTGCCTGACACCGAGGACTGGCTCCTGCCCGAGCGTCAAATGCTCGGCCTCCATGTGCCTGCGACCTGGCTCCTCCCCGGTGCGCCCAGCATCAACACGGAGCCTGAGCAGGTCCGCGTAACGCTCGGGGAACAGCAGGTTGCTCGCTGCCGCTACTGGAACGACGAGTTGCGCGAACGGCTTTACTTCGGGGCGGGCTCCAGGGTGGGCGGGGAGCTGCTGGCACGTCGAGAATGGCTGGGACCCCAGCTCGTCGCTGGGGCGACGCTCTGTTGGGTAGTGACGCTGTCGGTCTCTCAACGCGGGGAGAACAAGGAGCAGTTCGGCGAGCCGCAGGTGGTCGGGACCTGGGTCGTCGGTGGGAGTCACGTGGTGTGGCCCGAACCTTGGCGACCTCGATCTCCGGGCTCACCATCGGCAATCTTCTCCGCG
>Ga0315293_10002171_pt1 | contig 18959 bp, 19 predicted proteins | sample YL17G13_20_MG_FD_203071 | JGI IMG/M metagenome (GOLD analysis project Ga0315293, IMG submission 203071) | Sediment microbial communities from Yellowstone Lake, YNP, Wyoming, USA - YL17G13_20 | ecosystem: Environmental > Aquatic > Freshwater > Lake > Sediment | place: USA: Wyoming | collected... | reverse complement strand
GTGCTATGCAAGCTGCATAAAAATGGCCTCACTGCGAATTGAAATGGGAAATCCCGGCTAACAGCAACAGATCGCCCAATTTTTTTGACCAGTAAAAAAGGAGGTTTAAAAATGAGCTTACCCAGTTTCTCATTGGAAGGCAAGGTGTCGATAATTACGGGGGCCCGGAGGGGCATAGGTGCGGCCCTTGCTGTAGCTTTTGCTGAGGCTGGGTCTGATGTCGCTATTTGCGACGTTGTGGTAGATGATGGGCTGATCGCGGCCGTGGCCAAGGACATCCAGAAGTTCGGTCGGCGCGCTCTGGTCGTCAAGACCGATGTCACCAGTGAGAGTGACGTCGAAAATCTGGTGAAGAAGGTGGTGGATGAATTCGGGAGAGTGGATATTCTGGTTAATAACGCTGGAATTGCACCGCTGAATAAGACCTTCGATGTGACTGTCGAGGAGTGGGACAGAGTTATAGATACCAATTTGAAATCCGTTTTCTTGCTGTCTAAGGCTGTGGCTAAAGTAATGGTCAAGCAGAAAAGCGGCAAGATAATCAATATGGGGTCTATATATGGAATGATGGCCACGAATGTATCCATACATTATTGTGCTGCAAAGGCAGGGATCGCACAGATGACTAAGGCTTTTGCGTTGGAATGGGCGCGTTCCAATATTAATGTCAATTGCATCGTCCCAGGACAGTTCGCCACCGAACTGACAAGGAGACAACAAGACGAGGAGGCACATAGAAAGTTTCTAGAATTTAAGATACCTTTCAAAAGATTCGGCCAGCCGGAAGAACTGGTGGGGCCGGCCTTACTTCTTGCCTCACAAGCTTCCGACTATATGACCGGCGCAATAGTAGTGGTCGATGGCGGATATTCTATCTGGTAAGGAGGGCGAATTGGAGATTAAAAAGGTAGCAGTAATCGGCGCAGGAACAATGGGACACGGGATAGCTCAGGTTGCAGCCACGGCGCATATGGATGTCAGCTTAAACGACATAAAAGATGAGTTTTTGGCACGGGCGAAATCAGGAATAGATGGGTCACTGGACCGAATGGTAAAAAAGGAGAAGATCACAGAACAGGAAAAGCAAGCAATTCTCTCCAGGATAACTTTCACTACTGACATTGCAAAAGCTGTAAAAGATGCAGATTTGATTATAGAAGCCATACCCGAGATTTTGGAACTGAAAAAGGAAATGTTTAGGAAGCTGGACAGTCTGAGCAAACCTGAGGCCATATTAGGCACAAATACATCTCAAAACAGCATCACAGAGATTGCTTCGGTAGTAGCAAATCCTTCGAGGGTAGTCGGTACGCACTTCTTCAATCCACCTGTCATGATGAAGTTGGTAGAGGTTGTTAAGGGGCTGGAGACCGCGGACAGTGTTGTCGAGCAGATCAGGGGTTTCGCCACAAAGTTGGGGAAGGAGATAGTAGTATGTAAGGACTCTCAGGGATTTATCAGCACAAGAGTGCTTGTGGCCCTGAGGTTGGAATGCTACAGGATATTAGAAGAAGGCATTGCCACAAAAGAGGATATAGATAAGACACTCAAATTGGCTCTTGGTCATCCCATGGGTCAGTTTGAGTTAGCTGATTTCTCAGGTCTGGATATTGAAGTGCCAATATGTGAAGGTCTGGCAAAGGTTTATGGGGAACGGTTCAGACCACCCCAAAGTCTAGTGCACCTAGTCAAAGCGGGAAGGTTAGGGAAAAAGTCGGGCAAAGGGTGGTATAACTATCGTCCCTAACCCATCTCCAGGCCATTCGAATGCTAATTAAATAGGGGAAAAGTGTAAGATGACTAAAAAAGATGATGTCGTGATTGTGAGTGGAATAAGAACGCCGTTCAGTAAGTTTGGATCGGTATTACGAGACATGCACAGTTCTGAACTTGGCGCTATAGCAATCAAGGAATGCTTGAAGCGTGTGGGAATGAAGGGTAATGACATAGATGAGCTTTACTACGGGATGTGCATACAGTCAGAAGCAGCTCTCCTGTACAATGTAATCGCAAGACAGGCTCTGCTAAAGGCAGGCTTACCAACTGATTTGATTTCTCTCACCATAGACAGAGCTTGCTGTTCATCTTTGGTTTGCGTCCAGTTGGGATACAGATCTATCTTGGTTGGTGAAGCGCAAACCTGCATGGCCGTGGGGGCAGAAAATATGAGCAATACCCCCGTGGTGGTTAATGGACATCGCTGGGGACTGGGGTTAACGCCACTTACGATGGTAGATCATCTTAATCCGATAATGTATGTAGGATATAATTCCCTGGCAAAAGATGCGGGTGAGGGTGCGGCTGGGTATGGGATCGGACGAGAAATGCTGGACATGTGGGCAGTAGGGTCTCAACAGAAATACCAGGCAGCCGAAAAAGCTGGGAAATTCAAGGATGAATTAGTACCTGTAGAAGTGCCGCAGAAAAGGGGGCCTCCTGTAGTTTTTAGCAAGGATGATTTCCCCAAGCCGGATACTACGCTGGAAGGTTTAGCAAAACTCAAGACCATATATGGCAGTCCGTCTGTTACTGCCGGAAATTCTCCGGGATTAGATGCGGGCGCATCAGCGATAATAATAATGAAAAGGTCCAAGGCAGAGGAGATGGGTATCAAGCCGCTGGCTACCATTCTCTCTGTGTCTAGCGTTGCCAGGGAACCTGCCAAACTGTCAGCAGTCCCTGGAATTGCCATACAGAAGGCTTTGTCTAAGGCTAATGTTAGTTTGGACGAGGTAGCTGTTATTGAAGTAAACGAAGCATTTGCCGCAATGCCATTGGTTTCGACCAAAGTGCTGGCAGACGGAAATGAAGCTAAATGGCAGGAACTGATGAAAAAGACTAACCCCAACGGTGGTGCTATAGCGATTGGCCATCCAGTTGGAGCAAGCGGGGCTCGTATCTTAATGACAATGATGTATGAATTACGAAGAAGGGGTGGTGGCATAGGCGCATGCGGCATCTGTGGAGGCTTAGCGCAAGGCGATGCCGCTGTAATTAGAGTGGACTAGAGCGATTTTCTTCAGTATGTAATAGTTGATTATCTCGTCGAGATTGTCTGCTTCGCTTCCTGTGCAGCACCTCGAATATTGCATATCAAAGCAACCAGAGATATTGAGGTACTGAAAGTCCCGATAGAAAATCTCAATCGGCCACCTTACTCAGAACTCGTGAGAATGACCCACGATTGAATGCACCTATGATTTCTTACCTTCTCACTCTTTTCGACGGCTGTGCACTTCCTGAGGGAGCGGCCGCCGTGGTGCTCACCAAACCCGATATAGCGAAAAGGCTGGTGGGTAACAATTTCGCCACCATAATAGTAATACCAGACTAAAAGTTTAATGCTATAGCGATTTATTTGCTCCATCAAATAGGGGAGGAATATGAATAAAACGAAACGAAACGCGGACCTCAAACACCGTCGCAAACGCAAGAAGCAAGAGGAAAAGAGAAAGGCTCTGAAAGCGGTGAAATAAAGGCAGCTAAAACAAGTAGCGGGCTCAGCTTAAGTAGGGGGCAGGCTAGGATGCCAGAGCTGGCAGTGCTGGTACAGGCGCTTACGAACCCCAAGGCATATCCTCATAATCCCAAAACAATCGAACTGGTACAGACCCAGATATCTTTTGTCTTTCTGGCCGGGGATTACGTTTACAAGGTGAAGAAGCCTGTGGACTTCGGGTTTCTTGACTTCACCACCCTGAAGAAGCGGCGCTTCTATTGCCAGCAAGAGGTGATACTCAACAAACGCCTTTGCCCGGATTTTTACCTCGGAGTAGTGTCCATAACACAGGAAAGTAAGGGCTTTCGTGTCGAAGGTAATGGCACGGCTGTCGAATATGCAGTGAAAATGCGTCCCCTACCCTACGAGCGGATGATGGACAAGCTGCTCCAGCAAAACAAAGTGACACCGAAGATGCTGGAACAGGTTGCCCAAAGACTGGTGGAGTTTCACCGCGAGGCAGAACTAAGCAAGCAGCTCGCCACTATCGGCGGTCTGGAAACAGTAGCGAAGAACGCCGAGGAGAACTTCGTCCAGGTCAAGAGTTATGTCAACCAAACCGTAACCCGGAAGCAGTACGACAGGATAAGCGATTACACACATTATTACCTGAAGAAAAACGAAAGGCTATTCGCCAAGAGGGTGAAAGAGGGCAGGATAAGGGACTGCCACGGTGATTTGCACGCAGCACATATATGTTTCATAGATGGCATTTGTATTTTCGACTGCATAGAGTTCAACGACAGGTTCAGATACATAGACGTTGCCAGCGAGATCGCATTCCTGGCTATGGACTTAGATTTCCATGGACACGCCGAGCTTGCGAGGCATTTCGTTGACGCCTATGTGAAAGCATCGGGAGACAAAGAACTGCTGAAGCTGCTCAACTTCTACAAATGCTATCGCGCCTATGTTAGAGGCAAGGTGGAGGGATTCCATCTCGACGACCCGCACATCTCAAAAGACCAGAAGGAAAATAAGCTGTCTGTTGCCAAGCGGTATTTCGAGCTGGCAGAATCGTATATAGCGTAGTTGCCCAATTTATCGGTCAGTGCTGGTGGGGGTGACGAGAATGAGAGAGCCGTTCGCCAAATTTGTGAAAGCTAATTTGAAGCCTGATATACTAATGATTACCTGTGGGTTGCCTGCCTCCTGGAAGACCGAGACCAGCGAGGAGGTAGCTAAGATAAAGGGCTACACTATCGTGCGAACCGACCTCATCAGAAAAGAGGTACTGAAGGGGGAGGACATTTTCGACGAGAAGGTAGCCTCGAATATGGATAAACGGATGGCGGTATACGATGAGACCTTCCGGCAGGCGGAGGAGCTCCTCAAGAAAGGCAAAGGCATAATAATAGATGCCACTTTCATCACGCAGTCGTTGAGAAGGCGCGCAGCTGCCTTGGCAGCAAAGTACAAGTGCACATTCGTCATCCTGCACACGCAGTGTCCCAAAGAGGTATCACTTGCTCGCATAGCGAGACGCAGTAAAGAGAAATACGAGTCGAACGCCTTGACCGAGCAAGCCTATGTAAACAACGAGAAGAAGTTCGAGAAGGTAGAACTGGATGACCTGAAGCGGTTGAATCCCAATCTTGACATCGTCCACCTTATTGTCGATACTACGCACGACCCGCCCAATGATTGGTACATCATCGACGTAGAGAAGAGATAATAATTTTATTAAACGCAGAGATGAAAATAGACCTGCAAGTACATACTAAGACCGGCTCGGATGGCAATCTGCCTGTGGAAGAGGTCTTGAAAGAGGCGAAGAGAAGGAATATCGAGTTGCTCTCTGTAACCGACCACGACTCTTTAGTTGCTCAGGCGAAAGCGATAGAGCTATCCCGACACTATAAGATTCCCTACATCACCGGCGTGGAATTGAATGTTACATTCGAATACTACCCTGTAGGAGAGAAAAGCAAGTCTGTTTCGCTGGACTTCCTGGGTTACCAGTACGATATTGATAACCAAGAACTCAAAAACAAGCTACAGTTGATGAGGGAGCATAGGGAAGCAAGAGCGCGCAAGATTCTGGAGAAATTGAATGCTGAGTTCGATAAACAGGGTATAGCGAAATTCACAGAGAAAGACCTGGAGAATATACAGGCAACTGTTGACGGCGCATTCGGTAGACCTCACATAGCTAATTATTTAGTCAAGAAGGGAATAGTGAAGAATAAGCAGGGGGCTTTCGATAAGTATCTGGTGAAGTGCGATGCCCCCAAGTTTCCGCTTTCTCTTGCCGAGGCATCGAGATTAATCAGGAACGCAGGGGGCAGACTTGTCTTTGCCCACCCCAACGACCCCGACGGCACTTCCCTAGCAACCATAACACGCGACCTGGAGCAACAAACCAGGGTCATCGAGAAATACATGCTTGAATACCTCGACGGTTTGGAGTGCTGGCACCCCAGGCATGATAAGAAGACCCTCTCTCATTTCCTGGAGTTCGCCAAGAAACGCAAGCTGATTGCGACCGGAGGCAGCGATTGCCATCAAAACCCCATCATTATGGGCACCCTTGATTTGCCTGACTGGGTCGCTAAACAGTTCGACCGAAAGTAACAATGAAGGTAATGAAGATTTAAAGGAGCTTAGCGTGAGTCGAAGAATAGCCGGTGATATCAAAGACCCGTCCTTGTCCTCGGCAGGAGAGTTGAGGGTGCAGTGGGCATCACGCGAGATGCCAGTGCTGCAGCTCATCGGGAAGAGGTTCGCCAAGAGCAAACCTCTAAAAGGGATACGCATCTCCGCCTGCCTTCATGTAACCACAGAGACAGCCAACTTGGCTCTAGCCCTGAAGGCGGGTGGCGCCGAGCTTGCTATCTGCGCTTCCAATCCCCTTTCAACGCAGGATGACGCTGCTGCCTGTTTGGTGAGGGAGCATGGCATACCTGTCTTTGCTATCAAAGGCGAGGACAACAAAACGTACTACAAACACATAAACTCTGCGCTGGATAACAAGCCTCATATCACCATGGATGATGGCGCCGACCTGGTGGCAACCATTCACAAAGACCGCAAAGAGCTGATGGGCAATATCATAGGGGGCACGGAGGAAACCACCACAGGGGTAATCAGGCTGAGGAGCATGGCGCAGGAGAAGAAGCTGAAATACCCCATCATCGCAGTGAACGATGCCCAGACAAAACACTTCTTTGACAATCGCTATGGCACGGGGCAAAGTACAATTGACGGCATAACCAGGGCAACCAACGTCCTCTGGGCAGGCAAGAGGGTGGTAATCTGCGGATACGGCTGGTGCGGTCGCGGTGTGGCTATGCGGGCGAAGGGGCTGGGCGCCCACGTTATAGTATGTGAAGTCAACCCCATCCGCGCCCTGGAGGCGGTGATGGATGGCTATCAGGTGATGCCTCTGCTTGAGGCAGCCAGGGGAGGGGATATCTTCATCACTGTCACCGGCGGATTGAGTATAATAGATAGCAAACATATGCAGGTAATGAAAGACGGGGCGATTCTGGCTAACAGCGGTCATTTCAACGTGGAGATAAACATACCTGCCTTAGAGAAGCTCGCAGTGAAAAAGCGTCAGATACGAAACTCAGTTGAGGAATACACGCTCACTGATAAGACAAAACTCTACATTCTAGGCGAGGGCAGGCTGATCAACCTCGCAGCCGCCGAAGGGCACCCCGCAAGCGTCATGGATATGAGCTTCGCCAATCAGGCGCTCTGCGCAGAGTACATAGTACAAAAGGGCAAAGAACTCAAGCCTCAGGTTTACCCCGTTCCTGAGGAAATAGATAACGGAGTGGGCAAGCTCAAGCTGAAGGCTATGGGCATAGGCATAGACATATTAACCCCAGAACAGAGAAAGTACCTCGAAAGCTGGGAGGAAGGAACTTAATCAAGAAGAGGAGGGCAAATGACTACTTTCTACAAGGCACAGTCGACAATGATAACCTCGGAGTCGGTCACCGAGGGACATCCGGACAAGCTCTGCGACCTGATTTCAGACTCGGTCCTGGACGCCATTATAGGCGAGGACCCAATGGCGAGGGTAGCCTGTGAGTCCATGGCTACCACTGGACTTGTAATCGTGATGGGTGAGATCACTACAAACTGCTACGTCGAGATACCGCAGATTGTCCGGGAAACAGTCAGAAGTGTGGGTTACACGCGTGCCAAGTACGGCTTCGACTGCGATACCTGCGGTGTCATCGTCTCCATCAAGGAGCAATCTCCAGATATAGCGATGGGGGTTGATCACTCGAAGGAGACCAGAGAAAAGGAAAAAGCTGCAAATAAGAATAAGAACAATAACGATAAGGAGACATTGGGCGCAGGCGACCAGGGTATGATGATAGGTTTCGCCTGCAACGAAACGCCAGAGCTCATGCCTCTTCCTATTGTATTAGCCCACAAGCTCTGTCAACAACTGGCACAGGTTAGAAAAGATGGCACACTGCCGTACCTGCGCCCTGACGGCAAATCCCAGGTTACCGTTGAGTATAACTACGGAATACCCAAACGAGTAGAAGCTGTAGTTATCGGTGCCCAGCACAACGAGGCTACCAGCAACGAGGTGATACATCGAGATATACACGAATCTGTAATAAGACACGTAATCCCTCACAATCTCCTGGACAAGAAGACTAAATATTATATAAATGCCACAGGGCGCTTTGTTATAGGCGGTCCGATGGGCGACACGGGTCTCACCGGACGAAAGATACTTGTTGATACCTACGGCGGTGTTGCCAGACATGGAGGCGGCGCTTTCTCGGGGAAAGACCCCACAAAAGTAGACCGCTCCGCTGCCTATTATGCCCGCTACGCTGCCAAGAACATAGTAGCTGCCGGGCTTGCCGACAGGGTGGAGATTCAGGTATCTTATGCCATAGGCATAGCCCACCCGCTCTCCATATCCATAGAGACCTTCGGCACCGGCAAAGTAAACGACGAGGTTATCCAGAAGCTGCTTGATAAGCACTTCGACTTCCGACCGGGAGCTATCATCGAGTTGCTGAACCTGCGTCGCCCCATCTACAAGCAGACTGCCGCCTATGGTCACTTCGGACGCAGCGACCTCAACCTGCCGTGGGAGCGCACCGACAAAGCGAGGGCACTGCGGGCAGATGCGGGGCTAAAGGCTAGTAAGGAGAAGTAGTGAAGTCAATTATTCTCGTTGGCGGAGAGGGGTTGCGGTTACGTCCTCTCACCTGCAACCTCCCCAAGCCCATGGTGCCCATCATTAACAAACCGTTCCTGGAGCATATGATTGAGCACCTTAAGAGACATCACGTAGACGAGATAATACTTGCTATCTGCTACCTGCCCGACCTCATCCAAAGCCATTTTGGAGACGGCAGCGGCTTCGGAGTCAAATTGAGCTACGCTGTGGAAAAAACGCCGCTGGGAACAGGCGGTGCCGTGAAAAATGCGGAACAGTCCCTCGATGACACCTTCCTGGTTTTTAACGGCGACATCTTCAGCGACCTCGACCTCACAGAGATGATACGATTTCACCAGGCGCACAAAGCCAAAGCCACCATCGCGCTCACCCCCGTAGAGGACCCGACTGCCTACGGGGTAGTCGAGCTAGATACCAAGGACAGGGTCAAAGGCTTCTTAGAAAAGCCAAGCTGGGAAAGGGTAACCTCCAACCTAATCAACGCCGGAACTTATGTGCTCGAACCAGAGGTTTTAAAACTCATACCTTCGGGCATTCACTGTATGCTGGAGCGCGGGCTTTTCCCCGACCTGGTTACGAAGGGCATCCCTTTCTACGGCTACCGCTCTAACGCATACTGGCTCGACACCGGCAAGCCTGCCGACTACCTGAAGCTGCACCACGACCTTCTCATGGGCAAGGCTTTCGCCCGCCTCCCGGGCAAACCGATGGCAGATGACGTTTGGCTCGAGGAAGGCTGCGATATCCACTCATCAGTCAAGCTAGTGGGACCCGTTGTCATCGGTAAAGGCTGTACCATCGAGCAAGATGCTGAAATCTCGGGTCCTGCTGTCCTCGGTAGCGGGTGTATCATAGGACAGGGCAGCATTATAGATGAGGCAATACTCTGGCAGAACGTCAGGCTGGGCAAGAAGGTAACGGTAAGAAACAGCGTTGTAGGCAACAACAGTGCCATCGGAGATAACACATGGGTAACCGATGGCTCTATAATCAGCGACGATGTGGTCATAGGCAAAGGCAACAAGCTGGAGCACAGTATCAAGGTCTGGGCGGGGAAGGTCATCGAAGATAACGCTATCTCATTTTAGAGAGGGTAGAAATGCCCCAAGTGATAAAGTTCGGCACTGACGGCTGGAGAGGCGTAATAGGAGAGGATTTCACCTTCGATAACGTTCGCGCCTGCGCTCAGGGGGTGGCTAACTATCTTCAGGCTAGAGGCATCGCTTCCCAGGGCTTAATCATAGGCTACGACACCAGGTTTGCCTCTGAGGATTTCGCCGCTGCCGTGGCTGAGGTTATCGCTGCCAACGGCATCAAGGCATATCTCAACCCGAAGGCAGCACCAACGCCGGTGATTAGCTACGCCATCGTAGCCAAGAAAGCAGCAGGGGCTGTAATCATCACCGCCAGCCATAACCCAGCCCGATGGAACGGCTTCAAGTACAAGCCTGAATACGCTGGCAGCGCCTCGCCAGAGGTAACCGCTGAGCTGGAAAAACGAATCCATGAAGTAGTGGGCACCGACAGGGCAAAGCGCCTTCCCCTTGACGACGGCTTGAAGCGAGGGCTTATCGAATATCTCGACCCTGAGCCGGTATACCTGAGCCAGATTTCCAAGCTGGTTGACCTCGGACCTATACGCAAGGCAGGGTTAAGAGTCGTCGCAGATTCCATGTACGGCGCTGGCGCTGGATACTTCAAAAAGCTGCTCTCAGGAGGCAAGACGGAGGTCATAGAGCTCAATGCCGAGCGCAACCCCCTGTTTCCAGAGATACAGCCCGAGCCTATCACCCAAAACCTGACCAAGCTTTCCAGAACAATACGTGAGATTAAAGCCGACATCGGGCTGGCGACAGATGGCGATTCCGACCGCATCGGGGTCATGGACGAGAACGGCGTGTTCATCACACAGCTTCAGGTTTTCGCCCTGCTCGCCCTCTACCTGCTGGAGATGCGCAAAGAGCGAGGAGCGCTGGTAAAGTCTATAACCACCACAGATATGATTTACAAGCTGGGCGAGCTTTACTCAGTGCCCGTATTCGAAACGCCGGTCGGCTTCAAATACCTGGGACCCAAGATGATGGAGGAAAACGCTCTCATAGGCGGGGAGGAGAGCGGCGGCTTCGGCTACCGCGGGCACATACCTGAGAGAGATGGAATACTGTCGGGACTCTATATACTAGATTTCATGGTAAGAACAGGTGAGAAGCCTTCGGAACTGATACAATATCTCTACAGCAAAGTGGGCGTTCATCATTACAACCGAACCGACTTCCATTTCCCTGCGGAGAAACGAGAGGCAGTCACCCAGCGCTTAACTCAGCTCAAGCCCAAGGAGATAGATAAAACAAAGGTGACCCGGATAAACACGATGGATGGCTTCCACTTCCGTCTCAGCGATGGAAGCTGGCTGCTCATCCGCCTCTCCGGCACCGAACCTGTGCTTCGCATCTACGCCGAGAGCGATTCTTTAGAACAAGTAGAGAGGCTGCTTAAGGCAGGGAAAGAACTGGCGGGGGTTTAAGCGATGATAGATTTAGATAACCCCGAAATTCATAGGAAGCTCGACCCCTCAGGCATGAGGGAGCGTATCCGCGAGCTGCCCCAGCAGTGCCTCAAGGCATGGCAAAAGGCTCTGGACTTCAAACTGTCCTCTAGCTATTCCAAAGTTGACAAGATAGCAATCCTAGGGATGGGCGGCTCCGCTATCGGCGGCGACCTACTGAGCAGCCTGAACGCCATAGATGGGAAAGTGCCCATCTCGGTGCACAGGGACTATGCTTTACCCCTGTTTGTTGATGCCAAGACGCTGGTCATCGCCTCAAGCTACTCGGGTATGACCGAGGAGACGCTGTCCGCCTTCAATCAGGCGCTGGCTACGCCAGCCAAGAAGCTGGTGGTGACCACCGGCGGCAAACTGAAGTCCATCGCAGAGCAGAACAATATCCCGGTCTTCACCATCAACTACGTATCACCGCCACGCGCTGCCCTGGCCCACAGCTTCTTTCCCTTGCTGGGCATCTTCCATAAGCTCGGTATCGTGAGCGATAAATCACAAGACGTAGCGGAGATGGCAAATGTACTCAAAGAGTTGCAGAGTACGATAAACGAGAACTGCCCGCTGAAGCGCAACCCCGCAAAACAACTGGCGACCAAACTTCACCAGCATTTAGCTATTATCTACGGGGCTGGCTTTCTTTCACCTGTGGCACTGCGCTGGAAGACGCAGATAAACGAGAATAGCAAAGCCTGGGCTTTTTATGAAATATTGCCTGAGCTGAACCACAATGCCGTGGTGGGCTATGAGTTCCCCCCCGAGCAGGCGCAGAGGCTGTTCGTGGTCTTCCTGCGTTCGCCAGACCTGCATCCCAGAACAGTGCTTCGCTACAAATTTACGGGCGAGATGCTGAATCAGGCGAAAGTCAGCTACGAAACAATCGATGCCAAGGGTAAAAGCGCGTTGAGCCAGATGATGAGCTTGGTCATTTTCGGAGACTGGGTCAGCTACTACTTAGCGCTGCTCAACGAGACCGACCCCTACCCGGTAAAGATCATAGATTTCCTCAAAAAACGTCTCGCTGAATCCTGAAACAAAGTGTTTAGGATTTAGTAGTTGGTATTTAGTATTTTTATTCTGGAGGTTGAGATGGCAAAGGTTAGAGGAAGCGCACTCGTGGGCAAGGCTCTGAAGAACGAGAGGGTAAAGAGCATTTTCACTCTCTCCGGTGAACTGAGCGAGATTTATGACACCTGCATAGAAGAAGGCATCGAACTCGTAGATATGAGGCACGAGCAGGCTGTGGCGAACGCCGCCACAGGCTACGCCATGGCTACCGGAGAGCCCGGGGTGTGCATGGTCACTGCGGGACCCGGCGCCATAAACCTGGCGGCAGGCATGGCGGCTGCCTGGTATGCCTGCGCGCCCGTCGTGGGCATCTGCACCTCTACACCTGTTTGCTATGCCGGGATGGGCGCTGTCCAGGAATTCGACTCCAGGGATGCGTATCACCCCATAACCAAGTGGAGAGGGTATTGCAACTCCACAAGTCGGCTGCCTGAATATGTAGCCACAGCTTTCAGATATGCCACCACGGGTCGTAAAGGGCCTGTGCTGCTAGACATCCCATATGATATGCTGCTGCTCGAGGTAGATAAGAAGGATGCTCCGATTGTTCCACTACAGAAGTACAGAACAGACGCTCGTCCCTATGGAGACCCGCAACTGGTAAAGAAAGCCGCTAAATGGCTTCTAGAAGCCGAGAGGCCGGGGATTCTGATAGGGAGCGGCATACTATGGTCTAATGCTTCAAAGGAGCTCTTAAAATTCGCCGAGATGCTCAAGGTTCCCGTGTGCTACGCCATAGGCGGAAAGGGAGGCATACCAGATGACCATCCACTTTGCGGCGGTCCTGTGGGCCTCGACTTCGGGAGTATAGCGGGTGCCGATGTGCTCCTCGCCATCGGAGTCAGGTTCGAGGAGATACTGAACTTCGGCACAGGCAACTTCTATGCACCCGATGCGAAAGTAATCTCAGTGGATATCGAACCGCTGGAGATAGGCAGGAACAGACCCGTAGACCTCGGTATATGGGGCGATGCCAGAGCAGTGCTGACCCAGCTCATCGAGGAAGCTAAGGAGGCTCTGCGTGCCTCGGGCAAGAGACGCGGTGAAACCAAGTGGGTGAAGACTGTAAAAAGTATTGCTAAATCCATTCAGGATACGCTTACTGAAGGTGCCTCAAGTCCGAGCAAACCCATAGACCCCAGGAGGCTGGGCAAGGAGGTCTGCGAGTTTCTGGGGGACGATTCCGTTATCGTAATGGACGGCGGTGACATTCACGCTCACGTCACGCCTCTGTTTCACGCCAATCAGCCACGCAGTTACATAAATGCTCTGGGCGGCTCGCTGGGGCATCTGGGGGGAGGCATCCCCTTCGGGATAGGCATTAAGACTGCAAAACCGGATAAAAAAGTCGTCGTAATAACCGGCGACGGTTCGTTTTTGCTCAATGCCAGCGAGATAGACACAGCAGTGCGGCATAAGAAGCAAATAGTGGTGGTGGTAAGCAACGATTGCCAGTGGGGCATGGTGAGGCACGACCAGCAGCTCAACCAGTGCCGCGAGGCTTGCTCCATACTCAGCGAAGAGGTGAGATACGACAAGTACGCGGAGAGCCTGGGAGCTTACGGGGAGCTTGTTACCGAACCCAGGCAGGTCAAGCCTGCCCTGAAGAGAGCCTTTGACTCAGGGCTGCCCGCCGTGCTCGATGTGAGGACCGACCCCACAGTATTGAGCTTCGCGGACTACAGGGGGGCGGAAGCGAGAAACACGCTCATAGAGATGCATAAGAAGTGAAATTGCGGGGGCATCCGCCTGAGGCGGATGCCCCTACGCCTACGGCTTTATCAGAATCTTCCCGCCTTCGCCTCTGAGTGACATTTCGAATGCCTCGTTGATTTTATCCAGAGGCATCTTAATTTGCAGCAGAGGTGCTACATCGATCTTCTTGTCTTTTATCAGATTCAGCGCAGTGGCATATTCGCCAGGCGAAAAGCACATGGACCCTTTTACCGTAAGCCCTCTCAGGTTGATGTTACTGACTGGCAATTCAACTGTCTCGAAGCATATCGCTACAATAACTACAGTTCCACCCTTCCTCACCAAAGCTATCGACTCCTGCGTTGTCGCGACAGCTCCAGCACATTCGAAGACTATGTCGGGGCCTCTGCCACCGGTAAGCTCCAGAATCCTCTCCACAGGATTGGTCTGAGTGGGGTTTATGATTTCGTCCACAGCACCTCTGGCTAACTCGATTCTGGATTTGCTGATTTCTGTAGCATAGATTGCTCTGGCTCCAAATACCTTCGCCACCCTCGCCACAAGCTGCCCTATAGGACCCAGACCAAGCACAGCCACAACATCGTCTTTCTGCATTCCAGCCACCTTGATGGCATGCAAAGCACACGTAGTCGGCTCAATTATAGCCCCTTCTTCATAACCCATCTCTTTCGGCAGTTTATGAAGGCGATAGTGCTTGGCCTTAGCATAGGTGGCAAAAGCACCCTTGTATTCCACCAGCGCAACAAAGTATTGTTCACAGAGCCCCCATTCGCCGCGCCGGCACCAAAAGCACTCGTCACACGGGGCGGCGGGTTCAACTGCCACCCGTTCTCCCATCCTCCATCCTTTAACCTCTGACCCCATCCCAACAATATCTCCCGAGTACTCATGGCCGAATCCCACGCCAGCGGCTTCTTTGAAAACGTGCAAGTCTGAGCCACATATCCCGCAATACTGCACCTTTATCAGGACTTCGTCTTTATCCAGAACAGGCTCGGGCACTTCTTTTACCAAGAACTTCCGCTTGCCCTCCACTATCGCGGCTCTCATCGCATCCCCTCCTCAATAACAACTAACATCCTTAAGGATGATTCATTATGCACGCCCAATGGGGAAATTTCAACAGGAGCGCAGAGGTTGGAGAAAAAGTAGAGACACCGTGCCTCTACAGATATCAACGCAAGCGGCTTATGCTTTATGTTAAGCACTTTCCCAGGGGAAAGGGATGACTTCATCGATAGAGTCAGCATCGCAGAACAGCATGACCAGACGGTCGACACCCAGGGCATTGCCTCCACATGAGGGAAGGTCGGGCAACGCAGCTAAAAATCCCTGAGGCATTTTGAGGTCCTTTTTACCTTGTTTTTCCAGGCTCTCGATTTCCTGTCTGAAACGCCTCTCCTGCTCGGCAGCGTCTGTGAGCTCGCTGTAGGCATTAGCTATCTCCAGCCCACCGATGAACACCTCTGCGCGCTCAGCGACTGGAGGATTCCCCTGCCTCAGCCTGGACAGAGAAGCCATTGCTACCGGATAATCCAGAAGCACGGTGGGGCGGTTCGAGGCAAAGCTGGGTATCACCTTCTCAACAAGGTCAATATCGAACCGCTTTGCGTCGAGGCGCTTGAGGGGGTCCCATCCGGCAGATAGGAGAAAAGCCTTTCGAACAGCTACCCTGTGCCAGGGAGAAGACAGGTCAATCTTGTTGCCCCGATAACGTATAGTCGAGCCCAAGCCGAGCTTAACAGCGATAGCAAGCACCAGCCGTTCGGTATCCTCGATAATCTTCAGATAATCAGCGCCAACGCGGTACCATTCCAGCATAGTGAACTCGGGGTTATGCAACTGTCCCCGCTCGCTTTTGCGGAAGCAATGGCAAATTTGATAAATCTCTCTGTAGCCAGAAGCAAGCAAACGCTTCATGTGCAACTCTGGCGAGGTTGAGAGAAACCAACTATCGACTCTGAAAGGGTCGATGTATTGTTCTGGTGCAACTGCAGGTGTGATGAGCGGTGTCTCTACTTCAAGGAAACCTTCGTCTCTGAAGAAAGCGCGAATGACATCGAGGATTAGTGCGCGTCGTTCGAGATTGGCTTTGATTCTGAGGAGGCGTGAGGATTCATCCCGGGTCATCCCTTAACCCACTTCACTTCTTTGTGCTGGCTCGTTCCACATAGGCGCAGGTGCGCGTATCCACCTTGAGGATATCACCTTCCTTTACAAAAGCGGGCACCGCCAGAACACAGCCTGTCTCAAGTTCAACCATCTTTGCCTGAGCGGTGATTGTATCCGTCCTGGTGCTTGCAGCGCCTTTCACCACTGCTAACTCAACGAACTTGGGCAGAGTTATTTCAAGAACCTTGCCACCCATTATCGAGACTGTGACCACAGCGCCTTCCTTTAGGAACTGAATTCTCGTCCCGAGCTGTTCTTTGGGCACATGGTGCTGCTCGAAGTTCTCATTATCCATAAACACGTAGTGGTCGCCCTCTGCATAGAGATATTGCATCTCGTTGCTAGACACATTAACCTCTTCAACCTTGTCTCCGGAATGATAGGTCTGCTCCCGTGCGTTGCCATCGAAGAGGTTGCGCAGCTTGAGGTAGTAGTTGGCACGACCCTTGCCGGGCTTAACGAACTTAACGTCCTCTACAACGAAAGGAACGCCGTTGATCAGAAGCTTCGTGTTCCTGCTTACTTCCGATATCTCCACCGACGGCGTTCTCCTTATACGCTAAGAATCAATTACGGCACAAGCAAGTTGCAAAAAGGAACGGTTCTCTGGCGAAAGCAAGCCGCCAAACAGTCAGATGGCTTACCTCTTGCGGTACTGGCGCGCCTTGCGAGCCTTTCTCAGCCCATACTTCTTCCGTTCCTTCACCCTGGAATCCCTGGTGAGCAGACCGAAGCTGCGAAGCTGAGGCTTAAGGCTTTCGTCCATTTTAATCAAGGCACGGCTTATACCATGGCTGATTGCCCCCGCCTGACCCACAGTGCCACCTCCAGTTACCTTTACGATGGCACTGAATTTATCCGAGGTGTTTGTGACCTTGAGTGGTTCCAAGATGGTCGAACGCAGCCGATCTATGCTGAATAGTTCCTCCAGGGGCTTGCCGTTTATAATGATGGCACCCTTCCCCTTCATCAGCTTTACCTGAGCTACTGCTGACTTGCGGCGTCCCGTACCACGAAAGTAGGCTTGTTCGCTCAACCTAGTTCTCCTTCTCTGCAGCTTTGACCTGAGCCTCATGAGGATGCTCAGGACCAGCATAGACCTTAAGTTTTTTGAACATAGCTGCACCCAGACGATTGTGGGGCAGCATTCCCTTCACCGCATGCTCAATTACGCGGGTAGGATGGGTTTCCAGCATTTCATCCAGCCTTACGCTCCTTAATCCCCCCGGGTAATTGGAATGACGATAGTATATCTTCTGGGTCATCTTTTTGCCCGTTACTTCCACCCTTGCCGCATTTACTACGATAACGTAATCGCCCACATCAAGATGAGGCGAATAAATTGTCTTATGTTTCCCTTTTAGCAGAACCGACACCTCGGTTGCCACCCTGCCCAGTGTCCTCCCTGAGGCATCGATAACATGCCACTTCCTCTCAATATCAGAAGCCTTAGTGCTATAGGTTTTCATATGCTTGCCTCTTGCTGAACTTGTGCTCAGGATAGTTTACTTTCATCAAACAAAGACCACAAGCCGGCGCCACGGGGGCTGCCAGCCCAAACCTTTTCGCTCTAACCATCTCCTTAAATGCCTCCACACCTTGTTTGCCCAATCCCACTCTTATCAGAGAGCCAACAGTGCTACGCACCTGCCTGGGCAGAAAAGCGTCTGCCACCATATCAAAGAAAACCTCGTCTCCCTCCCTTGACACATCAGCTTTAACGACATTGCGTACCGTTCCCTTACCCTTCATAGCGCCGGTGAACGAAGCGAAATCGTGCCTTCCCAGAAGTGCCCGAGAGGCTTCGTTCATCGCCTCGATATCCAGAGCCACAGGCACAAAGTAGGTGAAATTCCGTCGCAGTGGCGAGGTCGTCGAGCTATTTAGAATTGTATAACGATATTCCCGACTGGTTGCGTCTCTCCGCGCGTTAAAGCTTTCCTCTACCGTGTCCCCCCCCTTTATCGCTATGTTCGGCACCAGATAGAAATTGAGCGCCCTTATCAAAATCTGGAGAGATAAGCTTGACGATGTTTTGAAGCTAATTACCTGTTCCTTAGCATGCACACCGGCATCTGTGCGACCAGCCCCGGTAATTCTTATCCTCTCTCCAGTAATCTTCCTCAGTGCACGCTCAATCTCTCCTTGAATCGTAAGCTCACCAACCTGCACCTGAAACCCATGATAACTCGTACCATCATATTCTACTATTAGAGCGAATTTCCTGGTTGGTGGCAGCTCCATCTAAACCAGTTCTAACTGCGCCATGGGCGCTCCATCTCCCAACCTTGGACCCAGCTTAACCACTCTGGTATAGCCGCCTGCCCTCTGGGCATATCTTGGCCCAAGCTCAGTAAACAACTTGTTTACCACGTCCTTATCGTAGACTACAACGAGCGCCTGCCGGCGAGCAGGCAAGCCCCCCTTTTTGCCCAGCGTTATCATCTTCTCAGCCAGGGAGCGCGCCTCTTTAGCCTTAGCCTCAGTGGTGACGATCTTCTCATAGCGCAGGAGGTCAGTCACTAGATTTCTATAAAGTGCCATCCTGTGGTCAGTTGCTCTGGAGAGCTTTCGACCGGCTATCTTATGTCTCATCTTATCCTCACCATCGCAATACGACTAGACCTTTCCTAACTCCGAATCTTCGTTAGAATTAGACTCGCTAACTTCGCCCCGACGCGACCTCTTTTTCTCCTCGGAGGCTTTGGGCTGCAAGTCGAGCACCTGAAGTCGCTCTCTCACTTCCTCCATCGACTTCTGCCCAAAGCTCCTTAAGGCAAGTA